>Ga0193951_1000765_pt1 | contig 14363 bp, 11 predicted proteins | sample BB_2_MG_FD_140370 | JGI IMG/M metagenome (GOLD analysis project Ga0193951, IMG submission 140370) | Microbial mat bacterial communities from the Broadkill River, Lewes, Delaware, United States - BB_2_MG | ecosystem: Environmental > Aquatic > Freshwater > River > Microbial mats | place: USA... | reverse complement strand
TACTACAAGATTCATATAACCCAACAATAAACGAATTTATAGATGATTATTTAAAATTTAATCCCACAAGAAATAGATCACTTGACCTACTTCCAATATTAGCATTCATTGATGAAAAAGCTGTTAGAAAAGTACTTCCAAATGAAAAAATTAAACCAAGACCTGCTTTTCACTATAGATTATCTAACTCAATGATTGGAAGTGAAGGTTGGGGAATCTCAGAAGAGTGGAATAGATGGATACATATTGAAGAATTAGCGAACAATGAACACTCTCTTCAATTACTTTCTCAAGAGTATTTATCACATTTAGATAATATTATTAATCTAACAACATGGGAAGAAAAAGTTAAATCATGGCTAAAAAAACACTAATTGGAGTTTGCTTACCTGATAAGGGAAACTTCTTTGCTTATTTATTTATAAAATTAAATCTTAAGCTGCAAGGTGCATATTGTATTAGGTTAAGGCCATCAAAAAAGAATATCAACTTTAATAAACTAGATGGTTTAATCCTTAGTGGAGGAAGTGATATAGACCCTACTTTATATGGTGCACATAAAGATGCTCACAATACTGAACTTGATAAAAAAAGAGATGCCTTTGAATTAGAGATGATTGATAAAGCATATAAAGAAGAATTGCCAATACTAGGTATTTGTAGAGGAGCCCAACTTATAAATATCTATTTTGAAGGAAATCTTTATGCAAAAATACTTGATTTAGATGAGTATTTAATTCATCAAAACTCAATATTTCCTATTAAAGAAGCAACAGTCAAGAAAAATAGTTCATTACACAACACAGTAAAAGAAGAAAAGATATTAATAAATAGTATTCACAATCAAGCAATCAATAAAGTTGGTGAAGATTTAGAAGTATCATCAAAACACGAGTCTATTATTGAATCAATAGAAAAAAAAGATTACCCTTTTTTATTAGCCTTACAATGGCATCCTGAATATCTAGTATATTTAAAAGAGCATAGAAGAGTATTTAAAAAATTTGTGCAAGCTTGTGTTGATTATAAAACTTCAATTGAATAAATATTACTCTTGACAATCATAAGTGCTACTTATAGATGTTTATGCTTATTATAAGCTACCTTTATATAAAATAAAAAAAACACTTTAGGAAATACTTATGGAAGAGAACACCACAATAACAAAACCAACACCCTATAGAATCAAAAGGTACTATGCATATATCCTAGCAACTACTGTTGCTCTTGTATTACCTTTTATTAAAATAAATGGTAACCATATTTTTTTACTATCTTTTGATAAAAAACAACTTCACCTTATGGGAATTGCATTTGATATGCAAGAACTATACCTAATGCCATTTTTACTAATGCTTTTATTTTTAGGAATTTTCGCAGTTACTGCTATTGGTGGAAGAGCTTGGTGTGGTTGGGCCTGTCCTCAAACTATTTTTAGAGTTATTTATAGAGATTTAATAGAATCAAAACTATTAGGTTTAAGAAGAATTAAAAATAAACAAAAAGAACCAAACTGGTCAAAAGCAGAAAATGCATCTAAAAAAGTAGTTGCAGTTATTTTATGGACAATGCTTTCTTTATTAGCTGCTGCTGATTTTATGTGGTTCTTTGTACCACCTGAAGACTTTTTTGCCTATATTCAAAACCCTACTGAACACTGGTTCTTAATTGGCTTTGTTTTAGCAATTGCTGCATTTTTAGTTTATGATGTAGTATGGTTAAAAGAAGATTTCTGTGTATATGTTTGCCCATATTCAAGAGTTCAATCTGTACTTTATGATGATGACACTTATCAAGCTATTTACTCAAATAATAGAGGTGGTCAAATTTATAATGACAATAGAGAGAAGATGATTTTCAAACAAAAAGATTTACCTGAAGAATCAAATGAGTGTACCACTTGTGAATCTTGTGTAACAGTTTGCCCTACTCACATAGATATTAGAAAAGGTTTACAACTTGAATGTATAAACTGTCTAGAGTGTGTTGATGCATGTACAACTGTTATGGGTAAACTTGGAAAAGAGTCTTTAGTTCAATGGACAAGTACAAGTGCTATTGATAAGGGTAAAAAAACAAAAATTGTTAGAAAATCTACAATCATGTATGCCGTTGCTTTAGTAGTTATAATAGGTTTATTATTTGTAATGGGTGGTAAAAAAGAGTATATGCTACTTAATATCAATAAAACAACACAACTTTATAAAGTTAAAGAAGGTAATGTTGTTTCAAATAACTTCTTACTTCTTTTCCAAAATACTGATTCTAAAACACATACTTATAATCTTGAAGTTTTAGACAGAGATGATATATTAATTAAAAGATTTAAACCATTTAAATTAGCTGCTGGAAAACTTAGAAAAAAAGTTATTATTCTTGAAACAGACAAAATTCTTGTAAATGATACTACAAAAGATACTCCAATAAGTGTGAAACTTAGAGCTTATGCTGTTGATGAACCAAATAGAATCAGTGTAATAAGAGATGCTGTATTTATCTATCCAAGAGCAGATAAACTTAAATAATCTTAAAGAGGCTTCATGCCTCTTTTTCTTAACTACTTATTAACCTCACATTAGATATAATCGCGAAATATTTAACTATTATTTAATTCATGGAGCTGTTAATGACTAAATACATCTTTGTTACTGGTGGAGTGCTTAGTTCACTTGGTAAAGGTATCACATCTGCATCTATTGCAACAATTTTAAAACAATCAGGGTTTAAAGTAAGTATGCTTAAAATCGACCCATACTTAAACGTAGACCCAGGAACTATGAGTCCATTAGAACATGGAGAGGTATTTGTTACTGCCGATGGTGCTGAAACTGACCTTGACTTAGGAAACTACGAAAGATTTATCGATAAAACATTAACTGCGAAAAACTCTTTTACTACTGGACAAGTTTATCAAAGTGTAATCAAAAGAGAAAGAGAAGGTGGTTACTTAGGTAAGACTATTCAAGTAATCCCTCATGTTGTGGATGAAATCAAAGATAGAATCTATGATGCTGCAGATGAGAATGATTTTTTAATCATCGAACTTGGTGGAACAGTTGGAGATATCGAAGGTTTACCTTTTATGGAAGCTATTAGATCTATAAGACATGAACTTCCAAAAACAAACACTATGAATATTCATTTAAGTTTAATCCCTTATATCAAAGCAGCAGGTGAGCTTAAAACAAAACCAACTCAACACTCAGTTCAAGAGTTAAGAAGAATTGGTATTACTCCTCATATGCTAGTTTGTAGAACAGAAAGAGAATTACCTAAAAACTTAAAAGATAAGTTAGCTTTAGCCTGTGATATTGATAGAGATGCAGTTATTGAAGCAGGTGATGCACAATCTATTTATCAAGTACCATTACAGTTTATAAAAGAAGGAATTTTAAATCCTTTATCAAACCACTTTAATATCAAAATAAAACCAAATATGGAAAAATGGGATACTTTAGTTAAAAATATTTTAATTCCACAACAAGAAGTTACTATTGCTTTTGTTGGTAAATATTTAGACCTAAAAGAGTCATATAAATCATTAATTGAGTCATTAATCCATAGTGGAGCTCACTTAAACACTAAAGTAAATATTCACTGGTGTGATTCTGAAAGAATTGAAGATGTTGGAGCCTATGACATTATTGGAAACTCTGATGCTATACTAGTTGCAGGAGGATTTGGTCATAGAGGTGTTGAGGGTAAATTAAAAGCAATTCAATATGCAAGAGAAAATAAAATTCCATACCTTGGAATTTGTCTAGGAATGCAACTATCTGTAATTGAATATGCTAGAAATGTACTTGGAATTGAAGATGCAAACTCAATTGAATTTGATGAGCAAACAGCAAATCCTTTAATTTATCTAATTGATGAATTTATGGATCAAAGTGGAAATAAACAACTTAGAACTCATAAATCACCAATGGGTGGAACTATGAGACTTGGAGAATATCCATTTGAGCCATTAAAAGGTACAAATCTTCAAAAAGCATATGGAAATGAAGATGTTTATTTTGAAAGACATAGACATAGATATGAAGCAAACCCAGCTTATAAAGAAAAGCTAGAAGAGGCTGGAATGATTATTTCAGGTCAATCAAATGGACTTATTGAAGCTGTTGAGATTAAAGACCATCCATGGTTTGTAGGTGTTCAATTCCACCCAGAGTTTACTTCACATTTAGAAACTCCTAATCCAATTATTCTAGAGTTTGTAAAGCAAGCAAATAAAAAAGACTAATGTCTAAAGTAACAAAAACAGAACTACACAATCTATTAGAAGCAAGACACTTAAGTAGCCCCTACTCTAAGCTTGCTTCTATACCTAATCCCGATAGTTTTAAAGATATAAAAAAAGCCTCACAAAGAATTAAACAAGCCCTTCTAAATAATGAAACAATTACAATTGTTGGAGACTATGATGTTGATGGAGTTGTTTCTACAACGATTATTGTAGACTTTTTTAGAAGAATTGGAAGACAAGTTAATCATATCATTCCCAATAGATTTGAACATGGATATGGATTGTCTCCAAAAATAGTTGATATGATAGATGAAGGTCTAGTAATAACTGTTGATAATGGGATTTCCGCTTGTGCTGCTGCAAAACTTTTAAAAGAAAAGAATATTGATTTAATAATTACAGACCACCATACTGTAGGTACAGAAATACCCGATGCCTTGGCTATTATAAATCCTAAACAAGAAGATTGTACTTTTCCTTTTAAAGAAATTTGTGGAGCACAAGTTGCATGGTATCTTTGTGCAGCGATAAAAAAAGAGATTAACTCAGATGTTAATCTTCAAGAATTTTTTGATTTACTTTGTGTTGCTATAATAGCTGATATCATGCCTATGACAAGCTTGAATTATACTATGGTTAAACATGGTCTTAAAAAAATCAAAACCTCATCAAGACCCGCATTTAAAAAGATTAATGAAATGATTTCTAAAGAGATTTATGTTTCTGATGATATAGGTTTTACAATAGCTCCAAAGCTAAATAGTGCAGGAAGAATTGAAGATGCTTCAATAGCACTTGACTTTTTATTATCATCAACAGAATATGAAGCAAATGATGGCCTTCAATTACTAGAAGAGTTAAACTGCTTTAGAAAAACACTACAAGAAGATATTTCACAAAAAGCAACAAATGCTACAAATCCTAATGACAGTGCTGTTGTAGTTTGGGGAGAAGATTGGCATGAAGGTGTAATAGGAATTGTTGCCTCAAAGCTATCTAATGGCTTTAAAAAGCCTGCTTTTATTTTTTCCGTTAAGAATGGAATAGCAAAAGGAAGTGCTAGAGCAAATGCAAATATTAATCTTCACACTATAATCACACAAACTTCTGATTTACTTTTAGGATTTGGTGGACATAAAAATGCTGCTGGGCTTTCAATGGAAGCAAAAAATCTTGAAGAGTTTAAAAAAAGAATAAATGAACTTTTAAATATTGATAAAGAAGAGCTTCATATAGAACATGATGTTTTAGGAGAACTAAATGTATCATCTGTTGATATTGAGTTTTTAAATATCATAGAAAAGTTTGAACCCTATGGATTAAAGAATCATAGACCAATATTTAAAATTACCAATGCACAAGTTATAAAATCAGAACTTTTTGGTAGAGACAAAAACCATTTAAAGATAACATTAAATAGTGATGGCTTCTTATTTGAAGCTATTAAGTTTTATTGTGAAAATACAATTGAAAAGAGTTTTATAGATTTAGTAGTATCTGTAAATAAAAATGAGTTTAGAGGGCAAATAAGCCCTCAGTTTTTAATTCAAGATATATTATAAAACCATTCTAGGAGGAAGAACAATATTTCGTTCTTTTCTTAGACCTTCTAATTCTAGTATCTCGTTATCAATACTTGTACTTGAACTAGCAGAAGCTAAAATATTTCCATTTGTTACATCAAGTAATTTTATGAAAACAATCAATGTCTCAGTTGTTATAGTATAAGTTCCAACTACTGCAAACTTTCCACTAACTGCTTTATTACTTATATCTCTTTGTTCTCTTGTTAAAAGATTTAATCCACTTTTGCCATAAGAGAAGTTTTCACTTAGTTCAACTTGTCTTACAATAATATCTCTATTTAACAATGAATCTTTTAGATGCTCAGATAATAAGAAACCTAGCTTTGATCTATTCTCTAACTTATCAATATTTACAAAATCTGAAACTAAAACTACATCATCATCTAAAATATACTTATCAAGTCTAGAAGATGTTTTTTGTACTAAGTTTTCAACTAAAGAATTAAAATTATTAGAACCTGTTAAGTTCTTGTGGTTACTAGGAGACTTTTTTACAATAGTTTCCATGAAAGATGGTACATCTTCACTTCCTGTAATCTTTTTCATTGACATACAAGAAGTAAAGAAAAAAAGAGGGAAAAAAATTAAAATAAGAAACTTAATAGTTTTAGAAAAAGATTTTTGCATCTACTACTATTTTTCTTGAATAATTTTAATTGTTCTTGCTGGTCTACAATCTTTAAATAAAATACAATCATTTCTTCTATTATGCAGATACGTTGATCTAGCACTTGAAATAATTCTTCCAGTAATATTATCAATTACTCTTGCATTTAACATTACTCTTCCATACTGTCTAGAGTAAGTTCCTACTACTACATAAGTATTTGGAATTTCGTCTTTTAATTTGTAAGGATTTCTAGTAATAAAATACTCACCTTGCTCATTAATTGAAACTGCCATTTGACCTCTATATTCTATAATATTGAAACCTCTATTTGACATTTCATTAATCATACTCTCACTTACAATTCTTCCGAATTCTGTTGTCTTTTTGAAATTATCTAGTCTAACAAACGATGTAATAAGTACAGGTTTGCTTGTATCCATTTTTTTATTTCTCATCATTTGAGTAGCCAATGAGTTAATAGTTCCTTCTAATGTTTTTTGATTAGTAACATGAACTTGTAAATCTTGAGCTATTTCAATATGTTTTTTTGTAATCTGAGCTTTATCATTTGCTTGTGTAACAGATTTATCATTTCTTACAACAGAACTTTCTGATGAAGTTACAGATGATAATTGTTGTACACAACCTGTAAAAAATAAAGATACTGTTGCAGACACAAGACAAGCTTTAGCGAAAGTTTTAAGCATAAAATCCCCTTTTTATAATTCTTTAGATTTTATTTAAAAACAGCTTATAAATTCTTGAAAAAGATGCATATAAACACCATAGGATAATTATTTTTAATCTTTTTTATTCTAAAATAGATAATTACCCAGCTTAAGGAGAGTAAATGTCTAAAATAGTTGTAGTTATTTCACATTGTTCTGATTTGGCATAGACTATGAAGCTAGGATTAGTTTTAAGTGGTGGTGCAGCAAGAGGTGCTTTTCACCTTGGAGTATTACAGTTTTTAGAAGAACAAAATATAACTATTGATGCATATTCAGGTAGTTCAATAGGAGCTATAATTTCTGTTTCCCATGCAAGTGGAATAAGTGCAAAAGAACAACTAAAAATATTTTCATCAAAAGAGATAAAAGAGCTTATAAAGTTCAATTATCTAAAAAAAGGTCTATTGAGAATTGATACAAACCATAAAATATTAAGTGACCTTTTGCCTATAAAAAAACTAGAAGATATAGAAAAAAAAGTATATATTAATGCTTATGATTTAAAATCAAAAAAAGTGTTATATTTTGATAAAGGAGATTGCCATACTCTTTGTCTAGCTTCATCAGCTTTAATCCCCTTATTTAGACCCATAAAGTACAAAAACATGGAACTTATCGATGGTGGCTTATTTGATAACATGCCTATAAAACCACTTATAAATAAAGACTATGAAATCTATACAGTTGATGTAATGCCTAGTAAAAGCAAGGTAACCACTAGTAAAAAATACAATCCCATTAAACAGTTTAAAAAAAAGATATTTAAACAACTTATAGAAAATACTAAATATTCTATTGAACATACAAATCACTATATTTCATGTGAAGAAATTCTTGATTTTAAAATGTTTACTTTCAAAGAGCTAAAGAATAGTTTTAACTTAGGATATAAAGAAGCACAAAAACATTTTTAGCTATAATTTCTAATATTTAAAATTCAAAAACAAAGTTAAATCATGTCAGAAATACCAAAATTCACCCACTTACATTTACATACAGAATATTCACTTTTAGATGGTGCAAATAAAATTAAACCCTTAGCAAAAAAGATAAAAGAAATGGGCATGGAAAGTGTCGCAATGACCGACCATGGAAACATGTTTGGAGCAATTGACTTTTATAATGCAATGAAAGCTGAAGGAATAAAACCAATTATTGGAATGGAAGCTTATATTCACAACAGTGAAGAGATAAATGATAAATCTACAAGACAAAGATTTCACTTATGTCTATATGCAAAAAATGATACAGGATACAAAAACCTTATGTATTTATCTAGCCAAGCATATATGCATGGTTTTTACTACTATCCAAGAATTAATAAAAAACTATTAAGAGAAAATTCAGAAGGAGTAGTTTGTTCAGCTGCATGTTTACAAGGAGAAGTAAACTGGCACCTAAACTTACAAAACGAAAGAAATGTAAAAAATGGGGCAAAGGGATATGAAGAAGCAAAAAGAGTTGCTTTAGAATATAAAGATATTTTTGGAGATGACTTTTATTTAGAAATTATGAGACATGGAATTGGTGACCAGCATTTTGTTGATGACCAAATTCTAAGAATTTCAAAAGAGACAGGAATTAAAGTTGTTGCTACAAATGACACACACTACTTAAAACAAAAAGATGCCGAAGCACATGAAGCTTTTATGTGTATTGCAATGAATAAACTTTATGATGACCCAAATAGACTTAGACATAGTGTTCATGAGTTTTATTTAAAATCACCAGAACAAATTGCAATGCTTTATGCTGATATTCCTGAAGCTATTGAAGCTACACAAGAGATTTCAGATAAATGTAACTTAGAAATAAAATTAGGAGATCCTACTCCACCTAACTTTAAATTTACAAGACAAAAATTAACAGGCCAAGGTCTTGAAATTCCAGAACCTGAAGAGGAATACTCTTTAGAAAATGATAAAGCCCTATTTATTCACGAATGTTGGGAAGGACTTGAAAAAAGACTTAAAATTGTTCCAGAAGAAAAACATCAAGAGTATAAAGATAGATTGCAAGTAGAGATTGATATTATCAATAATATGAAGTTCCCTGGGTATATGCTTATTGTTTGGGATTTCGTTATTGTTGCAAAACAGATGAAAATTCCAGTAGGTCCAGGAAGGGGTTCAGCAGCAGGAAGTTTAGTTGCCTACTCACTATATATCACAGATATTGACCCTATGCCTTATGGCTTACTTTTTGAGAGATTCCTAAATCCAGAGAGAATATCAATGCCCGATATTGATATGGATTTCTGTCAAAGTAGAAGGGGTGAGATTATTGACTATGTTGTTCAACAATATGGTCGTGCCAATGTTGCACAAATTATTACCTTTGGTAAACTTCTTGCTAAAGGGGTTATTAGAGATGTTGCCAGAGTTCTTGATATGCCATACTCAAAAGCAGATGCAATGGCAAAACTTATTCCAGATGAACTTGGAATCAACCTTACAGACTCATATGAAAAAGAACCAAAAATCAAAGAGCTATGTGACTCTGACCCATTATCAAAAAGAGTATGGGAGTTTGCACTAGCTTTAGAAGGACTAAATAGGAATGCTGGTACCCATGCCGCAGGTGTTGTTATTTCCAATGAACCATTATGGAAAAAGACACCTCTATTCAAACCCTCAGGACTTGATACAATTGCAACACAGTACAATGGTAAATATGTAGAAGATGTTGACTTAATTAAATTTGACTTCTTAGGTCTTAAGACTCTTACAGTAATTGAAGAAGCAAATAAATTAATTGAGAAAAGACATGGGAAAAGAGTAGATTTCTTAACAGCTGATGTAAATGACAAAGGCGTATATGACTTAATTCAAACAGGTAATACAATTGGATTATTCCAGATAGAATCATCTGGTATGCAAGACTTATGTAAAAGATTAAGACCATCAAACTTTGAAGATATCATCGCCGTTCTAGCACTATATAGACCAGGTCCAATGGAATCAGGAATGCTTGATGACTTTATTGATAGAAAGCACGGTCGTGCTGAAATTAACTATTTCTATGATGAATTTGATGCACCACTAAGACCTATCTTAGAGACTACATATGGAGTTATTGTATATCAAGAGCAAGTAATGCAGATTGTTCAAACAATTGGTGGTTTTTCACTTGGTGGAGCCGACCTTGTTAGACGGGCAATGGGTAAAAAAATTAAAGAAGAGATGGATAGACTTAAAGGTGAGTTTGCAAAAGGTGGAGTTGAAAAAGGTTATACAAAAGCTTATTGTGAAGAGCTGTTCGACCTTATTGTAAAGTTTGCCGGATATGGATTTAATAAATCTCACTCCGCTGCATATGCACTTGTTACATTCTATACATCATATTTAAAATGCTACTACCCAGCAGAGTTTATGGCTGCACTTCTAACACTAGAAAAAGATAACACAGACAAAGTTGTAAGATATGTAGATGAAGTAAAAAGATTAGGACTTGACCTATTCCCACCTGATGTAAATAAATCAGACCTAGTTTTTTCTGCAAAAAAACTTGAAGATGAAGAAGAAGTTGTAATGTTTGGTATGGGTGCCATCAAAGGTGCTGGAGATGTTGCAATTAAATCAATTATCAATGAAAGAAATGAAAATGGCGAGTTTAAAGATATGTCAGATTTCATTTCAAGAATTGATGGAAGTAAAGTTAATAAAAGAGTAATTGAAGCCTTGACTAAATCAGGAGCATTTGATTCATTTAACTATTCAAGAAAATCACTTCTAGAACAGATTGAGATAATAGGTGATACAGTAGCAAAAGCAGCGCAAGCTAAAAAACTTGCTACGGGTTCATTATTTGGAGATAGTGAAGAACTTACAAGAGTTGAGCTTATACTTGAACATCTTCCTGAATATGAAGCAAAAGAGATTCTAGACTTTGAAAAAGCCTCTTTAGGGTTTTACGTTTCTGGTCACCCTCTTGATAGCTATAGAGAAAAAATTGAAAAAATAAAATATACTCTAAGTTCTGAAATTGATGAAGTGTCAGATGGAAGTCAAGCTATTATAGTAGGTAAAATTGAAGAGATTACAGAGAAAATTTCTAAAAAAGGTAATAAATTTGGAATAGCAAATATCCTTGACCTTCATGGAAATATTGAGATTATGCTTTTTGAAAATAGATTAAAAGAGTTAGCTGAAAACTTTGATTTAAATGAACCAATTGCATTTAAAGTAAAGGTTACAAAAGATGGTGACTTTACTAGAATGAATATTCTAAAAATAGAATCAATTGAAGATGCTCAAAAAGAAAAAGTAAGAACAAAACATGTTGCAAAAATAGAACCTCCATTAACAGTTGCTCTTCCTTTTTCTGATAGTACTGAAATCATGTACAAACTTTTTGATATTGTTGCAAATAACCAAGGGAAAAGAAGCCTAAAAATTATTGTTAAATCAAAACTTGCAGATGTAGAACTTGAAACAGGGTTTAGTGTAACTTCAAAAGTTGAAGGATTAATAAAACAAATTGATGGAGCATATGTAGTCGCATGATAAAACAAATACTAATTACTAATGATGATGGCTTTGACGCAATAGGATTAAAAGCACTAATTGAAGCACTTTCACCTATTGCAAAACTAGTTGTAGTTGCTCCTGCTAAAAATAAATCTGCATGTGGTCACTCTTTGACTTTAGATAGACCTCTTAGAATGGTTAGTGTTGATGACGACTTTTATAAAATTGATGATGGAACTCCCACTGATTGTGTATTTATATCTTTGAACAACTTATTTAAAGAAGGGTATAAACCTGATTTAGTAATAAGTGGAATAAATATCGGTGCAAACATGGGGGAAGATGTAACTTACAGCGGAACTGTTGCAGGAGCGATGGAAGCTGTTTTACATGGAGTTCCAGCAATTGCTATTTCTCAAGTTTGTAAAGATAGATGCCAAGATATTAAAAATGGTTGGGATTTTGCACTTGCAAAAGATACAATATATAAATTAGCAAAGAAAATATTAGATAATGAATTTCCCCTAGGTAAAAGAAGACTTTTAAATGTAAATATACCTCCAATACAAGAAACAGAGTGCAAGGGAATAAAAATTACAAAAGCTGGATATAGAGAGTATGGAAATGACACCCATAGACATCATAATCCAAGAGGGGAAGAGTACTACTGGATTGGACTACATCCTTTAATTTGGCAAGAAAGTGAAAATAAAGATTGTGATTTTGAAGTCATTAAAGCAAACTATATATCAATTACTCCTATAATGCTAGACTTAACTTCTTACGATGATATAAATAAATTAAACACATGGATAAAGGAATAGATTTGAATTTCACAGAATCATTAACTAAGCATATTGAAAAGTTAGTTGGAACATTAAAACAAGAAGATGAATTAAAAGAAGTACTAAAAAGAAAACTTACAAAAAAAGAGTTAAAAGTTTTTATTGCAATTGAAGAGGGAAAAACTGTTCAAGAAGCAATGGATGTAATTAAAGATGATGAACAAAGAGTTGATGAGTTATATAAAGCAGCTTGTAAAAAAATAAATCAAGAAAAAGTAAAAAAAGAACTTGTATTTTTTTAAGAGTTTCTACAATGAATTTGTAGAACTCTTATTCTTATTATAAGAGATTCTTGTTTCTGTTTTATCAAAATTTACTAAAACCATTCCTGCAAACTTGTTTTCTTTGTAAAACTCTACACGAAAAATTTTTCCACTTTTATCTATAGAAAATCTTTTTAATAAATTTCTTTTACTAACAGTAACACCAGCTTCATTGCTATTTTTATGAACGAAACCTATAACATTTACTCTTAAATCTTTAATTGGCTTTATTTTAAAGTTTTTATTTACATTTATCATTGATCCAAGTGGCACAGAGAACTCTTTACCATCAATATCTATATTAATCTTTTTATCTACATTTTCATGTTCAAAATAATCAGGTCGAAGTAATGCAAGCTTTCTATTTCCATAATGAATAGCATAGCCTTCATCTTTTTTAATTACAGTCAACAAGGGACTAGAAGGATTAAACTCCAATGTGCCATCTTTTTTAACAGGGAAGTATCTTAAAATACTTCTTATTTCACTTAGTGGTAATTGTATTTTTTCATCATAAAAACTAATATATATATCATTATCTATAACATTTTTAACAGCTAATGGTTTTAAAGGAAAATGTCTTTCAAACTCTATTCCCATAATCTCCATATATTTTTCTATTGCTAAAAGATGATAATAGGTTCTTTCATGTAAAGGCAAAGATTTACTAGCTTCATTTGCAAATGCTGCTTTTTTATTGTTTATAGAAAAATATGTCAATGTTTTTTCCATTTCTTTATCACCAAGTCTAGTTTGCGTATTTTTAACTTTATAATGGTGACTAGAACTAATTAAATTTTGATTAACAGAATTACATACTTTTTGAGCAATCTCTTTTAAATTACCATAATAAGGAGTATTAATAGTTGATTGGTCAATAATAGCACTTTGTCCCCATCTTAATGGCGAATGAAGCCTATCTATATGTTTTTCTCTATAAAATCCACTTCCATCATGAAGATTAAGTACTAATTTAACTTCATCTGAAGAGATATAATCTTTAATTCTTTGGATAGAATTGTAGTCAGGGTCATTGCTTGATATACTTGCAAATTTTCTATTCATATCTCCAAAAGGACCTCTATTTCTTTCAATAATAGAATAGAAATTTAAATTAGGAACAACCCAAACTGAACCTTTTTTAATTTTATAGTGTGTAGAGATAAGAGATGCAGCCATAAAACCACCAGGTTCATCTCCTTGAATACCTCCAATAATTAATAAAGTATTATTATCTTCTTTCCCTTTTTTAATAAAATCAAAATCAAAACTTTGATTATTTGCATAAAGATTTTGTAGTAATAATAAAGTAAAAAATAGTTTAAATAATCTTAATATGCCAAGGTTCATACCTTACTCCATCCTTATTATTAACTGTATATCTCATATCAATATACTTTAATTTTCTCATTCTAATAAATTCATCAGTAAGTGCAAATCTTGAAGAGAAATTAGCTTTTCCAAAACCTTTTTTACCTACATCAAAATCAGCAATACTATGATAAGTATATGCAGGAGGAGCCAATGACTTAGAGGCAATTGTTAAGTTACCTTCAACACTATGTACTTTATCTAAAAATAGTTTTGTCTGCTTAACAATACTTCTTACACCT
>Ga0193951_1000764_pt1 | contig 14383 bp, 13 predicted proteins | sample BB_2_MG_FD_140370 | JGI IMG/M metagenome (GOLD analysis project Ga0193951, IMG submission 140370) | Microbial mat bacterial communities from the Broadkill River, Lewes, Delaware, United States - BB_2_MG | ecosystem: Environmental > Aquatic > Freshwater > River > Microbial mats | place: USA... | reverse complement strand
TTATATAAAACTATCTGTACCGATATGTTTTAAGTTTTCACCACAGTAGAATGTTAGATAATAGTATATTTCATCATCAGGTTCAACCAAAACTTTTCTACTTGATTTAATCATTTTACTGTTTTTACTAAGTTCAAGAATAGACTTGATTTCCTCAGTTGATTCTAAGATATTGAAATCCATATTCATTTTTGAAACTTTAATATGTTTTTTATCAAACATATATTGTGATATTGGTTTTGTAAAATCATAATCATCAAAAGCAACTTGTCCAATTGAAGAGAAATAGAATTCTTCAATTGCTAAAGGTTTGCCTTCTAAAATTCTTAATCTCTTAACAAATAAGCAGTTAGTTCCTTTTTTAAGACCAGTTACTTCATTTATGCTTTCATCAACTATCATTTCTTGTTTATCTAAAACTTTTGTTTTAATCGATAACCCACGCATTTTAATAAAGTAAGTTAAACTTACAAAAGGTTCTAATGATATACCTACTTCATGTTGAGATACAAATGTTCCTACACCTTTTTTAATATACACATAACCTTCTTCAACAACTTGCTTTATGGCTTCTCTAATAGTTCCGCGACCAACATTATATGTTTCCATTAGTTTAGCTTCTGAAGGTATTTTTTGATTTTCTTCCCATAGTCCAGATCTAATTTTATTTGCTATATCATTTTTTATTTGAATATAAACTGGAATTGATGGTTTAAAATTCATAATATCATCCTTTACTTTTAATCCAAAAACGTACCTAAATTAATTAAAGATTTTGGATCTAATATTTTCTTTAGTTTTTTCATTTCATCTAAATCTGATTTACTGAACATAATTTTTAACATATCCTTTTTGATTTTACCAATCCCATGTTCTCCAGATACACTACCATCATTTGAAACTATGTTTTTAGCCCATTTTAAAACTTGATTTTTCGCTATTTCACAATCAAGTTCTGTTGATGGTATAAGGTTAACATGAAGGTGATTATTTCCTATATGTCCAAAAATTACGCTCTCAATATCTAGAGAACTTATGTCCTTATTATACATTTTTATAGTGTCAAAAAGCAAGTCATCACTAGTTGACATATCTGTTCCTACTTTATGTACATTTTGGTCATTAATTTTTCTATTAGCTATTAAAATATTAACACACTCAGGTACAGCATGTCTAAATGATTTAAGTTTTTCATAATCGTTATTTTCAAACGCAAACCATTGTTCTTCTTGGTTAATATTAAATGTAGACATTTGCTGATTTAAAATATCGAAAAACGATTCTATTTGCTTATCATCATCTATATGAAATTCTAAGTATATACCCCCATCATAATCTTTTGAAATTTCAGGAAGTTTATTAATTGCAGAAACTGATTCTCTAAATCTGTTTAGTAATTCAAAACTTGATTTATCAAAATATTCGATTGCTGCAATATTATATTTCTTGAACTCATTATTTCTTAACCAATCAACAAATTCAACAAGTTTACTAGAGTTATTCAAAAACAACATTAACCCAATTTGCTTTAGAGGTTTATTGATAAGTAATAAATCTATCTCCGTAATAACTCCAAAGATTCCCTCACTACCAATAAATAAGTCAATTAAATCCATATCATCTTCGTAATATAGCCCAGCGACATCTTTAATTCCTTCATGCGGTTTAGTCCATGAAGGTAGGTCTTGAATTTTTACTCCCAGCAGTTTTTCTAAATCCTTATACTTATATAATCCTCTAGGGATATCTAAAGTTTTTAAAGGTGTTACAACTTTTAATCCTTTAATATATTTCCTGATTGAACCATACATGTATGAACATGCCCCACTTGCCTCACATGCTACCATACCACCAAGTGAAGCTAAGGTTTCTGTTGGATCACTTGGAAACATTAATGATGCGTGATCAACAAATTTTTTATAATTTAAAGCAGCTAAAGAGTCTAAGTTAGAGACATTAAACTTTTTAGAGTTTAGAAAATGATTTAGATCTTTTAAAAGTAAACCTGGTTGAACTTTTAAAATAAAATTACTATCCTTATCAATCTTTAAATCAATTATTTTGTCCATTTTTGATAAGTTAAGAATGTCTCCATTGTAAGGAACTGCACCTCCACAAATGCCTGTAAGAGCTCCTTGAATTGTAATAGGAATGTTATTAAAGTATGAGTTTCTTAGTACTTGTTCTACATCAGTTGTATTTAAACAAAAGAAAATGTTGTTAGCATTTCCTTTTAGTAGTGATTCATCTTTTAAGTAGTCATCTATAATTTCATTGTTTTTCATTTGTTTGCTCCTTAAAAATTACGTCTTTAAAATCTTCAGTAATTCCATAATCTGCATAATTAAAGATTCGAGCATCTTTATCTTTATTGATAGCAATAATTTTTTTTGATTTGATGATTCCATTTAGTAAAGGAGCTGCACCTGACACTCCTATTGTTAAACATAAGTCTGGTGAAATTAATTGTCCAGTTGATCCTATTAACAAGTTCATTGGCAACCATCCTAAATCAATAACTTTTTTAGTCCCACAAACAACAGCACCAACTTTTTTCGCGTACTCTTTAACTAAGTTTATATTTTCCTGACTTCCTACACCATAACCACAAACTATAACAAATTTTGCATCTTTTATTCCATTAGATTCTATAATTTCAAAAGATTTAGATATTTTAATATCCTTTGGAATATCATATGTATAATCTACAAACATTATCTTTGATTTAGATTTCGTTTTTTTTGTAACTAGTCTTCTAGCATCTAAACTAAAAGAGATCACTGCCTGATTATTTAGGGTGTAATGACCTAAGACATTACCACCATAAACTGGTTTGATGATCGTTTTTCTCTTTGTTTTATAATTATAATTAAAACTTTCACAGTTCAAATAGCTCTCAATTGATAATTTTGACGCTAGAAAAGGGACAAAATCATCATTTGAATCTTTTAAAGAAATAATGAATAAATCTGGATTATGATTTTCATTATAATCTATTGCTACCATTGATAGTGATCTTAATAAGTTCTTATCATTTATCTTATTGTATATGAATATCTGATTAATCATATTAACGCTTAAACTTGAATCTTTAAAGCCATTATTAATGTATATTAAATCTATTTTATTTTCTGAAGAATTTATTAAAGATATCTTTGATAAAACAGAATCAATTTCTTTGGTTGAAGTAAATATATCATGATTTGTTAATATTGCAATTTTCATTATATAGCCTCCTTGTTTAGATAGTTATTTATTAACTCATTTAGTTGAAGGCTAATCTCTTTATCATTTGTTAAAAAAATACATTCTTTGTTTGATTTTTCAATTGTTAATTTATCTAGCTTATATTCTTCTAAGCTATTTTTTTTCACCTTTGCTGTTTCATTTAGATCTATTAGCTTAATTGGTTTTTGTTTTGCTTTCATTGTGTTCATTAGTGTTGCCATTCTTAAAAACATGTTTGGTGATTGTGTTATTGTAATTACTGCTTTTTCTTTTGTTTTTATGTGTTCAATACCATCATTAAGTAATCTTGAAATATGAAAATAATTATTCTCATACTTAATATTAAAAACATTAGTAAAACAAGACCAACCTAGCTTTTGAGCTAGGATTTGGCCTGTTTGTCCGTGATTTAAGATGTCTGATTGTCTTCCACATAATACTAGTTGAATATCATTATCACTTGTTATTTGATGGTGGAGTAGTGAGGCAATATTAAACGGGGTAGTGGTGTCTTGTTCTTTTACGTTAATTCTAGTTGCATAGTTAACACCAATTGCTAATGCTTTTCTTAATATTGCTTCACTCTTTTGATTCCCAATCGTTACAACTTCACTTATTAGTTCCTTTGATGAATCAGTCATCCTTAACATTAGTTCAAGTGCTGTTTCATCATATGGATTCATAATTAGGTTAGCATAACTAATATCTATATTTTTAGATGTTTCATCAACTACCCAATCGTTTTCTAATACTTTATCAAGATCATATACTTGTTTTATACAGCTTATAATTTTCATATATAACCTCTTTCTTGAAAATAATTTATTCTACAGGAATTAAAACTCCTTGATTCATTATACCATTTGGATCGAATGCTTTTTTAAGTTTTTTCAACATTTCATAAGAACTTCCTAATTCTTGTTTCATCCATTTTGATCTATATCTACCAACACCATGGTGATGAGCGATTGAACCGTTATACTTTAATGTTGTTTCCATTATAATTCCGAAGATTTGATTATATGTTTTTTCTGCAGCTTCAATAGATGGTGCGCACATAGCTCCAAACATGAAGTAGATGTTAGTTCCTTGTACATAACTATGAGAAGAATGTCCAGTAACCGCTACTAAGTAAGGCACTTCTTTTGCTACACGTGCAATTACTTCATTATAGATTTTTCCAATATCTGACCACATAGCTGAAATCTCACATGTATCAGCAACAGCTCCTTGTTTAGCGTACATATCTAAATGATCACAAATGTCATTTCTATGTGCTAACCATAATTCTAGAGGTTTACTTCCTAATTCACGTGCTTTATGTTTTAAACAAACTGTTTTTACTGCATTACCTTCTAAGCTGGCAAAACCTTGTGGTCCTTCAGAGATAAATAGTAATACTCCTTCATCTTCTTTAATGAAAGGTCCATAGCTTTCCTTCGCTTCTGTTTTATCATGAAGTCTTGTTACTGCAGGTTTCCATCCAGCTTGAACTATTTCTTTAATGATATCTAAACCTGTTTGGAATTCTTCAATAGCAAATGCTTGCATAACTCTTTCTTCAGGTAGTTTAAATATTTTTACTGTAACTTCTGTTATAACACCAAATGCACCTTCAGATCCTAACCATATATGTCTTAAATCTGGACCAGTAGATTTTCTTGGATTATTTTTGATATATACAAGTTCACCAGTTGGTAAAACACCTTCAATACCAACTAGTAAATCTTCAATTCCACCATATAATGTTGAGAATTGTCCAATACTTCTAGTTGCAACTAAACCACCCATTTGAGCTAGTGGTAAAGATTGAGGGAAATGACCTGATGTGTATCCTTTTTTGTTTAGAGTTTCTTCTAAAACTTGTAATGGTACTCCTGCTTGAGCAGTGATTGTAAAGTTATCTTCGTTTATCTCAATGATTTCATTCATTTCACTTAAATCAATAACAACACTATGACTTGGTGTTTCTAAACCAAGGCATACTCCAGAACCACCAGTTCTTGGAATACTTACAATTTTATTTTCATTTATAAATTTCATTACTTCTACTGCTTCTTCTTTAGTATGTATTTTTAATATACAAGAAGCTAGGTTTTCAGATTTCCAACCGAAATGTTTTTGAACCATTCTTAAACCTGTTATATCAGTTGCGAACTCTTGTAGAACTTCCTCATTTGTTACAACACGTTCTTTTCCAAGAACTGTTTCAAAAAAATTTATAACTTCTGTTTTTTCCATTTTATTCTCTCCTTAAATTTTATTATTGAATTGTTCTAGTAGCAATGATGTCTGCACCAGTACCATCTATATTTTTAACTATTACATCGCCTCTTTTTATAGGGCTTTTTACTGTTAATTTATATAGTTTTTTTACTAAATCTTTTAATTTTTCTTTTGGTACTTCAGTTGTACTTATTACAGGAAGTCTATGAATATTTTGTCCTTCGATTTTAACTGTGGTTGTAAGCATACGCATTGGATGTGTAAATTCGTTTTGACCAAATATCATTCCTCTTTTACATTGATTTCCTGTAACTAATATTTCATTGTCTTTTTCTTCAACTTTTAGTGAGCAACTAACAGGGCATACAATACATGTAAATTCTTTTGTCATTTTTAGACCTCCTTAACATTGACTATTAGTGGTGTTTTATTCTCACTAATTAGATTTGTTTTGATTTTTTCAACAATCATTTCTGGTGGTAAAACAACACGATGTCTTTTCTTATGTATTTTTGAATCTGACTCACAAACACTTACTTCTGTTTTTTCTTGTTTTTTTCTAACTCTAAAATAAAGAGGTAATTCTTCTGTTAGGTTTGTTAATCTGATTTTTTGAGGTACTACAAAGCTTACGTTTTCTCCTGAAGTAATTGGTAAATATTCCTCTGTTAAATTCAGTTCACCTTTTAAATATTTTGCAGCTCCAGCTCCAGCAATTTCTCCAGTTAAGGAAACATAATCAACTAAGTCAAATACCGTTACTACATTCCCAGCAGCAAAAACTCCATCCATTGATGTCATAAATTGATCATCAACAACAGGTCCTCTAGTTAGTGGATCAATATCTAATTCTAGTTGATTCGATAGTTCATTTTCAGGAATTAAACCTACTGCAAGAACTAGTAAATCACATTCAATATATTTCTCACTACCTTTTATTACGTTTCTATTACTATCAACCTTTGCAACTGTAACTCCTGTTAACTTTGAGTTACCATGAGTTTTAATTACTGTTGTTGAAAGATGCATGTTTATATCATAATCAACTAAGCATTGAGCTATATTTCTTGATAATCCACCCGGTGAATCCATTAACTCGTAAACACCTAGTACATCAATACCTTCTAGAGTCATTCTTCTAGCCATGATTAAACCGATATCTCCAGATCCAAGGATTACAGCTTTTGTTCCTGGTAGGTATCCTTCAATATTTATATATCTTTGAACTGTTCCAGCAGTTAAAACACCACTTGGCCTTGTTCCCCATATGAAGGCTTGAGATCTAGTTCTTTCTCGGCATCCCATTGCTAGGATTATTGCTTTTGGATGAATTTCTATAATCCCATCTTTTTTATTCATTGCATAAACAGTTTTGTCTTTCAGTATTTCTACAACAATTGTGTCATAGGCAACTTCTATATCATATGTATTTAGTTCTTCAATATAGTTATCAGCATACTCACACCCAGATAGTTGTTTACCAAATCTATGAAGTCCAAAACCATCATGAATACATTGTTGTAAGATGCCACCTAAACTTGTATCTCTTTCAATTATCATTACTTTTTTTGTACCTTGTTTTTTAGCTTCTATTGCAGCAGCTAAACCAGCTGGTCCACCACCAATAACAACAACATCAACATTAATTATTTTCATAAGTTTCGAGCTCCTTTACGAACGACTTTCTTTATGTAGTACATAAGAGTCCCCACCTTTTAATGTAACTTCTGTATGCGGTATTTTTAATTCTTTTGCGATTATTTCAAGTACTCTTGGTCCACAGAATCCACCTTGACAACGACCCATACCAGCGCGTGATCTTCTTTTTACTGCATCAATTGAAGTAGCAGGTATTGGTGCATTAACTGCGTCAATAATTTCCCCTTCAGTGATAAGTTCACAACGGCAAATAATGCGTCCATATTCAGGATTTTCTTTGATTAGTTTATCTTGTTGTTCTCTTGATAAATCTCTAAACTTTGGAGTTCTTTTTCTTGTTGAAATATAGTTATCTTTTTTAGTTATTAATCTGTTTTGTTTTAAGACGATTTTTTCAACCATTTCACCAACTGCTGGTGCAGCTGCTAAACCTGGTGATTGAATACCAGCAACATGGATAAATCCTCTAACTTTTTTTGAAGCTTCAATTATGAAATCTTCTTTATAATCAGCTGCTCTTATACCAGAGAAGAAAGTTATGATTTCATTTTTCTTAACTTGGTCTGTGACTCCTTGTCCAAGATTTAAAATGTAATCTAAATCACTTGCTTCAACTGATTTATCTTCTTTATCATGTGTTTCCACTGCTGTTGGTCCCCACAGTAAATTCCCCTCAGGAGTAACACTTGCTCCTCCACCTTTTGAGTTATGAGAACGATCACTTCTTCCTAGTACTCCTGATGGTGTACTTAGGAAACCTTTACGGTTTTTATCAATAATTGCGATTGCTCCTCTTCTAGGATGAATTGTATAGAACTTATCATCAACCATTTTTGCAATCTCATCAGCATAAACACCAGCACAGTTAATAACTGTTTCACAAGTTATAACTGATTTATTTGTTATTACTTCATGAACTGCATCATTTGTTTTTCTAATGTCCAATACTTTTGTGTTTAACTTAAATGTTGCCCCATTGGCAATTGCGTTTTCTGCAAGTGCATAGCAAACTTCAAATGGTTCAACAATCCCCATTGTTGTCATTAAGAATCCGCCAAGTGGATTACCTCTTAAGTTAGGTTCTTTTTGTTTTACTTCCTCAGCACTCAACCATTTTAATCCTGGAGTTTTCATATATTGTCTAAATGATTTTATGAAATATCCTAATCCTGTTTTCTTAAGAAATTTCAACATTTTGAATTTTTTAACATCTTTTTCGCTATGAAAAACAACTAGTGAACCTGGTCTTTTAAACTCAAAATCTAAATCTTTTGATAACTCAGTATATAGTTTATTTCCTCTTAGATTTAATTTAGCTTTTAATGTCCCTGGTTTAGCTAAAAATCCTGGGTGGATATTACCATTATTTGCTTTTGTTGCTTCTTCGCCAATATCCCCATTTTTTTCAAGTACAATAATATTTAAATTATATTTACTTAGTGATCTAGCAATAGAACAACCGGAAATTCCTGCTCCAATAATTACTATGTCACATTGTTCTTTTTCACCATTTGCAAGAGTCTCAGCAATTTCTTTGTCGTTATTAATTTCTTTAATTTCTACATCTTTTGAAGTAATGTCATTAACGACATTTTTTACTCCCTTTACTTTTGCAACAAGGTGTCCTATATTTACAACTTCTTGCCATTCTTCAACTATTCCCGTTAATGTTACAATTTTATCTTTTGAAACTGAAACACCAATTTCATAGTGAGAGATTTCTGATGTGTTTTGTAAAATATTGATTACTTTGTTCTTAATCATATCCTCACTCACTTTCTAAGTTTAAGCTCTACCATTTTGTTATATACTGGTTGTAGTCTTTTATATGTTAATTCATAAACTTCTTTAAATAAAACTTCATATCTTTCTGCTATTTCTTTTTCAGGATGATATGTTTTTGTTTTTGTAATCATATTATGAGCTGCATCTTCAACATCTTTATAATCCCCAAGATGAATATACCCAAGCATTGCTGCACCTAAACTTGTAGTTTCATGTGATTGCACAACATAAAGTTCCTTGTTTAGTATGTTAGCTAAAACCTGGCATAGAATCTCACTTTGACTTCCACCACCAGATAGCCCTACTTTTTCAACTACCTTTTTAGTTTTGTTTTCCACACTTTTTATTCCTTCTTTTATTGAATAGCCTAAACCTTCAACTAAAGCTCGATAAAAATGAATTCTAGTGTGGATATCATTTAATCCAATTAATGTACCACTAGCTCCAGGATGTCTAACATCACTCATCCAATAAGGTTGCATTAATAAACCATCACTACCAGGCGGTACTTTGTTTAATTTTTCATTTAATATTCTTTCAATACTTACATTTTTTTCATCTGATTCTTTTTTCTCTAAATGAGCAAACTCATCTATAAACCAGCTTACTAACCAAAACCCTCTTGTAATTCCTAATTCTGGATTATATTTTCCTTTTATTGCTGAAGGGAAAACTGTTCCATATTTATACAGTGGTAAAAATTTATCACTAGTAGTTTGAACTGTTACCATTGAAGCTAAACTTACACTTACTGTTGATTCATCAAAACAACCAACACCAATAGTTTCGCAAGCCTTATCAGATCCTGCGGCAATAACTTTTATTCCTTCATTTAAATTTAATTCTTTTGCGGATTCTTTTGTTAGTTCTCCAATAACATCTCCTGGTTGAACTAAATCAAATAGATGTTTTTCATCTACAAAAAATATTTTTCCTTCGATATCTGTTTTTGAAGCCCACTTTAATTTCTTTGCAGAAAATGGGATGTATCCTGGTGCCGATGTCAAACTGTCACTATATTTCCCAGTTAGTTTAAAATTTAGATATGTAGATAAAAATAATAATTTATGAAGTTTTTCCATATTTTCAGGTTCTTTCTTAGCAACCCAGTGGTAAGGACAACTTCTATTGTAGTTATCAACAATGTCCCAAACCTTCATTAATTTATACGCTTTTCTTTGTGAACTTCCAATCTTATAATTAGTTTCCAATTTTCTTGTGTCCATCCAACTAATTGCATTTCTTAGTGGTTCACCGTTTTTATCTACAAAAACACTTGTACTTCTTTGTGAAGCAATGGTAACAACTTTAATATGTTTCATGATTTCAGGTTTAGAGTCCCACAACTTCTTAACTGATTTAACTGCACTGTCCCAAAAAACATTTGGGTGCATTTCACAAAATCCTTCATTACTTGTCTCATATTTTGGATATTTTACTTTTTCGTTGCCTAGTAATTCACCCTGGTTATCAAACACAATACTTCTCATGCTTTGAGTACCACAGTCAAGTACTAACACATATCCTGTTCCCAATTTTGTTTCCTCCTTTTTATTAGTTAACGTACTGACATCTAGACATCTATACCACTATTTTATAATTAAATCTATTGTTTGTCAATTTATGATTGTAAACAAAAAACCGCTAAAAGCGGTTTTATATTTTCCATATTAAAAGAATGGCTTTATTAAAGGTTATTTGCCTTCAAGATTTCTTTGTATGCAACTGTATCAACATAAAGTTCTTCAGTTAAAGGATTACGTTTTGTTTTTTTGATAGTCATAATCTCATAAACTAAAACTCCGACATTCGCGATAATTGCTAAAATACTAAGGATTAATTTTGGGGCATCTAAATGTGTAGATACAATTGAAAAGTATTCAGTACTTGCATAATTAGGGAAAGTTAATGTAAACATTGCCCATAATGCTAATGTTTGCGCTCTATGTTGAAGCCATACCCCTTTTGTTCCAACGAACGCAGCAAATGTTGATACACCAACCAAAGCTACACCAGCGTAAAATGCACGGTCTGGAATACAGTTATAAACATATGACATATTCCATATTCCGTAAGCGACAACCCAAAACCAAAGTTGATCAGCCCATACCATATCTTTAGATTTATTATTTGCAACTTTAATGCCAACCCATCCTGTTAGAGTTAGAACACTAATTATCCCAGCTATTCCATTAATTATATTCCATGGTCCACCTTGTAATAATAATCCGTTTTCAATTACTCCAGCTTTTGAGAAAACCTCAAAATCTCTAAAAACAGCTTCCATTATATTTATTGACAAAATTAAAGCAGGAAATAACAGCATAAACTTATTCTTTTGAAGACGTTTAGAATATCTTAATGCCATAAAACCAATAACTCCAGCTAATGCTGAATAAGTCTTTACCCAAGCAAACCAGTTCCCTGAAGTTGTGTCTGAACTATCAATATTTGTCCAGATAAAAATCGTAAAAATAATTGGTATTGCGATATAAAAAATAATTGATAAAGATTTACTTCTTCTAGTAATTTCGTTGATAAAAAGTAGCATCACTAAAATAAGCACAAAAACTAAAACATTTGTAATCGTATAATTCTCAAAAAATAACATTCTCTTATAATAACTAGATGTTTCTAGTTATATCTCCTTTTCCAAGTTTTTTTCAGATAAATTATAACATTATGATTTTTTAAATAACACTGTTACTTTTTTACCATTATAAAAAATAAGCTAAAAACATATTAAAACACTATAAAAAGGTATGTTATATGACTATCTTGCTAATGAAAACGGACTTGACCAATCTATTAAATACTCCTTATTCGATAAATTCATTAATAATTATCTTTATTTTTATAATGAATAATGATTAGTATTCAAATGTATTGTAGTTAAAGTAATTAACTGCTATACTAATGACTTAAGAGAATAATTTTTAGGAGGAACTAATAATGAAAAAAAATATATACTTATCATACATTCATTCTGATTCTATGAATTTTAAGTTTAAATTAACAGATAAATTTAAAGGTAGAAAATATAAATTTTCTGATGAAGCATTTGACCCAATGTCAACTGGAGCATCACAAACTGAAGATGATTTAATGAAACTAGCAAAAAAAATATCTCATATGGATGTTACAGTTGTTTTCATTTCAAGAAATATTTTAGAAAGTAAATGGATTCCATATGAAGTAGAATACTCGTTAGATGTTACTAAATATTTTGACAAGATAACTAAACCTAAAGGTATTGTTGGTGTGGTTATTCCTGATAAGGGAAATGACTATAGTTACTTTATGAGTAAAGGTAAAAAAGGTATTTGGGGTGTAGATAAAACTAAACTACCTAGAGTAATTGCTGAAAATATTCATAACGAGGTTACTCTCCAAAACAAAAATAGTGTCAATTATGATTCATTCATTTCTGTATATCGTTGGGAAGACTTTGTTAGAAATTTTGACATATGTATTGATGCTGCTTTTGATAAAGCTACTAACTATTTTGAAGACTATGTTATAACTAAAAAAAACAACCAATAGGTTGTTTTTTTATTTAATCTCTTTTAATGTTGCTTTTATAACGTTAGTTAAATATTCGAATTCTAAATCATCATTAAACCTAAAATATAGTGATCTTAATAGGCATTTTATATTCCTAGTGACATTGTAGTATTCTGGATAATCTCTTTTGTTATCAAATTTCTTGAACTTATTGATATAATCAATAAGAAACTGTTTGTCTAGAATTTTTCTTTTAATTCCTACTTCAATTGCATTTACAGTTCTTTCATCCTCATCATGAATGAACTGATATTCTTTAGTTGTAAAAATACTATAAATAAGATTAAACATTGTTTCTAGCTCATTTTCCTTAATCACTTCTGATTTCATTAACTGACTCATCAAATCAGCACTATGAGCAACACTATGAATAAATCCAACTTCTTCTTCATAACCTCTATAGTCTATTTCATCTTGATAATATCTAATAAATGCGTTATATATTTTTTTAATATAATCTTGATATTCGAGACCTTTTTGATTGTACTTGTATAGTAATATAAATAACTGTAATAAAGTAAATGTTCTTACAAGTACAGAATATTTATCATTATTAGCCATATCTAAAAACAAATATTTCTCACTCAACAATATTTCACATATTGAATTTAGTTTGTCATAAGTTAAGATATCATCATGAAGTAAATGTGCAAAAACAGGATAGACTAAGTCATCTCTAACATACGAGTCTTTATGACCAATATTTTCTAGTAATAGAATCAATAACTCATCCTTATTAACACTAGAAAAATCAAATTTACTTTCTTTAATTCCTTCTAACATTTTTACATTATCTTCTAACATATTTCACCTCACAAATAAAATTGTCTTAAGTATCTTATAGATGTTGATAGACATTTATAACAACATCTATTGTTAGTTTCATTTCTTTAATGTCTTTTATCTTTTCTTTAACTTTAATTGGTGTTTTAAAGTAATGTGGTGTCATCATAAATAGTTGATATAAATCATAATCATTAAGAGTTATTTCTTTTTTGATTATTTTACTATCAACTTTTTTAATTGAACTATGAAATAGATCATTAACTAAATAGTCTTTTTCAATTATTACTTCATATACTAATTCTTTAAGTTCTCCTAAATGATTTTGATTTGGAGATATGGTTATAATATGACCTTTGCTTTTTATAACTCTTAAACATTCTTCTAGATTAATAGGACTAAATATCGAATAAATTATATCAGCGCTATTATCTAAAAATGGGAGTTGATTATTAGTTCCTACAACATACGATATTTCTTTATTAATTCTAGAAGCTTCTTTTATTCCTTCTTTAGAAATATCGATACCATAGTAAGTGTTCTTATCATTTGATTTTTGGAGTTGATCTAAATAGTAACCAATTCCTGAACCGATATCGATAACTTTATTATCGATACCAAAGCTATTAATAATTGTGTTTAAATTACAAGAAATTTCTTTGTAGTAACCTTTACTTAAAATTAACTTTCTAGCGTAAAGCATTTCTTTTGAATCACCGTGAATTTTATTTTTACTGCCTTTATTAACCAACAGATTTATATACCCTTGTTTAGCAAGGTCAAAGGAATGATTTTCTGCACATTTTAATGTGTTGTTTACAATGTTTAATCTACTATTACAAATTGGACATTTTATTATTCTTGTATCCATTATATCACTCCTTAATATCTAATTATACCATACCAGTTTTTGATTATTTAGTCTTTATAATTATTAGTTCTTAGTACTGGTAAATCTTCGATATCATCTAAATTCCAAATTTCGTTACTCCATAACAAAGTGTTAAAGTACCAATTTTTATCAATTAATAAAGCCTCATCAGCTAATCTAATGTTTTCGTTTCCTTGATCAATGGTCATGACATCAATTTCATCATTTTGCCTAATTGAACTTATGCTTATAAAAGCATTTTCAACT
>Ga0193951_1000763_pt1 | contig 14385 bp, 20 predicted proteins | sample BB_2_MG_FD_140370 | JGI IMG/M metagenome (GOLD analysis project Ga0193951, IMG submission 140370) | Microbial mat bacterial communities from the Broadkill River, Lewes, Delaware, United States - BB_2_MG | ecosystem: Environmental > Aquatic > Freshwater > River > Microbial mats | place: USA... | reverse complement strand
AGTTGTGGATTTGGTGAAGACTGTAGTTTTGGTAAAAACTGTAGTTTTAGCGAAGAATGCAGGTTTGATAAAGGCTGTAGTTTTGGTGAGATCTGTAGTTTTGGCGAAGATTGTATATTTAGCAAAGGTTGCACGTTTGAAAATTTAGACGCATACAAAGGCAATTACCCGTTTTATGCATTTGTTGGTTTGGGTAGTCGCAAAGGTTCTAGAACGTATGTTTTTAACTTGGAGTCAGGCGTTTATGTTCGCTGCGGGTGTTTTTTGGGTACTGCTGATAAATTCCGTAAGGCAGTTGTTGGGGGTCATGGTGAAAAAAGTTTATATCTCAAGCAATTAGATTTAATAATCGAATCTTTTAATTCATAAATATGAAGAACATTATTTTGATAATAGCCTTATTTTTCGCAGCGTCTGCGATACAGGCTCAGCATAAAGTTACTATCGAACCACTCTTCGAGCTAGGTGTGTTTACGGGCAGGAGTCAAAATATCATCAATCCAGCTACGAATAAATCATTCTTGGTGCCAGAAACCCATGGAGATATTAAGGGAAATAAGGAATCATTGATCCATAGAGTTAATGGCAATATCGATTACCACGTAACAGTTGGTTTCCGCGTCAATTTTCGGGGCTTCGTTCTGGAGTCAGAAAATAAGACTTATTGCACCACCAATAACTTCATGACTAACAAACCGTACTCGGCTGAATTCTATGCTCGGTGCTACTATCAACTAAAGAAGTTTAGGGTAGGTATAGAGCATTTATGTGTCCATCCAATAGTAAGCAATGGGGCCGGCAACGTATACACTGTAAGTGGTGGCCATGATAAAGTATCAATAAGTTATAATATAAAGTAAACAGCATGAAAGCAGCATCGATCTCAAAAACAGAAAAGATTACCACTTTCCCCAAACTTATGAAATGTAATCTAGATAACTCAGTGGTGTTATTCGCCGGCCCTAATGAAGGCTGTGTAGTGCGTCGCGGAGAAGGCGAACGTATAAGTGAACCCATAGGCTATTATTCAGAGTTTTGGAATATGGAACACTTCACGGATTATACTGGAGAAGATGCGATGCCAAATGACTAACTTAGCCAATAATAGGTAAATTCACTTGCAGGTCTGAAAAATTATATTTAGATTTGTAGCATTAAATTAAAAGAAGGAGATATGGAGAAGGTTATCTATTTTAAAAAACAAGTAAAGCTTGGGGATCTAGTTCAATTAGATGGAGCTAAAGTACCAGTAACTCAAGAATTGATTGATAACAATCCTGAGTTATTTGAAGTAAAACAACAGGAAGATAAAAAGTTTCCTGAGTATGCGAAATGTATAAATGGGTCTTTTGGTATTGCTCTTGGAGATATTGTAAAAACAAAATATTATCCACATAGCGGTTACCCATACCGATCTTGTGTTCCAAAAAGCACAACCACAACAGATGGCTATATGTCTTTAGATGGCTTCCTAAAAAACTTCGAGCCAGCAACAGAGCAAGATTACTTAATGTTCGAAGCTAATCGCCGTTATAAAAAGGGCGACATTGTAAAAGGTTTTACTGGCAATAGAATTGAATTACACGAAGTAGGTTCAATTTACCTAGCAAAAGGATGCATACTTCCCAGTAGTTATGGAGCAAGCGTAAAAACCGGTCAGAGTAGATACGTTTGTTTATACTTAGACGGTAAATGGGCTGGGAAGGTATAAACCTTAATATAATAACAACTTGATGAAGACAAGCAATGACATTAGCTGGGTTCGAGAGAATAAAGCCACAAGTGTAGAGGTTCGATTCCTCTAGTCAACCACAGACCGAAGTGGTAGCTTGGATTGAATACTATTAGATAGAAACCATACGGGCTGGTCTGTTAATAGTCCTTGGTACGGCAAGTTGTAATACTAACGAAGACTGAAACGACCTTCCAGACGGGGTGAGAAGCCCTTTTTTAACAATAACTAACACTATCACTATGGCAGATACCAAAGTAACTAGACTAAGAAATTTACTGACTCCAGTAAAAAATTTAATCGCACTATTAAACGCAACGGAAGAAGATGCCCTTTTAGCTAAAGAATGCATCCGGGCCGAGCTTGACTGCATTAATGAGAACAAGGATGAGTTATGGGACTTAATCTCTCAAATACCAAATGACGCAATCTCTTCTAATTTAAGAAAGATATCAAAGTTCAAAAAGTTCAATATCTTTTCGAAAGCAGGCGCCCTCGTTTCTGGCCCAGACATACCTAGCAACCCCGGGGGTTACTTAGTTCCTGTATCTCCTGTCTTTATTGGAGACAGTAAAGAAAATCAGGCCTTAGTACACGCCTCTTTATGTGATGTGGTTAAGCATGCAAAAAACCACATTCAAAATAACGTGTATACAGTTACATCGAAAAAGGACAGCTCGGTCATGATCGGGGCATTTGAGCGGTATGACTCGCTAAAGATAGCTATTAGCGCGACTGACCAGCGTGATTATGGTGGCTTTGTACTAGATGTTAATCACAGTGATTTGTTATTTACGAAGCCGATATAACCTTATTTAGCTGGTAAAGCCTCTTCTTATGAACGTAACCAGTAGCCACCCGTAGCGCTGCGAGGATGGCATAACCCCATAGCAAAACTGGATAGAGCGCACTGGCCTAAGAAAGTCAGTAGGCAGTCCCGGTTCAAGTCCGGGTGGGGTTACTAAATTAAAATCATTCAAATAATTAATAACTAAAAACTTACACTATGTTACATCATCTTTTTTTTCTATTTTTAATTATGCTAGCAGTAGCATTAGATGCGTATTCTGACGCAAGAATCGATCTAACAGGAAAAAGATCTCACATTGCAGAGATATCTATGATCGTGGTATTTTTCCTTATTTTCTTTTTACGTGATTTTTATTACATTGGTTTTATAAACATCGCGGCGTCGTACCTAGCTTTAAGGGTTGGTCTGTTTGGTTATATATACAACAAAACGAGAGGTGACCTACCAGACTTTTTTGTAGGCACAACAGACCCAATATTTGACAAGATTATGAATAAAGTACCCTCAAGCGTGATTACGTCTATCTCTATTGTAAGTGTATTCTTAGGTGTGGTATCTATTTATTTTGACTTCGCGCTTGCCTTTTTTGGTGTTTATTTATAAATAAAACCTTTATAGAATATTGTAATTGCGTAAATTTATTTTACCTTTACACCCGTTAACCGCAAGAGATGTTGCTTTATGCGGTTAATGAGATTAAGCGAAATCCATGGCGAAGATGAGAGAAGCGTTGAAGATAATACTCATCGGGGAACAACCGAACCTACGTAGACCCCACGGGGCTGGATAGGTCTTCAGCATCGTCAACCGGGGTAACGGTACATGCTTGGGTAATCAGTCCGAGCAACACGATCCTATAGCATCAATTGGATAGAGCGCACCCCTTTGCGAATATGGCGTTAGCCACATCTTGGGTGGTCAGTTCCCGGTTCGAGTCCGGGTAGGGTCGCTAACTAATTAACTGCATATGACAAGCTATAAAATGAAAGTATTACTCGCTGAATGCTGCGAGTCAATTATCGGCGATATTACCAAAATCCTTAATGATGAGGATCGCGATGTATTATTAGCCACGCTACATGCTTATAACGGTAACGATAGCGCAATAAAAAGAAAAAGGTAAGGAGTTAGATATAGTAAGACTTACAGCCACACTAAGCGGAAGAATTGGTGGCTTTTTAATTATTGCTGATGCAGTATACAGGCTTAAAGATATCTATCCAGAGCTAATGGAGCGCATAGAGATATTTGAGGGCAAAGTAAATACTATCACATCAAAATGGAAAGTGATTACACCACAGAACGTAACATTGCGCCACCTTTCAGATTTTGAAATATCTGATAAAATACGAAAGGTAGTATCAAAATACAGTAATGGCGATATGCCAAAGATTGAAGCGTTAACAAGGCTGCGGATGTACTGCAGAGAATATAAAATTGCAACTAACAAGCCATATAAGTTTAACGGGTGGCTCGATAAATATTTTGATTATGAAAAAGACATGTATTCATGGCCACGCTAAACTAGCGAAGGCGCTAGATACCCTTCAAGAGTCACTTGGCGATGAAACAACTGAGCGTGTAAAGCGCCAGTGTTTCGAAGCTTGCAAAACTGAAGTTATCGAGGCCATCGATTCTAGCCGGAAGGAAGCTATCAGCAGAGATAGAAGAATCGACGGCGACGACATATACATTGAACACTTGCAGCGACAAGTCAAAGAATTGGTTATCGAAAACGAACAATTACACCAAACATTACACCGATAGTAATTATGAAGATATTTAAAAGCCCCTACTTTTCCATTTCTGTCAACGGAATGAATGACTTAGTCATCAAAACCACTGTTGGGGAACCAATATTGGTGGATTCGTACCCATTTACTGGCGATAGACCGCAATTACATCCTAAGCAAACACATTCAGTAGGCAAGAGCCATGGATGGGTAGTCGCCCAGCACCCTACACGTAAAGATCGGTACGCTGTAGCCTTTGAGTTACCCTTTCAAACGTCAAGGGAGGGCAACGACTTATATCTTATTGATTCACTGCACACTCCAAAATGTAACTGGATGTGGATAAGTGAATCTTCAATTGTTGAACTTTAATAATAGCCTATGTATTCAGGAAAAGAAATATGCCAAGCATGCAAACGCCCTGGCACCGAAATATCCAGATGGAGCAAGACTGACCTATGCCAAGAGTGTAAAGGCGCCCTTGATGTTGGTAGAGCTAGACTACATGAAGACGCCTTAGAGTACACTTATGTTCGTCAACACGTTCATGGGTGGCCAACCCTTGATTTTAATGACAGCATACTCCCAACAGCTATGCGCGGTATATTGAGAGCTATGGACAACCCAGCAGCAGCAACCTCCGGCAAGCTAGAGGCAATTACTGGTGCTTCTGGAGATAACGTGATGACCGTTAAGATTCCTACGGTATATCTAGAGCCATTGAGGGCGTTTTCAGATTCTATGTCTGAGTATGTTAGGGGTATCTATGAAGAGAAAAAGGGGTTACCACAGATGGCACGTGAGGCCGTTCAAGCAGAAAAAGATCGCATCTTTAATCAGGGAATCAAAAAAGGTAGAAGCCTTTTGGCTCAGCTAAATACAGGCGATGTCACACTGGAAGAGTTCGAGAAAAACTATTCTTATACACAAAGAAATTTGGTAGATTAAAAAATTCCATTACCTTTGTATTTATCAATTATTGAACTTTAATAATAACATATGAAAGCAATCTTAGTATATTCTGGTAAGGGAGGAGTTGGTAAGACTACTACATCAGCAAACATAGCGAAAGTTATGGCTGAATCTGGACACAAAGTGTTTATTATTGACGCAGATGTAAATACCCCAAGCATGAACGTTGTTTTTGGCAGCGAAGAACCTCATGATAACATCATGGTATCATCAATGGGGTTCTCCACTGACGGTATGATTTATATCGAGCAAAGCATGGTCAAGAAATTTATACGGCAATCAGTATCTAAGGCCAAAAAATACAACCCCGACTTCTTGATAATTGACACGCCTCCATCTATTACTGATGTACATATCAACCTTATTGACAGTGTTGATGTGTCGGGTATGATCATGGTCACCCAGCCTAACGCATTAAGTGTTTCTGATGTAAATAGAACGGCTATGTTTTTTGAAGGCAGAGAAGTTAGCGTGATTGGTATCGTAGAGAATATGGCGGTATCAAGCAAAGCCGAGAAACCTGACTACAGGTGGGAGTTATTGGGCTCTATACCGTTTGCGGGGGAGTTCGATTCCCAAAAAGCCTTAGAGAATAACAAATCTGCATACAGGAAGATAGCTAAAAAGCTTGAAAACACCGACAACGTGATACTCAGAAATAAAGAACGAACAATCTTTAATGAAACCATCACAGTTGAAGACATTCAGGCGATGAATAAGGTAAAGTCAAAACATAGATTCATCAATGTAGAAACGTGGGAGTGGGTCAGAGAGCAGCTTATTGAAGATCAGGAAAACCAACCATATAGTACTGGAACTATTGATAATCACCTTCTATGGGCGACTACGGATCGAGTTAAGGGGTTTATAGGGGCTTTTGAAGACGGTAATCAGGCGTATTTCATGATAACGAAATCTCCATCTATAAATGGCGTCGATCTAATGGCTGGAGAGATAGGTCAAGGTACTCTATATTTCGATGAAAAATACTACGGAATCCCTAGACTAAAGTACAACACCTTTCAGGGTGAAGTTACTTTATTTCTTCACGAAGTAACCCCGGTAGGCAATAGAGAAATAAACGAAATCATCAACACGGGAGGTTCTATCACAAAAGATGGAAGATATATCCAACACAAAGACGCCCAGAGGGATCTGTATAACACTTTCGGTTCGTCATGCGGCATGAGCAGTAACTGGGAAGAAAAATATAACAGAATTGTGACTGGATAGTTGGAAATTAGGAATATTTTATTACCTTTGCATTCATCAATTAATAATATTTAAATTATAGCGTATGGCAAGTACACAAGTAAAATTACGATTCGGAATTTCAGAGAGGGACAACAAAAGCTTAATTTCTTTTGTATCCAGACATCCCCGCACAGACATTATCCGCTGTGTTCGTGAAAGTGATCACTACAAAAAATCTATTGTAGTTCTTTCTGGCGAAGTTAAAGACAAAATTATTAAGGGAGCGCAATATTTGTGTGATATCAAAGAAATGCGTAACGGAGCACGTGGCTATGTCGCTACATCAGCAACTCCTGTAGTGCATGAAGTAAAGATGGAAGTTATTCACGTAAGAAAGGCTTTGTATCAAATCAAGCTAAGCTGGGGATTCAAGAATAAAGCTCTGTTCGATCCGTTCGACGGTAAAGCTAACGTTATGCGCGACCCACTTGTATTCGCTGAATACTTATCGGCCCGTGTTGACATCAAAGACAAGGACTTGGTAATTGACCGGTTTTTCGGGGAAGCTGCGAAGCTTAAGAAGGCTATGAAGGCCGATGGGGTAGATATCAGAAAACTTGTGTAGGTATGGCTGTTATTTTAGCTCTTCTTGTAACTGCGTTGATATTTCAGTATCTCGCAGTTATATTTCACATAGACTACAACCTAATTGAAAGCAAAAGGGAATTACTATTGATCTCAACCCCTATATTAGGGGGATTAGCAATGATTTTTTATTATTTTGCAAATATATGGAGGGATTTACCATGGTAAAAAAAGTTAAGCTTCCTAGAAAAAGAAAGAAGGCGTACACCAAAGAGCGCGGTAATGCAAATTACAAAGGTATGTGCAAGCTACTTCCTCTTGATAATGAACGTAAGTTTCCCAAAAATGTAGCTATGTTCCCAGATAAAAATACCGGCATGCCCGCTTTCGAGAATTTCGGAGGGTTTTGGTAATGAAGGTAATTCCTATAACTGGGATATGCACTGACGCTTCTCACCTTACTAAGTCAAAAGTTACTGAATATCGTGGCGTTATAACTGAAACAGGTGAGGAGCTATTTAGAGAACTCGCTCCTTACTCCTCTGTAAATGTCGGGGAGTATCTAGCCCTTGTCCATGGCGTTAAATGGATCATTGAAAACAACCCAAAGGATAGAATTATCTGGAGTGACTCCCAGACAGCTATAACTTGGTTTAAAAATAAAAAATCTGCATCATCCATTAAGTTGCCGCAAATGCTAGCAGCTGACATCTTCCTGCAGGCTTTTGCTTCAGACATTGAAGATATAGAAGTTAAGCATTGGAACAAGAGAGATATTGGTATGGAAATACCGGCAGATTTCGGTAGAAAGTAATTGTTAATTTTTTAAAAATAGCTTATGAAAAAGTTTTTTGTAGCAGTAGTAGCCTGGACTTTGTTCCTGATAGTATCATCATTAGTGTTTAATTTATGCACTGACTTTGGATACATCAATCACGCCGAACATGAAAATGTAGAGGTCATAAAAACTGAGCGCGTAAACACAGATGACAGCTCATATTATCTAATCTTCTTCGAAGACGGTTTAACGGTTAAAGTTGCAGACCAATTATTTTATGGTAACTTTAGGTCCTCTGATCACTACGGTAAAATCAGAGAGGGTGAGAAATACACCGTAGAGACCCACGGCTTTAGGGTAGGGTTTTTTAATGTATATCCAATTCTATATAGATACAGACCACACACTGCTAATGATACCAAAAATTAGGTGTTTCTGTAGCTTATAAAGCCATTATGGTACTTTGACCCGGTTCGACTCCGGGCATGGCACAAACTAAAATACATAGCGTATGAGAGTATTATCAATAATTTCCGGAGTACTGTTATTTATTATGGCAATACTATTTTTCTTTATTTTTATAATATGTTATTGTTTACAGCGGTGGTTCAAGTTGTTGTTAATTAAAGCACCTCTGGCCATCACTAAATACCTTACTACAGGGGTTATTTTTTTAATCTTCGGAACTGGAGCGGCCAGCGTGATGCTGGGAGCTAAGTCATATAACTTCTTCGAAGGAATTGAGAAAAATATCTATAAAGGCTAGGAAATAAAATTTATTTAGCATATATTTGCATTTTAATATTAACAACAATAACGCATAGCGTATGAGAAAAATTGTAATTAAAGTAGCCTCGCTACTAGGGTTTTTGAGCGTAGCTGAAGCTCAAAACAACAAGATCGGAGCCGGAATAGTGGGCACCTTCAAGAAAATGAAAACAGACGCCGAAGCCCACGCTGAAAAGTGCGATGAGTTAGCTAATCTACAGATAGCAAAAGCTGAGCAAGTAGAAGCTAAAACTCAGGCCAAATGTAACAAAAGGACAGAAAAAGCCGAGGCTAGGTTACGTAAATCGCTTGATAAGGCCACTATCATATCTGACAAAGGGGCTTCCAAAGGTAAAAAACTTAAACTTGGCGCTGAGTCCTCTCAATTGCTGGCCTACGAATCAAGGAATTTTGCTTCCAATATTGAGAAGCTATTAACGTAAAAACATAAGGATTACAACATACAAAAGGCCTTACCACAATATAGCGGTAAGGCCTTTTTTTAAGTTAACCAAGCGTTTACTCCTTGCTCTTGCCCGAAAGTGCCGACAGCCCAATCTACAGACACACCGTTGTCTAGGCCTGTTGCTGGATCGACTCTTGTTCTTCTATCAATCCCTGGGTTGATGTTCATCTTATTGCATTTATCCAGCCACTTCTGAGAGTCTTCGTAATCTTTTAAGACTGTCATAGATACATTGTTTGGCGATATCGACTTATAAAGCTCATACACTGCCAATCTCACTAAGTGATTCCTGATACTTTTGTTTCTAGGGTCTTCCATCTTGATGTTATTGCCATACTCCGGCAAATTAAAATTAACATCTCCAGCGGCTATATAATAATCTTCATTATAAATTATCATATCTCCGGTCGCATAATCATTTTTTTCAAAATCAAACACGTACAAGCTGTTTTTCTGCTCAGCAGTAAGTGAAAGTGGGTCCAGCTTAGTCCATCCATTTATCACCCCGGGTATACGTATATTCTCAAACGCATAACCATTTGTTATTACGCATGTATAATATTTACCACCGTAAAACACCATATCTCCAGAAAAGTATTCGCTTAACTGAGTGTAGGGCTTATAGTTTTCTTTTTCATCATCCAATATACCTAAATCTTCGGTCCAGTATTGATCTGATGTTGGGATAACTACCCCTTGAATGGGGAGCATTGACCTTACTATTTCCCCTTCGTACTCAAAGTACACGCCTTGAGGATAGGATATAAGTCTGTTGAACTCAACAATAGCTTTACCGACCTCTAGAGCTTCCTCTATTTGGTAATTCTCTACCAAGTATTCAGTCATTGTGGTCTCTGAATTCTCTTCAGCCTTTATGAATTTATCTTCATTAAACCCATCGCTTACTTGGCTTAGGTGGTTCTTGTTTATTACCCCTAAGTAATCATTTAAAGTTAAAAACCTTCTGTATTTCATATTTGCGAACTTTTAGTAAGAAAATGTACTGGGCATTACAGCCGTTATAGGGGAACTCGATTCATTACCCCCTCTTTTGTATTTATACCAACTTTTTTGCAAGAATAAACATAGCGTATAATCCAGAGAATCGGAACAGTGGCCATGCTTTTCATATTTAACTCCTGTTTTAGGGTCTTTAACTTTTGACTTGTCTTTAGATCCATCTTCATTACTCAGCTGGTAGATCAAATCCTCCGTTAGTCTCCTGCACCTCATGTCTATCAGAATCTCCCACCCATCAAGATTTTCACCGAATAAAGAATTGATCCATTCACCCCTTAATGTTTGTGGCGGCGCTACTCTTAGTAGTTTTTGCTGGGTGTTTAACCCAGTCAGCTCTGACCTGATAATGCTGAAGTTATTCACCCCTTCTTGAGTCTGGGAGCTTCTAGCCAAACCTGCGGGGTCACCCGTTATCACTATTGCATCTTTATGCTTGCCTCCTTTGTACTTCTTGAATATGTATTTAGCTAAATTAGGCGTGTTATTTCGCTTATCTTTTGGATGCCCTAGTATTTCTTCAAGAAAGTAAACTTTTCGCTTCTCGTAGTCTATTTGGGCCACTAAACAGGTCATGAATGGATGAACGTTAAAGTCAAATGATAGTATCAATGGCTTATTAGGGTCATATACCCGCTCCCGTAATCGTGTCTCTAAATGTTTTGAGCCGTCAAAGCCATTATAGAATGAAGCTTCGTTAACATCCACATAAGACCAGTTACCTTCCAACAACCTTTCTCTGGTGGCCACATCTTTGATCTTTTGCAGTGATCGCTTATAGTGGGCGACAAACTCTTTGTCTGGGTTGTCATCTACTCGAAAGGGTATATACTCCTCTCCAGGCCTATGTTTTACTGCGTTTCCATCATTATCCTGAACAAATCGATCTCTAACCCATGACATAGTCGGGTTAGTAGACATCAGCATCTTAGATACTTTAAATGTCTTCGTTATATTCCAACGTAACCTACTAAACAACACCTCAATAGCCTTTTCAGATATCTCCGATACCTCATCAATGAACGCTATGGTATACTCCGATGACCCGAATCGCTCAAAGTTTATATCAGAAGGTAAATCAGCCATTTCTTTCATTATGATAACCGAGTTATTCCAAAAAGTAATAGTACCTTCGACGGCGTTATGGTGGTAATGAACCTCTTCCTCTAGCCCCCAAGCTCTCATGATAGAGAATATCGTATTCATGGTCGATTCTTTAAGCGCTTTTAAAGTTTTCCTGCCCACAACGGCCCTAATGTCGGGGAACCTCATGCAGCTAGTCAATAGCCAGACACTCCCGAGATAAGATTTACCTCCACCAGCAGCTCCACCCGCTAGGATCATCTGAGGTATGTTAGCATTCCCACACGCTGAACATATAGCTTCATTAGTTCCATCTTCCTGTAACTCTATATTTACCTCACCTCCACACTTAGGGCATTCCGGCTGAGTGGTTTTCCAGACCTCGTATTGCCGTGGAGACGGCGCGAAATCAACCTTCAGGTGTTCGGGTGGTTTTAATTTAGTCCTTATTCCCATATATAATTAGTTTTATTTTTATTGCTATATCTAAAAATAGAGGCAACCGCAAGCTGTTTGGTTATAACAAAAAAGCCACCCCGGTTTCCCGAAGTGGCTTTAATATAACTTAACTAACTCCTCTGATTCTTTTTTCTATTTCTAGCTGCCTACCCGTTAAAGGTTGCTTGTGCATAACTATGCTGGAAATATGCTTTCCAGATGATGTTACGAATATCTTACTGTTGTCCCCCTTGGCTATCACATCCGCGAATGACATAACTATAGGAACGTTGCCGGCACCTATAAATGAATTATCTGTATCATGAAGAACTGCTGATGGCGATGGCGATATCTGTATAGATGTGTTGTTATCTATAAAAGAATGACCATCCTGCTTAAATTGTAAGTCGTTACCTAAAGCATCCTGGTTTGCTATAGCACCGTGCGCCGGTATAATGTGTCCTTGAGGCGCGCCGTTCACTACGTTACCGATAGTAAACCCCTTTTGTGTCCAGTGAAAATCATCCTGTGTACCTTGATTGCCAAATGTGCCGCCTACAAGGGTGGCGTGGTAACCTGGTTCTCCCAATACATTGAATGATTGATGCGTTAAGGGGTCTATAATTTTCTCTGAGAATGTCAAGACAGATAATTGCGTGCTCCCTCTATATATGAATACGAAATAAGCCTTTTCTCCGACGCCATTAAGATGGAGTTGCCCATCTACTGGAATAGTAGGAGTGTTTCCTTTACCGTATATATAAACACTGTCAGTCGTCTTAATTCCAGGCACAGAATAATAAGATCCTGGCTGATACTCCCAACAAGGGCTTTGCACAAAAGTAGAACTGGAAGGAGCGACCCCTTTGTTTGTTAGGTCATTACCGAACACATCTAAGTTTTTGTCTGGCAAAGACCTGTCCTTAGGTATCTTAACCCCTCCAGCTCCTAGTCGATATCCATCGGTATTTAAAAAGCTATAAGGAACATTTAAGTCTTCAACATGTATAGTCTCAGTGGTATCTGCAAGAGTTCCGTGATTTCCCTTTCCAGATGAATCGTGTATTACAGTCCCAGCAGAATCATCGCCGTTCCACCAAGCAAAAATATTACTTAAATCTCCCTTTAAAGATGATTTATCAGCTGATGTGGGCGCGTAGCCGGTTGCCCAGCATTTAATATTAAAACACCTATCGCCTGACGGGGAAAATATCACGTATTTATCAGTAACAAAAACTGACACTAGAGTAATAATGTCTCCATTATGATCTAGTGCTGTCACTAGAGATATATCGCCATCTGCTGCGGAAACAGAAATTGTAACCGAAGGATGCATATACAAGCATCTGCCGACCTCTTCCTCTCTAGGTGTCCCGAAATTGCAAGCTAAGGGGCTATATATGTCTTCATTAAGCCCTACAGGTACATCGCTGGCAAGGGTTATTTTGCTTAGCGCAACAACCGATTGATTGTTGCGCCCTAAATAATTTGCAAGTATAGAGCTCATATTAAATCCAATTAGCTAGCACTGTGTTGCTAGAAAGCTTTGTTAAAGTGAGTATTTTTTTAGAAGCTGCCGGCATTCCTCCAAGCGGCTCAACACCTACTGGCCAGTGCCACCCTTCTCCTAAAAATAAAAGCGTCGAAATAGGGGCGTTGTTGCTTGAATTATCAATTTCGATAATCTTGGTGGTGACAAAATCACTGGCGGGTGCCTCGAATTTTAGTAATAATGGAAGGATAGGCGTGCCGTTTGCTGGAACGATAGTTACCTTACTTGGATCGTTTGCATCAATGTTGAAGCCTTCGTTTAACACTAAATTTACATCAGGAGCGTATTTAGATAAAGAGCCAACAGCTGCGTCGATAGCCTCGTTAATAACCGATTGCTTAGCATTAGCGGTTGTGCCTATTTTAGATAACACTGCTACATTAGCGATATTAGACGCTTTATGCTTTACGTTGTTGTCAGTTACAGATACGTGGCCACTTACAATGGATGCGTCAGGCAAGTCACTGACCATAGCTACGGTGCCGCCTTTAACTATCTTTACCGATACATCGGCAGTTAATGAGCTAGGGTCGAAGGTTGCTTTAGCTAGATTGTCCGGGTTCGTAATGTACTTGCCTTCATATATATTGCTGGTTTGGATGAATCTACCCGGATCTCTAGCACCTAACTCGGTAGGCTTTAAGGTATATAGATCATCATCTCCCCACACAGACGTTTCGTCATACTCGTACATATGGCCTGTAATGTAATTGATAACTACATTACCGGTTTTTGCTCCTGTAATACCTCTGATGCCCGCGTTAGTCTTGTAAGTAATTGCTGGCAGATCACCACCACCCTTCCAGCCTGCAGATCCTAACTCAGCGTCGATTGCTGCAATAATTTCAGCAGCGGTCTGATCAGCCGTTGCATTGGCCTCTACGGTGCCTAGTTTTGTTTTCTCTGCATCTGTATAGGCGTTGGTATTATCGTTAGCCTCATACGCAGCTTTAATCTCTGGATTAGTTAAAGTAGAGCCGCCGCCACCAGTTCTCCATGCTGAGCTTCCTAATTCTGCATCTATTTTTGCTGCGATCTCAGTTCCTGTGAGTTCTGGAGACAGTGTCGATATTAGGTTCCTTACTTGAGATAACCTAACTAACTCATTCATCTCCACTGCATCCCAGTCTACAGACAGTTTTCCTTTCCATAGCGTGTTAGCCGCCACTTCTTGATTTACATCTTTACGTAACCAGTCATTATTCATATCTGGTTCAAATGCTTTAATGACTACTTTATCGCCATTTCCTACTACT
>Ga0193951_1000761_pt1 | contig 14388 bp, 16 predicted proteins | sample BB_2_MG_FD_140370 | JGI IMG/M metagenome (GOLD analysis project Ga0193951, IMG submission 140370) | Microbial mat bacterial communities from the Broadkill River, Lewes, Delaware, United States - BB_2_MG | ecosystem: Environmental > Aquatic > Freshwater > River > Microbial mats | place: USA... | reverse complement strand
TTCAAGGTTAGCCATATAGTCTAAAACTTCTTCTTTTGTTTGTGGTGGGGTATGAACAATCTCATTAGTTTCCATATTTTTAATCACCGTTCCACTTTGAGTTCTCATACCTGCGTCATTATCTTCTAATATAGACTGTATTTGCACAATATGCCTATTTAATAAAAGCTTTTCTTTTTTTACCAGTTCAAAACCAATTTTTAATGCTTTCGCATAGCTATTAACTTCTTTAGTCTCTTTTGAAATATTACTCTCATCTATTGCCGATTTATATATTTCATCATGTGTTGTAATAATATTTTCAATTTCTGAACTATCTTTAGCTTCTTGGAGTATTAAAGTATTGATCATAATTTCAGGATTAGGTAATGTTTTTGTAATACCATTTAAAGTAGCCAATGCTTTATTTGCTGATATTGATTTTTTCAATATAGGTTTTGTTTCAAAATCAATATTTAATGGTAATTTATGCATTACTTCTCCCCATTTTACAAGATAATTTTATAATTGTATCATAAATCTAATATCAAAACTTATAGTCCCCATTTCAGTCCCCATAACTTCACTTAAAGACTATATTTTATAAGAAATGTAGTTTTGAAAAGCCTTTTTTATTACTACCTTTTTATGAAAATAAGAGAATTATTGTATCTTCGTAATATACTCTTATTTGCACGTTCTGATCCTTTTATTTATTGCAGTGAAAAACTTCTTTAAATGATTGCTATCGTACTTGTAAACTCAAAGCTGTTAACTAAGTGAATATTGGTTTAGTTTTTAAGAAGAGTTACATGTTTATTTTACTATTTTTTCGATTGTAACCAAAACTCTTTAAAACTCCAATAATAATTTTATTATTAATATATGTTTATGTTAAAATAATCATACCTAAATAGAAAAGATATGATACTTTGAAAAATTCACAAATAGAGACGACACAAATTGCCATAAAACAGCTTACTTCATTTGAAAAAACTATAGAAGTGAAAATAGTAGGTTGGTTTTCTTTACTTGGCGAACAATTTTTCATTAGGAGCAAAAATCTTACTAATAACTAAAATGATTGAATTTTTAATGAGAAAACTCTACCTTATCATATTTATAGTAGGTAATATTGCTATGTGGACACATCAATATCATCTGTACCATGAAAATCAAAATTTTTTACACAATGGTAAAAGTGCAATGTGTAGCAACTTGTATGTAGACAATCGTAATGGTAATGATGAGTATATTTTAGCCTGTGATTACTACAATGAAGATTTACAAAAGACTTTAAGACCTTGGATGCAACCCAGACCAAATTTAGATGAGCTAAAAAAATTAGCAAAAGAAAAAGGCAGTGTCAAAATACTTTATATGACAAATAAAAATATAAATGCTATGAAGAATACTCAGGAAAAAACATATAAACAAGTTATTTATGAATTAAGACTTAGCACTATTATAAGAAACTGTTTATTTATGACCTTCTTGTATTTAATAGCTGGTTTTATGATTCTTTTTGGATTAACTCATAAGAAAAATAAAATAGAAAAAGAAGATTATCAATTAATTTTGAATATGTTTTTAGGTAAAAGCTTCAATATAGGATTAAAATAGTGGAACAACTATATAAAATAGTTTACTTTATATTTTGGTATTTACCGTTAGTATTTTGGTTACTCTATAAAACACCTGTTATAAAAAAATTTCTAAATAGGTTTGATTTATTTCAAAAACAAATCATGCAAGTAGATAGTGCAAAATATACTCTCAAAAAGTTTGCATGTATTACAATTTTAGTATCACTCATAGCATATGTAACCATTGGAGCAGTAGGAGCTGTCTTTCAAACTTTGATTGGATTTAAAGGAGAATACTCTTTTAGTGATCTGCTTTTTATTTTTAATGGTGTCAAATCTGCATTTGAGTTTGCAATATTTATTTCAATCTTAGCTTCTATAAGATTAATGGATTTTTTTACCTTAAATATCTCATTTGCTAAAAAAGTTTTACAAACTCAAAAAAATCCTAAAAGATATATTCAAGATATTTATTTTAAATACTTTGTTATTCATATAGTGTATGGCTGGCTGTTTTTAAATATTTATTATCAAATATTTGGTGAGTTTTTAATACTAGATGGTGCAACGTATATAGTTTTACCAAAAATATTTACTTAATCTCTTTTTGAACTAAATACAAATGCTGCGACAAAAAGTAGCATTGAGAGAGTATTTTGGATTTTCATTGTTTCTCCCTACCCTAAAAGAGGTTATAAATCTAATATCAAAACTTATAACCCCTATTTTCAAAGCAAGCAACTTAATGATTTTTGTTATAATTCCAATAGGAGTTCAAATGAAAAAAATTACGACTGCATTTTTAACTACACTATTTCATCTACCAATAATATTTTGGTTATTTCTTGGAATAGCAATGTATAGAACTAATGGAGTATTTAGTGAGACTGGAAACTTAATGATCCTTTCATCTATGATAGTTTTAGTCTTTGGAACCGCATATTTTACAAAGAAAATAAACGATCATCTTTACTATAGTATTTGGATTGTATTTTTATCATTTGGTGTTATTATGGTTTTCAAAAACTCTTGGATTGCTTTATATCTACTATTTTTAAGTTATATTGTTTTTATGTTTTATCCATTTAAAAAGAAACCATCTTCTCAAAATACCAACCTATTTCAAGCAGATAACTTTGATAGTAAACATGAAGTAGAAAAATTTGATATAAATAAAATAAATGATAATTTTAAAATCACTGAGGATAACAAGATTTTAAATATTTTGAAAGATATTGAAAATTGTAAAATATTAGAAGTAAATAAACTTCAAAATGCAATAGAGTTTGTCTATAGTAAAAATTCTGAAAAAAGGTATTTAACTATCCAAGATAGATATTTTATGAGTTCAATAGGTGGTATTGGAATGTATTTTGAGTTTTCTGATCAACCACTTGAAATAGCTAAAACTGAAACATTCAATATGGAATCAAATAAAAAAGATACAAATATAGAAATAAAAAAAGAATCTCACCTTAAACTAAACGATATAAAAAGTATAGAAAAAATATTTTACCTTGAGTATAATAAGCCGTATTACAAAGAAGGAAAAGTTGAGATCTTATACAAAAATAAAGAATCATTCATAAATAGTTATCAGCTTTCTTTTATGGATGATCCATATCTAGGAGCTGATCTAGAAATAAATAGATATAAGAACATTTTTTCTTTTGCAACACCTCAGTTAAATGATAAAGATAAAACACAATTTTTATACTCTTATGATGATAAATATTTTTATCCTTTTGTATATAAAATCATTCTTGATAATACTATAGATAATAGGGGAGAATTAGAGCCTATATTAAAAAGGGTGAAACACGGAGAATCTTATGTTAAAAAATTTAGTGAACTAAAAGATGAGATAAAATTTATAACAGATAATACAGGAGTATATTCATATAATCTTCACTATGACAATGATACTTTTAAAATGATAGATGTAGAAACTTTAAATTGTTTAAGTTCATATGATAAAGAGAAGTTACAACACTTTTTAGAAATAGCTACATTATATATTAACAATCAAATAATGAGTGAAGACAAGGATTTATAAGATGGTAATTTATATTCATGGATTTGGCGGAAGTGGAGAAGGAAGTAAAGCAAAAGCTTTTAGGGAGTATTTTAAATCTATTGGAGAAGAGTTTATAGCTCCTTCTCTTTCTTATGTTCCTAAACTTGCAATTAAAACACTTGAAGAGCTTATAGAATCATACCATGGAGATGTTTATCTGATCGGCTCATCTCTTGGCGGTTTTTATGCGACATATCTTTCACAAAAAAAAGAGGTGAAAAAAGTAGTGCTTATCAATCCTTCCGTAAATCCTGTAGAAACTTTACAAAAAGCCTTAGGTGATGCACCTAGCTTTTATGATGAGAGTTATTACAACTGGAATGAAGAGCATCTTAAAATGCTTGAAGAGTTTAAACTAGATGATATGTGGACATTTTTATTATTGAGAGAAAGGGGTTTAGTTTTACTTCAAAAAGGTGATGAGCTTTTAGACTATAATGAAGCAGTTGAAAACTATGATGGAGTAAGGCAGATAATTGAGGATGGTGGAAGTCATAGTTTTGATGGTATTGAAAATCACTTTGAAACCATAAGAGAACTCTTTGCTGTTGGAGATGATTTTAAACATACTTGTAAAGTAAAAGGTGTAGGAATCGAACTTGATGAATTGGCAAATCGTACAGGGGATTTATACTATGATAACTTGGCTTTATTTTTAGAAAGTCTATCTAAAAAATTACTAGCTGATTCAAATGCTGATAGAGAAAAAGGAAGAGAAAAACTAGCCAATAGCTTACTTGAAGCAGTTAGCTCGATAAATCAAAGTATATATCATATAAACAATGCTTGGGAATTATGTGAGATACCTACAATCAGATGGATGATAGAAAATGGATTTAATAAAGATATAAATATACCAAAAATGGATAATCTACCACCTGATATTATGGAGTGGTACTATGGTAGAAAAATAACTATGCCAGAAGAGTTGATACAAGAGATAAAAAGATACCATGATAAAGTATGGGAAGAGATAAACAGTATAGATGCACCTATGAGCGGAGTAGGTACAAAAGGTGATCTGTTTAGATTTCAAATGGGTATAGCATATTATTTTACAGAGGATTACCCTGAATATGAAGAAGAGATAGAAGCTATTGTTTATAATCTTATAAGAGCTTAATAATATAGAATTTGTAAACAAACATTTTTTATTCGTTAATATCTACCATTAATATTAAAGTATTTAGTTTTACCAAGAATATTTACTCAAGCTCTTTTTGCAGTAGATACAAAGGCTGCAGCTAAAAGCAACATTCCACCTGTAAGAGTATTTTGGATTTTCATTGCTTTAACGTTACTAAGTAAAAATCTCAACTTTGAAGCTAAAGAAGAGTAAACGCTCATCACTATGATGTCAACTAAACATAAGCTCACACCAATAATTGCAAACTGTACCCACAATGATCCATTAGGATCTAAGAACTGTGGAATGAAAGCCACTAAAAATACGGTAGCTTTTATATTCGTAAGGTTGATAAAGCTCGCTGTCACAAAAGCTTTTTTTGAATCATAAGAGGCTTGATACTCTTCTTGTTCTATTATTTCTACTTTTTCAAATATCTTACTCAAGCCCAGATAGATCAAGTAAGCTACACCTATCCATTTGATGATAGTAAATAATGTCACAGATGCAGCGATAATAGAACCTAGCCCTATCACAACAATAAAAGTTTGAGCTAGATACCCAACTTGCAAACCAAGTATCGTGGCATATGATCTTTTCAAGCCATATTTTAATCCTGAGTTCATAGATACTACAGCACCAGCCCCAGGAGAGATCGATACAACCATAGAAGCTAGCAATAATGTGATCCAAATATCAAATTCCATTATTCACCTTTTATAAATTAGTAAAAGTCAGTACGACCCGTGCTATGAGATGTATATCCTCTTTTTCATATACTAAATGTGAAAACTGTGGATTGATAGAGATAAAAGCATCACTTTTTTTGTTATAGCTTTTTACCCACATCTTTTCACTATGATACAAAATATAAATAGCTTTATCTTGAAGCTCTTTTTGTGAAAGATCAGTGACTATTACCGCTTTGTGATTTATAAGTGGTTCCATCGAACTACCATCAACCATGAGAGCAAATAGTGATCTCTCATTAAAATCACTTTCTATAAGATGCTTAGAAAATACTAATTCTTTGATTTGATTATCATCAAAAACATCCGTATATTCTAACTTTACAATCTCCATTATTTTGCTTTGATCTCTTTTATCACTTGATAAGCTTGGTTGATCTCCTGTGTTTTTGCTGTTGCTTCTTCTATATATGCTTCATCTTTGTCTTGTGAGCTTATAATATCTGGATGGTATTTTCTTACAAGTTTTCTATACTGTTTCTTGATGGTATCCATATCATCGTTTTCACTCACCCCCAAAACTTTATAGGCATCTTGAGCACTCATGCTTTTTGGTTTATTATGGTTTATGTTTTCAAATCTACTTTTAAGAGTTTCATAACTTCGTTGATCTATTTTTAAAGCGTTTGAGATAATAAGAAGCACATGGTCTTCTTCTTTACTGATTCCATTGTCTACAAAAGCCAATTGAATAAGAAAACTCATGAACTGTCTTCGTTTTAGTATACTTTTTCCTAACTCTTCATGAAGTTCTAAAGCTAATTCTTGGATATCTTGATGATCATGAGAGCTATTTTTAGACTCATTATATATCTCTTTCATAATAGTTCTAGCTTTTTGACTATCTCCAAAAACTCTGCTAATGTCATCAAACATATTACTAATAAGCTGAGCCTCTAACTCATGAACTCGTCCATCTGCTTTAGCAACTTTAGCAACAAGAGCTATAAATAACCCTAGGTCACTTTTTGAGAACTTCTCTTTGGAATCTAAAAGTTTATTTCTTTTGAACTTTGCATAGAACTTATAAAGTTTAAATGCTATATATGCACCTATGATAATTGAAAAGGTAATAAAAAAGTTTGCTATAAAAATAAAGTAAAAAATACTCAAAAAGAGTATAAGGTATATCCATTTTTTCATATCTTGTATCCGTTGTTCTTTTAAATTTGATTATATCGTGTTAGTCTTAATAGTTTTATCTTGAAGTTTTGAAGGATCAAGGTTTCAAATTATGATTCCTTGACCTTCTTTTTATAGTATGCTTCTATGTCTGAGTGAATAAAACCATTTTTATCAATAAAGGTTATATCCTCTTTTGTAAGCTCAGTTGTACACTTTTTACCCATAATTGCAAGTATGGTCTTTACTCCATCTAGAAGTTTTTCATGATAGTTCTTTACTTTCTCAGCTTGCTTGTATGTCAGGTAAGATTTTCTTAACTTCTTATTTTGTGTTGCCAATCCAACAGGACATTGGTGGCTTCCTTCACCTGAACACATTCGTGCTCGTATACATCCTGCACTTAACATAAAACCTCTACCAATACTTACAAAATCTGCTCCAAGAGCTAAAGTGATGATAACATCATCTGGTGTCAGGATCTTTGAGCTTGCTATAAGCTTTACATCATCTCTGAGCTTGTATTGTTCTAAAAGCTCATTTGCTATAAAGACAGAATCTTTAATATTGAAACCAACACTATCCATCAAAAAGATCGGAGCAGTAGCACTTCCACCATCTCCTCCATCAATAGTTATAAAATCAGGCACTCCAGCTATATCATTTTGTTTTCTGTACTTTATCTCTTTTACATATTCTTCAAAGTTCTCTCTTGAGGAGATAACTACTTTAAATCCTACTGGCTTATCAGAAAGCTCTTGGAGTCTTGCAACAAAATCCAAAAGATTTTTCACACTTGAAGCAAAAGGAAACCTATTTGGAGAAAAAAGCTTTTCATGAGGTGTAACCCCTCTATAATAGGCTATTGCTTCTGTTACTTTTGAAGCTGCTAGTTTTCCTCCTGTTTGTTTTGCTCCTTGTGCAAGTTTTATCTCGGTCATCTTACAAAAGCTCATCACTTTTTTATACCTATCTTCACTAAAAGCACCGTTTTCATCTCGTACACCATAAAGACCAGAACTCATTTGAAAGATCATATCCGGAATATCACTTGGAACTTCTTTAGGAAAGTTTGCAAAGTCTGCATTCCAATCTATTCTAAAAAAACATAAAAGGTTATAGTCAAAAATGTAAGTATCCCCTATGGCTTCTCCAAAATATTTTTTTCTAAAATATTTTACTGCAAAATAGCGATTAAAGAATCTTTTTAAAAAATGAAATCTTTTTTTGTCCTTTTCACTAAGGTCTACTACTTCTAAAAATGATCTATCGGTAGGATTGTGAGTGAATAAAAAGTTTGAAGTAAGCCCTCCCTCTCCAGTATTTATAGGAAACTTTCCTTCAAATGCACCTTTTGAAAAAGCTCGTGTACCCTCAGGAGATATAGCTCCATCACTCATAGCACTTCTACTAATAATACTTCTTGTAATAAACGGTTTTGCTCTATTTCCTCCAAAGATCACGCTAAATGCACAGGTTACTTCTTCATTATTTAAAGGTGCATTTGAGTGTTTGATAAGCCATTTTGGATTTTTCTGTGGCTGATTTGGAGAAAAAGAAACAAACATCTGATGATTGTATGCCGAACCATATACCCAATCGATCTTATCCTTTGATTCATAAAAGGTCTCATCGGCAAAATATTGTCTAAAAGGTTCCCTTACAGCTTCTAAAAAATACCTCATCCTACCTATCAAAGGATAGTTTATAAGTAACTGATGTTCTCTTTGAATATACCTATCATAAATAATGACACCAACAACAACCGCTAACAAAATATATAATACAATTTCCATACACACTCTTCTTTGTTTAAACTAATCTTGTAAATTAGCATAAGTCATCTACTAAATAGCTTATGATGGGCTAACAATAATATGATAAGTTATGCTTGTAGCAAATTTAACACACTAGCTTTATTTTTCAAATATTAGAAATTTGCTATACTTGTACATGATAGAAAATATGCTAAAAAAAATCGATCTCTTTTCAACTCTTAATGAAGAAGAATTAAATGATATCGCTAAGATAACCACTATAAAAAAACTGCAAAAAGACAATATCTTATTCTATGAAGGAGAAGATGCTGATTCTTTTTATCTTTTATTAGAAGGTCAGCTCAAACTTTACAAAACAGGCTTCAAGTCTCAAGAGGTAGTCTTGCACTATTTTACACGACCAACAATGGTCGCAGAGATGGCAACCCTTGAAAATATCAAATTTCCTGCTACTTCAATAGCAACGATTGATGAAACGATCATCGCTATTATCAATAAAGAAAAATTCTTACAAAAGATCAAAAGTGATTCTAAGTTCTCCTTTCACTTAGTAAGGTCTCTTACTAAAAAGATAAAGAACTTAGAAGTTGCTATCAACAGAAACCTCATCTTTGATGCAACAACAAAAGTTTGTTCTTTGGTAAAAGAAAACCCCAATATCTTCAAAACTCAAAAGAACATACAAATAGCCAATCTTCTCAATATGGCTCCAGAAACACTTTCTAGGACTCTTGCAAAACTAAAGAAACTTCAAATTCTCGATAAAGACCACAATTTAATAGACTCACAAAAACTTGAAATGTTCTTAGAATTCTAAATATTGACCTATGTCAATGTTTTGGATTTTATAAATCTGTATCATTCCTTTTCAATTTAACTAAAGGAATAAATAATGAGTATGTTTTGTTACCAATGTGAAATGAGTACACCCAATGGTTGTGGCTCAAGTGGAGCAACTGTCGGAACTTGTGGAAAAGATGAGAACTTGGCAAGATTGCAAGATACAATGATCTTTGGACTAAAAGGGCTTAGTGCATATAGAGAACACTTAAATGAACTAAAACCAAGTGAAACTAAAAATGTAGATGATGTAATGAGTGAAACACTTTATTTCACACTTACAAATGTGAATTTTAATTTTGATGACCATATAGCACAACTTATGAAAGTAGGAAGTGCTGGAGTTGAAGTGATGGATAAACTTTCAAATGCACACACTAATAAATTTGGTATACCAACTCCTGTAGTTGTACCTCAAAATAAAGTTGAAGGAAAAGCGATACTTGTAAGTGGTCATAATTTAGAGATGATGGAGAAACTTCTAATAGCAACACAAGATAAAGGTATCAATGTATATACACACTCTGAAATGTTACCAGCCCATGGCTACCCTGAACTTAAAAAATACTCACACCTAAAAGGAAATGTAGGTAAAGCTTGGTTTGACCAAGCTGAACTGATGAAAAGATTTAAAGGAACATTTGTAGTAAATACAAACTGTATAGTACCACCAAAGAAAAATGCTACATATGTAGATAGAGTATTTACTTATAAGATCGTAGGAATTGAAGGTGGTACACAAATTGAAGATGATAACTTTGATGAATTAATTGCAAAAACTCTAGAGTGTGAAGATACAAATATGGATGATAACCTTACTCTTACAACAGGGCATCACTATAAAACTATTCTTACTTTAGCACCACAAATTTTAGAAGCAGTTGAATCTGGAAAGATTAGTCAATTCTTTGTTATTGCAGGGTGTGATGCACCTGGAAAAGCCGGAAACTACTATAGAGAGATGGCTGAAAACTTACCAGAGGATTGTGTAATCATAACTTCAAGTTGTGGAAAGTTTAGATTCAATGATATTGACTTTGGAGAGATTGAAGGAACAGGAATTCCAAGATATCTTGACCTTGGACAATGTAATGACTCAAATGGTGCAGTAGAGATCGCAAAAGCTGTAAGCGAGGCTTTAGATACACCAATCAATGATCTGCCTATCTCTATTGTTTTATCATGGATGGAACAAAAAGCGGTAATAATCTTACTTGCCCTATTCTCTTTAGGTGTACAAGATATTTACCTTGGACCAAAACCACCACAATTTGTCAATGAAGATATCTTTAACTTTTTAAGTGAACATTTCAATCTTCATCTAACTGGTGATGCAAAAGAGGATCTAGAGAGACTTTTGATCAAAAAAGCAGCATAAGCTGTTTTTTTGTCAACAGCTACGCTATGTTTTATTCTATCTTTGCTATAATTAAAGCTTTATGTGTGCATTTTACTGCATATAATATGGAATTATAAATATGAGGACTTAAGTATAATGGATAAGGTATTTACACTTTTTAATGAGCTAAAGCTATTTTACTATGAATATGACAAGAGTCATAATAAATTTATCAAAGATAAGAATTCAAATAAAGATGCAAGTTATAATGAATTTATCAGACTCACTTCTGAGCTTTCAAAAAATGAGATAGAGTTTTTTGTTGATAATAATTCAGACATCATCATCTCACAAAAAGACCATATGATAGAACGATTGAAGCATAAGTTTAAAACATTTAAAACCACTTTGAAAAATAGGAAAAAAAATATCTATATCTTGAGTGAAAAAGATGTTAAACACGCAAAGAACCTTCCTTTGATAAAAACAGAAGTAGCCTGTAGCAGTGTTGAACTTGACAAGTACGATGCTCTTGTGTTCACTTCAAAAAATGGGGTTACTCACCTAAACTCTATCAATAATGAATGGAAAAACATTCCTGCTTATGCTATCTCTACACAAACAGCAAAACAGATAAAAGAACTTGGTGGAAAACTTGCATTCATTGGAACGAAAAAACATGGAAATGAATTTGCTCATGAGCTTATCGATAAATTAGAATCAAAAAAAGTTGCCTATGTAGGAGCTAAAAAAGTTGTATCAGATCTTACAAATATTCTCAATCAAAATAATATAGCCTGTGATCATCTAGGTATCTATGAAACTATTTGTATAGAGTATGATGAGAAAGTTGATCTTCCAGATGATTCGATCATCATCTTCTCTTCACCTTCTACAATTAAATATTTTTTCAAAAATGTGAACTGGAAGGATACTTTTAAAGCAATAAGTATAGGAAATACTACAAAGAACTATTTTCCAGACTACGTAGAGCCTATTGTTGCGGACAATACAACCCTACAAAGCTGTACTCAAAAAGCCTTGAGCCTCCAATAATACTTAACTAAAAAATAACGATATCGCTAACCCTAGAAGAATCAAACTCGAAATACAACTTATCCAATAAGAGATCTTCTGCGATATCTTATGTTTTGAACGATGTACGAAATATGGCATTAAAGTTATCCATAACAAAATAGCACAGAACATTCCAAAGATAGTATAGCCAGTATCTAGTTGTTTATTTGCTGTATATCCTGCAATACTCAACCAAAAAGCTATTGTATATGGATTAAAAAGTGTAAGAGAAAATCCTTGCAAGTAATATTTGAAGATATCTTTTTTTGACACAATTTGAGCTTTTGTATCTAGAGGCTTGTTTCTTCCTTTAAAAATAAGATATGACATATAGACTAAAAAAGCACTTCCTAAGATACCTAAGGTATCTATTATAAAAGGATTATTTAAAAACACGGCTATTCCTATGAGAATAGACAAAAGATATACTATATCAGCACTCATAGCACCAAAACCTATCGCTACAGCACTTTTATAACTTTTAAGGGCTGTGTTCATGATAAGAATATTTATAGCACCAATAGGAATAGCTGCTCCTATACCTAATAAAAACCCTTCAAAAAAAGAGTTAATCAATCTATAAACTCACTAAAATATGAATCTAGATCATTAAAATTAAGCATATTATCTTCTCGAAACTTATGTACTTTTTTATACAAGATATATTTCTCTATTATATTTAGATCACCTATCTTATCATAGATACTCAATAAAAGATCACTTTGTGTAGGAATGTTTTTATACTCTTTTTCTATAAAAAGCTTATGGAAGTTCTTAACATCTTCTATACTTACAAGTTCTAAAGATGATACAATGAGATACTTTATCTCATCTAGTGTAAAATGTTTTTGAATATCATTTGCATACTCACTTAAAAGGATATTTATCTCTTTGTTTCTTACTTTGTTGTAATCTGCATTTTGAAGATATTTATAGAGTTTTGGTTTTGTTTTTTGCCAGTTGTAAAGTGTATTTACCTGAACCTCAAAGTTTTCACTGATCTGTCTATTATTTAACATTATTCTCTACTGTTTTTTGCTCATCTACTATTGCGTAGGTTCCTGTTGCATATGCCACTAAAGTATCTTTTGCAAATATCTCCACTGTAGCAAAAGCGGTTCTTTTTGTTCGATTGACAACTTTTGCTTCTGCTTTTAAGATATCCCCTTTTGCAGGTTTGAGATAGTTTATCTTTATCTCTATGGTAACACTTGTAGATCCCTCATCAAGTTCTGAGACCACAGCATACCATCCAGTATGATCTGCCAAAGTAGCTATAGCTCCACCATGTACAACTCCTAGATGTTGTTTATGGTGGGGTTTGATCTCAAAAGCAAGCTGGGCATATCCTGAACTACAGTCTATGACCTCTGCTCCTATATACTTTAAAAATCCTATATCTTCTTTGATGATCTCATTTTTATCCAAGTTAAACTTCCTCTAGAACCTTAATATTGTTTTTTGTAAGAATATCAATAGTTTTATTAAACTGAGCAGGGTTCACTTTAAATATAAAAGCCCCATCAAACTTATTGCTTACTGTATATGTATATTCAATATTTATACCATTTTGAGATAAAAGGGTTACCACTTCATTGAAGCTTCCAATATGATCATCAATAGCTACAGCAAAAACATCTGTTATCTTTAAAGATATTCCAGCATCATCTAATATCTCTTTCGCTTTTTTCTCATCATCAACTATCACTCTTAATAAACCAAATTCACTAGAATCAACAAGATTTATAGACTTAATAGAAAGTCCGTTTTCACTTAAAAGTGTCGTTACATCCGTTAACTGCCCTGCTCTATTTTCTATAAAAACAGAAAGTTGTTTTATTCTTTTCATTTCTCTTTCCTTTTATCAATGATTCTTACAGCTTTTCCTTCACTTCTAGCAATACTTCTTGGTTGAACTAAGATAACATTTGCATTGATGTATAGATTATTTAAAAGAGCTTGTTGAATATCTTTTTTGATCTTTGCCATTTCACCTAAAGAATCAGCCATAATATCATCACTTACCTCTACATGTATCTCTAACTTATCAAGATGACCTTTTTTATCTGCAATGATTTGGTAGTTTAGTGTTACACCTTCTGTATTTGCTATTACGTGTTCTATTTGTGAAGGATATACATTCACCCCGCTAATGATAAGCATATCATCAGCACGTCCTACGATCGATTCCATTCTTTGCATTGTTCGTCCACATTTACATGGCTCTTTCGTAATAGAAGTTATATCCCCTGTTCGATACCTCAGAAGTGGTAATGCTTGTTTTGAAAGAGGAGTAATAACAAGCTCTCCCCTTTCACCCTCAGGCATCTCTTCACCAGTTTCAGGATCAATGATCTCAAACAAGAAATGATCTTCAAACACATGTAAAAGTTCTGAGTGCTTACAACTACAAGCAACACCTGGGCCTATGATCTCACTCAGTCCATATACCTCATGATAATCAATTCCCCAAGCATCAGCCACCTCCTGCTTAAGTCCTGAAGATGTAGGTTCAGCTCCAAAGATACCTGCTTTGAGCTTATAATCTTTTAGATAATCCGGACCAGCTTTTTTAGCCACTTCTGCCATATGTAAAGAGAAAGTAGGAGTTGCAGAAAGAATAGTCGCTCCAAAGTCTTTCATAAGCATCAATTGTCTATCTGTCATCCCTCCACTTGCAGGAATGATAGTAGCTCCAATTTTTTCAGCTCCATT
>Ga0193951_1000760_pt1 | contig 14402 bp, 11 predicted proteins | sample BB_2_MG_FD_140370 | JGI IMG/M metagenome (GOLD analysis project Ga0193951, IMG submission 140370) | Microbial mat bacterial communities from the Broadkill River, Lewes, Delaware, United States - BB_2_MG | ecosystem: Environmental > Aquatic > Freshwater > River > Microbial mats | place: USA... | reverse complement strand
TTGTTCGGGTGGTGAGCCTCTTGCTATTTCTAACTGTTTGAATTTTGGTAACCCTTATAATCCTGAAGTTTACTGGCAATTTGTTGGTGCTATTGCAGGAATGGGTAAGGCTTGTGTTAAACTTAAGACTCCTGTTACTGGAGGTAATGTAAGTTTTTATAATCAAACAACAATAGCAGGTAAAACAATCCCTGTATTCCCAACTCCAACAATTGGTATGGTTGGTTTATTGGAAGACAAAAAATCTCAAACAACGCTTGCCTTTAAAGAAAAAGGCGATATGATATATTTAATTGGAGAGTCTAAGAATGATATTTCATCATCTGAATATCTTGCCAATTATCATGGAGTTAAAGAGTCTCCAGTTCCATATTTTAACTTAGACGAAGAGGCTAAGATGCAAAATGTAGTTCTACAACTTTGTAGAAAACATTATGTTCGTTCTGCTCACGATGTTTCTAATGGTGGGTTATTCTTTACTCTATTAGAAAGTGGTATGGCACGTAATTTAGGTTTCGATGTTACTACTGATGCAGAGGTTCGTAAAGATGCTTTCTTATTCGGTGAATCGCAGGGACGTGTTGTTGTTTCTGTATCGCCAGGTAAAGAAGATGATTTTATTGATTTTATGATCGAATCAAAAGTTCCATTCTCGGCTCTTGGTCACGTTACTAAGTCAGAGATTAGAATAGATGATAGTTCTTATGGCTTTGTTAAAGATCTAAAAAAGAAATTTGATAATGCTCTTGAAGATCTTTTGAAATAAAATAGACTGTTCATTTCAAAAAACTCTGTCCGTTGAAAACTGTTTCAACGGACAGTTTGTTTAATTAAATACTTATCAGCAATGACAAAAAAAGTTATTACTCCATATAGCGATTCGGAAAAGACGAAAAAGCAACAGGTTACCGAAATGTTTAATAATATTTCGGGTAAATACGATTTCTTAAATCATATGTTATCGTTTGGTATTGATAAGTATTGGCGACGCAAAACAATAAACAGACTGAAAAAATATAATCACGACTATATTCTTGATGTTGCAACAGGAACAGGTGATTTTGCTATATCTGCTTTACGACTTAACCCAAAAAAAATTACTGGTGTAGATATTTCATCGGGAATGCTTGAGGTAGGAAAAGCTAAAGTGTTGCGATTAAATCTCGATTCTAAAATAGAGATGGTTCTTGGCGATTCGGAAGAGTTACCTTTTGATGAAAATAGCTTTGACGTTGTTACAGTTGCTTTTGGTGTTAGAAATTTTGAGAATCTTAATCGTGGATTGTCTGAAATAAATCGTGTTCTTAAACCAGGTGGTCATATAGCTGTTTTAGAATTTTCTAGTCCAACAGCCTTTGGTATAAAGCAGTTTTACTGGTTTTATTCAACTAAAATATTACCGTTTTTTGGCAGGTTAATTTCTAAAGATAAAAATGCCTACACTTATTTGCCCGAGAGTGTTAAGGCTTTTCCTTATGGTCAACAGTTTAATAACGAACTGATAAAGGTTGGATTTAAGAGTCCTAATTGTGAAGCTCTCTCATTTGGAATAGCCTCTATTTATATTGCAGAAAAATAAAAACGTTATATATTGCGTTGTTAAATAATAGAAACCAAAAATAACAACTTTGAAAAAGATAATTCTTGTTTTAGCTATTCTTTTGCTTTCGTGTTCATTGTTTGGACAACGAGATATACCTCAGTTTAAACCCAATTACGAGACAAAAAAAAGTTTGCATTTTGGTTTTACTTTAGGGTTAAATACTGTTGGATTTAATTTCAAGCGTAATGCTTCTGATGTAAAAATATTTGCAGATATGCCAAGTAATCCTGCTGGTTTTCATGTCGGTATTGTTACTGATTTGCGTTTAATGAAAGGTGTTAGTTTGCGTTTTTTACCCACTGTATCGTTTATTGAGCGAAGAGTTGTTTTTTATGATCAGAAAAATGAAATTTATGTTAATGACGCTAATAAAGTTAGTGCTGACATGAAATTTGAGTCCACTTTTCTGGAGTTTCCTCTTCTTATAAAATATAAAGGTCGACGCATAAATAACTATTTGCCTTACATTGTTTTTGGAGCTGTTCCTATGATGGATTTAGCTGCTTATAAAGAGTTAAATCGTGACGAAGGAATTTATCTTCGTCTGAAAAATTTTGATTTAGGTTACGATATTGGTGTTGGTATAGATTATTTCTTACCATATTTTAAATTCTCTACAGAGTTAAAATTTTATGGTGGGCTGATGAATATATTGTCTGATGATGTAATTACTGACCCAGACGTAAATACAGAGGTGTTTGTTGATGCAATTCAGCGAATGTCTACATACGGTTTTAAATTGTCTTTCCATTTCGAATAGATTATTTCTCCTTTAAAAATATAAAATATGCAAAAGGACTTAAATTTAGTTCTTACACCTAGAGAGGCTGCTACTGAGGAGCTTTATAAGGGGATTATTTGTAATAAACTTAGTGTTAAACCATCTGATGTAAAAAGCATTCGTATACTTCGTAAGAGTATAGATGCTCGTAAGAGACAGGTGAAAATAAATATGTCTGTTCGAGTTTTTGTAAACGAAGAGCCGCCTTTGTTAGAGAGTACATTTATTGAATATAAGAATGTATCAGATAAACCTACAGTAATAGTTGTTGGAGCTGGACCTGCTGGATTGTTTGCTGCCCTACGCCTAATTGAACTTGGGTATAAACCAATATTATTTGAGCGTGGTAAAAATGTATCCGATCGTAAACGTGATTTAGCACAACTAAACCGAAACCATATTTTAGATGAAAATTCTAATTATGCTTTTGGTGAGGGTGGAGCAGGTGCTTTTTCTGATGGGAAGCTTTATACGCGATCTAAAAAACGTGGTGATGTTGATCGTATACTTAATATTTTTGTTCAGCATGGCGCTTCACAAGAGATTACTTATGAAGCTCATCCTCATATTGGAACCGACAAACTTCCTACAATAATTGCTAATATTAGAAATACTATTATTAAAAGTGGTGGTGAAGTACATTTTTCGTCGAAAGTGACATCGTTATTAATTGAGAATAATGAATGTAAAGGTGTAGTTATTAATAATGACAAAGAGTATAATGGAAGAGCAGTAATATTAGCTACAGGTCATTCTGCTCGTGATGTTTATTATTTCCTGAATGATGCTAATGTCGCTTTAGAATTTAAAAATTTTGCAATGGGAGTGAGGGTAGAGCATCCTCAGTCGCTTATTGATTCAATTCAATATCATTCTAAGAACCGTGGACCTTATTTGCCAGCTGCTGCATACTCTTTAGTATCACAGATTGATGGACGTGGAGTTTATTCGTTTTGTATGTGTCCTGGAGGATTTATTGTTCCTGCCTCAACTAATCAGAACGAAATGGTTGTTAACGGAATGTCGCCATCGCACCGTGGCAGCCCTTATGCAAATTCAGGAATTGCTGTTGAGATTAAAAAAGAGGATGTTTCGCAATTTGCTGAATATGGTGAGTTGGCCGGATTAAAGTATCAACAATTTTTTGAGGAATTGGCGTTTAAAAATGGAGGAGTAAAGTTTACTGCGCCTGCACAATGTCTTAAAGATTTTGTCGAATCAAAGAAATCATCATCTATTCCCGATAATTCTTATTTTCCTGGGGTAAAGAGTTCCAACTTTGCTGAATGGATGCCAAAATTTATTTTGAAATCGTTGCAGAAAGGATTTATTAGTTTCGATGCTAAAATGAAAGGGTTTATTACTAACCAAGCAGTAATTTTGGGAGTAGAGTCTCGTACATCTTCCCCTGTTCGAATTCCAAGAAATAAAGATAATTATCAACATATTGTTGTAAAGAATCTTTATCCTTGTGGAGAGGGAGCTGGTTATGCAGGAGGAATAGTATCTGCAGCTATGGATGGCGAAATATGTGTAAACAATTTGTGAAATATTGTTAATGATATTGGTTAATTGGTTTATATTTGAACGCTATATATTGATTAATTAACCGTCTACATTTTAATGAAATTAACTTTTAATTTAGCTAACTTTTTTAAAAACAGAAAGGTTAGTGTAAGTGCGATTATTGTTTTTGCAATAATTCAGATATCTATTGTTGGTATTGTTGCCTTGACAATTTCTTCTTTACAGTCAGATAGAATTGAAAAAAGTACAGATGGGGTTATTGACCATCATTTTCAGCTAATAAAGAATCTGATTAATAATGTTGAAGTAGAAACTGGAAGAGGTTTTAGTGACAGAGATCGTGATATGTTGAAATCTGCATTCTTGATCGAGGTTTTTTCTAATACTGGTACTACTTCGTTAGTATCTTCCTCAGGAGAAGTGCTTATTGATAATGCTAGTGAGGGCTCATCTCAGTTTGGATCTATTGAACATACGAATAGGCTTAAGAATCGATTTGGAAAAATTAATTACTCAGATGGAACAAATTATGTTGAATATTTTGAGTATGTTCCTGTTTATGATGCCTTTTTAGTTGTTAAGTTTGATAGTAAAGTTCTTTATGCTGACTTGCAGAAAAATAAGCTTGTTATTATTGCTTTGGCATTAGTTATGTTGCTTTTTTCAATGATTTTCTTATATCGTCTTTCATTAGCTTTATTTAAACCTTTAAGCGAATTTAATTTTAAAATGGTTGATATTGCTAAAGGTAAAATTGTTGATAAGTCGCAGTATTTGTATAGTAATGAGTTTGGAGAGGTTTCGGCTTCTTTAAATAAGGTAATAGATGGAATTGCGAACAATGCTAATTTTGCTGAAGAATTATCAAATCATAATTATACTTCCGAATTTAGAACTCTAAGTGAAGATGATGTTCTTGGGAATTCTTTACTAAAAATGCGCGATAGTTTGATAAAGGCAGAAGAAGCAGAGAAGAAAAACAAAGAGATTGAGCAGCGTCGCGATTGGATAAATACAGGTATTGCTAAGTTTAGTGATATTCTACGTGAGAATTTATCGCAGAAAGAGCTTGGGTATAAAATTGTAAGTAATTTGGTTGAGTATATATGTGCTAACCAAGGAGGAATGTTTGTCTACGACGATTCTGATAAAGATAATATTGTATTAAATTTAGAATCGTCCTATGCCTACTCCCGACGTAAATTTTTAGATAAACAGATTTTTATTGGCGAAGGATTAGTTGGTACTTGTGCTCTTGAAAAAGAGACTATTTACTTAACTGAGATACCAGAGAATTATGCAAATATTACTTCTGGATTAGGTGATTCTGCTCCTAAAAGTATTGTCATTATTCCGTTATTGGTAGAGAAGGATCTTTTTGGGATTATGGAGTTAGCTTCGTTGAGAGAGTTTCGTGATTTCGAGATTGAGTTTATGGAAAAACTTGCCGAAAGTATTGCTGTCACTATGGCTAATGCAAAAAGAAATGATGTTACTCAGCAATTATTAGAGCAATCAAAAATTCAATCGGAGGAACTTGCTGCCCAAGAAGAAGAGATGCGTCAGAATATGGAAGAACTTCAGGCAACTCAAGAAGAGTCTTATAGAAAAGAGACCGAGGTTAACAGTCTTTTAGACAGTATTAATAAGGCTGTAAGTTTTGTAAAGCTCGACAATAGAGGTGATATAGTTTCTATTAACGATAATCTTATTAGAATTCTAAATTCACAAGAAGAAGCTTTTAGAGGAATGCATTACTCTAGAGTAGTAAAACCTGCCAATGGATCAATCGATAATAATGATTTGTGGGAAGAGATGCACAAAGGAATTCTCGTTAAGCGAGACGAAATTGTTATAGTTAATAATATTAACGCATCTGTTAAGTCTACATATTCGCCAGTTATGGATGAGAACAATGAATTAGAAAATGTTATTATTATTGTTCAATAATATTAAAAGAAAGAATTCTTTTTAAATTCAGAGCATATAATGCCAGTCGCTATTCCCACGTTTAGCGACTCGCTTTTTTCTTGGTTAGAAGAAAATGAAGGGATTAAAAGTTTATCAGTAACTAGTTTCTCTATTTCAGAACTAATTCCATTTCCTTCATTTCCCATAATTATTAATCCTTTGTTGAATAATTTTTTTGTATAGATATTTTCTCCATTAAGAAAAGTTCCATATACCGGATTATTTGTCGATTCTATGTAGTTTGGAATAAAATCTAATAGATTAGTGTAAAAAACATTTACTCTTGTTATAGCACCCATTGTTGCTTGTACAACTTTTGGATTGTATATATCAGCAGTCTCTTTTGAGCAAATAATATTTTTAATACCGAACCAGTCGGCTATCCTAATTATAGTTCCCATATTGCCTGGATCTTGTACGGTATCAAGACATAAAGACAATTCGTTTTTTAGATTTTCAATTGAAAGGTGGTTTTCTGTTTGATAGAAAACTCCCACAACTTTGTTTGGTGTTTGTACAAAACTTATTTTTTTTAAATCGTCGTAGGAAACAATTTCTACCTTAGAAAGTATTTCTTTGTTAAATTCGTTTAAATGAAAATCTTTTGTGCAAAAAATCCATAGCGGATTACTACTTTTGTATAAGAGTAATTCTTTAACAAGTTTTTCACCTTCGGCAACATACAGATTATGTTTGTTTCTGTGTTTTTTTGTTGCTAAGGAATTAATTATTTTGATTTGATTTATACTTGGCATTTTATAAGTTGTAAAAGATTGCAAAGTTATAGGATATTATTTTTATTAAAAGACTATTGTACATTTATTTTTATATAACGAATTGAGAAATTTTAATACTTACATAAAATACAGTTATATTCTGTTTCTTTTAATTTTAATTTCGTGTTCACCTGTTAGAAAACTTAATGATGATCAAGTTTTTTTAAGAAGGAACAGTATTGTAATTGAAAAAACAGATATCGATAAATCTAGTATAAAGTCCTTTGTTAGACCTAAAGCTAATAAACGATTTTTAGGCTTTAAGTTTCATCTTTTTCTATATAATTTGTCAGGCAAAAGCGATAATGGTTTTAATAGATGGCTTCAAAAAATTGGGGAAGCACCTGTTGTTTTAGATCAAAATGTTGTCGATAAAAGTACTCGTCAAATAAAAGCTTTTTTATTTAAGAAGGGTTATTTTAATGCTGTGGTCACTGATTCTGTTAATATTAAGAAAAGAAGAGGCATTGTTAATTATGTAATTAAGCCCAATGTTCCTTATCGTTTAAATAGAATCGATTATGAAATCAAAGATCCTCAGATTCGGGATTTTATTTTGTCTGATAGTTCTAGCTTTCTTGTTTCAAAAGGTGATATTTTTGACGAAGACCTTTTGTTAGATCAGATGGAACTAATGGAGAGTAAGATGCAGAATAATGGATTTCATCTATTTAATAAGAATAACATTTCTATAAGTGCCGATACTACAATTGGAAACAAGCGTGTTAATCTTAAAATATTGGTTTCAGATCCTATTAATATTCAACTTGACGGAAGTCAAGTAATAGGTAAGCATAAAAAATACAAAATAGGAGGTGTTAATTTCTTCGTTGGTTATGAACCTTCTAAAGCTTTAGTAGACAGTACTTATTTTGATGATTTTAAAGAGATTTCGTATTCTGATATATCTTATTTTTGGATTAACACTAAAAAATTACCAGTAAATAAGAAGATCTTAGAACAGACAATTTTCTTTGAAAAGGGAGATTTTTATTCTGAACAAAATGTAGAGAAAAGTCACAATGCAATTCAACGATTGGGTATTTTTAAATATGTAAATATAGAGTTTTCAGATGTCTCTGAGACTATGGGAGTATTGCAAAAGGATAAGGAGAATTATGGAGCCTTAGTATGTAATATTTATCTTACTCTAAAAAAGCCAATATCGTTTAGAGCTGAGATGGAAGGAACAAATTCTGATGGTGAGTTTGGTATGGCTGGTAGTTTTAGTTTTAAGCATCGTAATATTTTTAAGGGAGCCGATCTTTTAAATTTAAAGTTCCGTGGGGCTTTCGAAGGTGTTAAAGATATTGGATCGGTTGGCTTTAGCAATGCCCTAGAGCTTGGAGGAGAACTATCATTAATTACTTCAAGACTTTTGATACCTGGAAGTACAATGAAATTTATTAGACGATATAATCCTAAAACAAAAATTTCTAGTTCTTATTACTATCAGCGTCGCCCAAGTTATACTCGTTCAGTTTCTAATTTAGCATTCGGATATATTTGGTCGCCTTCTAAATATGTTTCTCATTCATTTAATCCTATAGAGTATTATAAGGTTGGTATTTTTAATACAACCGACGAGTTTTCTGCAGTTTTAAGTCAGCAACCATATTTAGCTAGTAGTTATATTCCTCACTCTATTACTCTAACTAGTTACTCTTTTTTGTATAATAATCAGGATTTGCAAAAGCGTTCATCGTCAACTTTTTTTCATTTTAATTTTGAGATTGCTGGTAATATTCTTACAGGTGTTAATAGTATCTTTAAGAGTGAGAAAGTTGATGGTAAGTATACTCTTTTTGGAACACAGTATTCCCAATATATTAAGAGTGATATCGATTTAAGACGAATTATTTCTTTTGACGATAATAATTCATTTGCAACTCGATTATTTGTAGGAGTGGGATTTCCTTTTCAAAATTCAGAGACTTTACCTTTCGAAAAAAGGTACTTTGGAGGAGGATCGCAAGGAGTTCGTGGTTGGCAAGTTAGGACACTTGGTCCTGGGTCGTTTTCGTTTGATGAGGCGATTAAATATCCCGACCAAACAGCAGATGTTAAGTTAGAAATGAATTTAGAGTACCGTTATAAAATATTTAAGATGTTGGAAGGAGCTTTTTTTGTTGACATGGGAAATATTTGGGATATTAAAGAGGTTGAAGAGCGTCCAGGTGCTGCATTTAAATTTAATAATTTTTATAATGATATTGCTGTTTCTTCAGGGGTGGGACTTAGATTAAATCTTAATTTGTTTATAGTAAGAACTGATTTTGGATTTAAATTACGTGATCCCGCTGCTAAAACGTCTTCCAAGTGGATTTTAAAAGAGAGAAGTTTTGGCTATGACGATTGGGCATTTCATTTTGGAATAGGATATCCGTTTTAGTTGAAAAAACAATTATAGTTTTCGGATAAATATTCCTAAATTTGTTGAACAAAATCTTGAACATTTAATAATTCAAATTATGTCGTACAATAAAATAGTAGAATTGCTTGGTAAAGACGCCGAGTATTTGTTAAATCACAAATGTTCTACAATCGATAAGTCTTTAATCCATTTGCCAGGTGTAGATTTTAATGATCGAATCGTTTCACAATCAAATCGCTCTATTCAAGTTATGAAAAGTATGCAAGAGCTTTTTGATAATGGTAGATTAGCAGGTTCTGGTTATATGTCTATATTGCCTGTTGATCAAGGTATTGAGCATTCGGCTGGAGCGTCTTTTGCACCGAATCCAATTTATTTTGATCCTGAGAATATTATTAAGTTAGCTATCGAAGGTGGTTGTAATGCAGTTGCTTCAACTTTTGGAGTTTTAGCTTCTTGCTCAAGAAAGTACGCACATAAAATTCCTTTTATTGTGAAACTTAATCATAATGAACTTCTTACTTATCCTAATAAGTTTGAGCAAATTATGTTTGGTTCAGTTGAGGAAGCTTGGAATCTTGGAGCTACAGCTGTTGGGGCTACTATTTATTTCGGTTCAGAAGATTCAAACCGTCAAATAATTGAGGTTGCACAAGCTTTCGAAAGAGCTCACGAACTTGGAATGGCCACTGTTTTATGGTGTTACCTACGTAACAATTCTTTTGTTAAAGATGGTGTTGATTATCATGTTGCTACTGATATTACTTCTCAAGCAAATCATCTTGGAGTTACTATTCAGGCCGATATTATTAAGCAAAAACTACCTGAGTTAAATGGTGGATTTAACGCTCTTAGTTTCGGAAAAACACATAAGAAGGTTTATACTGATTTAACAACTGATCACCCTATCGATTTGACTCGTTATCAAATAGCGAACTGTTATATGGGACGTCAGGGTTTAATTAACTCTGGTGGAGCTTCTAATGGAGCTTCAGATTTATCTGATGCAATTATGACAGCTGTTGTTAATAAACGTGCAGGTGGAATGGGACTTATTTCTGGTAGAAAAGCTTTCCAACGTCCGATGAATGAAGGAGTAGAATTGCTTAATGCTATTCAAGATGTATATCTTGATGATAAAATTGATATTGCTTAAATTTTATTTTATTTATAGTTTGAACCGCTTCTCTTTTTGAGAAGCGGTTTTTTTATATCTATTCTTTTTATCTACTTATGTTTTTTGGTTTAAATTAATTTATTTGCAATATTGCTATTACAATTTAAAATGAAACTAATCTGTTTTAGGTTAGTTTGTTATTGAATACCCTAAGAAACCCTTTAGTATGAAAAAATGTATATTGTTAATATTATTTATTGTTCTTTGTTTTTCTTTAAAATCTCAAATCTCAAATTTGAGTCAAGCTAAAGACTCTTTGTCTCAATTGTCTTTAAAATATGAACTTGTTAATCCTTCTGATAAAATTAATAATGGAGAAATAAAAACTTTTGTTCAAGGAGGAGTTCCTCCTTATAAATATTATTGGTCTGCTCCATTTGCCTCTGATTCAGCATCACTTATAACAGGTGTAACAGAGGGAGTTATTTATTCAGTTAGAATTATTGATGCCGCTGGTAGTTTGCTTCTTCAAGAGTTTTTGGTTGAGCCTGAATCACTAGATGAAAAAATTAATTCTGCATTTACTCCTGTTGTTGAGTATATTGAGAGTGTTATTATGCATGATATTTTTGCTAGTCTAAGTCTTTATGATCCTAAGATTAAAGATTTAGATGGCAATTATGTTTATCATCCGAATGGTACTAATAAAAAGATGAAAATCCCTTTAGTTGTATTTTGGTTAATCTGTGGTGCTTTATTGTTTACAATAAGTATGGGATTTGTAAATATTCGTGGATTTAAGCATGCTGTTGATTTAGTTAGAGGTCGTTTCGATAATCCTGATCATAATGGAGAGGTTTCTCATTTTCAAGCTCTGTCTACTGCTTTGTCTGCTACTGTTGGTCTTGGGAATATAGCAGGTGTTGCTATTGCTATTTCAATTGGAGGTCCAGGTGCTACATTATGGATGATTTTAGCAGGTTTTCTTGGTATGTCATCAAAATTTGTCGAATGTACACTTGGTGTGAAGTATCGTAAGATTAATTCTAATGGAGAAGTCTCTGGTGGTCCTATGTATTATTTAAGTACAGCTCTTTCAAACAAAGGTTTGGGTTGGTTAGGTAAATTTTTAGCTTTTGTTTTTGCTGTTCTTGTTGTTGGAGGTTCGCTTGGAGGAGGTAATATGTTTCAAGCAAATCAATCATTTTCTCAGTTTGCTACTATTTTTCCATCGTTAGAAAATTACGGAGCCTACTATGGTATTCTTTTAGCTATTTTAGTTGGAGTAGTTATTATTGGTGGTATTAGAGGTATTGCAAGAGTTACAGAAAAGATCGTACCATTCATGGCTGTTCTATATGTTACTATTGCACTAGTAATAATCATTTTGAATATAGATCATACTGAATATGCTATTAAGCTTATTTGGAGTGGTGCTTTTGCTCCTGATGCTCTCAAAGGTGGTGTCTTGGGTGTTCTAATTGTAGGATTTCAGCGTGCCGCTTTTTCTAATGAAGCTGGAGTAGGATCTGCTTCTATTGCTCATTCTGCAGCTATTACTGATGAGCCTGTAAGCGAGGGGATTGTTGCTCTTTTGGAACCTTTTATAGATACAATAATTATTTGTACTATGACGGCGTTGGTTATTATTTTCACAGGTTTTTATACTCCCGATAAAGCTGCAGGTCTCGAGGGAGCAGAGCTTACATCTAGAGCATTTGGTAGTGTATTTTCTTGGTTTCCTTATGTTTTACTCATAGCAATTTTTCTTTTTGCTTTTTCAACTATGATTTCGTGGTCGTATTATGGTTTGAAAGGTTTTACTTATCTTTTTGGCGATATCTTTATAAAGTTCACAGCTAATCCCAATGTTATTAAGTATACTTATTATATGATTTTTCTTTTCTTTATAATTGTAGGTTCATCATCAAGTTTAGGTGCAGTTGTTGATTTTTCCGACTTTATGATTCTTGGAATGGCCTTTCCTAATATTATGGGATTAATTATATTAGTTCCTGAAGTTAGGCGTGATTTGAGAAAATATTTTGCTAAGATTAAGAATGGAGAGATTAAAAGATTTAATTAATGAGTAATCATATCTTATATAACCGATCTCAGCGCACTGGAATAGTTATATTGATTGTTTTATTGGTAGCTTTTATTTCATTTAGATATAGTACTTTGATTTTTATTAATTCTGTTGCTTTCAAACCTGATTCTATGTTAATAGCACAGACAGATTCAATGGAATTGGTTATTCAAAAAATGTCGGATAATGTTCCATATTTTAAAAAAGTAGATCCTAATGAGAGGAAGTGGCTTTTAAAGCATTTTAATCCAAATACTGTTGATTCAATTGATCTTGTTAAGATGGGATTTTCTAGTAAGATAATCTCCAATATTATTAATTATCGTAAGTCTGGAGGAAAATTTAAAAGTAAACCAGATGTGAAGAAAATGTACAGTATTGATGAAAGTGATTATATTAAAATAGTTTCTTATATAGATTTACCTGATAGTTTAAACTTTGTTAAAGGTGATAATTTTATTCACTATAAGAAGCCTCTTTTAGTAGGGCTTAATTTGTCTGGGAGTAGTGAATTGACAAGTTTAAGTGGAATAGGAGACGTTCTTTCTAAAAGAATTATTAAATATCGCGATTTACTTGGTGGGTTTTATTCTGTTGAGCAGTTAAAAGAAGTTTTTGGAATTGACAGTATTTTGTATAAAAAAATTGAAAGTGTTTTTTTTGTCGATAGCCAGATAATAGTTAAAAAGGATATTAATGAAGTTGATTTTAAAGAATTGTCTTTACATCCTTATGTTACTGGTTATAATGCGAAAACTATATTGAAGTATCGCACAATGAGAGAAAAAATAGACTCTTTAAAAGAACTTTACGATTTTAAAATATTATCAAAAAACGAGTTGGAACGCTTCTCTGAATATTTTTATGTAAAAAAGTGACTCTATATTTTCTATTAATTTTGAAAAATAAAATATAATTAATATTTTTGCGCCTCACAATTTAACAGAATAGATATGATTATTATCCCAATTAAAGAAGGCGAGAACATTGAGAGATGTCTTAAGAAGTTCAAAAGAAAATTTGAGAAAACAGGTGTTGTTAAAGAGCTAAGAAAGCGTCAAGCATTTCATAAGCCTTCTGTTGTAAATAGAGAGCAAAGATTAAAAGCTATCTATATTCAGAAGTTACACAATATCGAAGAGTAGTACACTTTTAATTGATTTTTCTTTATTTTTAGAGAAATTGATTAATTTGTATCTGTTCTATGTTGTTATCAAAGTTTATTACTTATTTAAAGTACGAAAGGAGGTGCTCAGAATATACTCTGAGAGCCTATATTAATGATATTAAGAAGTTTTCGGAATTCGCTTCCGAAAACTTCGCTCTTTTTAGTTTGTCTACTGTTGATGATAAAATGATCCGTCGGTGGATTGTTTACTTAAGAGAGCAGAATTTTAAGCCTGCATCAATAAACAGGAAAATCTCTTCTTTAAAAAGAATGTATAAATTCGCGAAGCTGCGTGGATATGTTCATGTAAATCCTGTCGATAAAATTATTTTTCAGAAAAAAGCAAAACGTATTCCTTCGTTTTTGTCCGAGGCTGAGATCCAAAAATTATTTGATTTTTCGCAGCATTTTTTTACCGATGATATTGTTGGTAGAAAAGAGTTGTTAATTTGTGAGCTATTCTATAATTCTGGAATGCGTTTGTCCGAGCTTGTTAATTTGCGTGTTTCTGATGTTGATTTTGTAAAAAAAACGATAAAAGTTCACGGTAAAAGAGATAAGCAGAGGGTTATTCCTTTAATGTCTTCACTGATTTGTAAAATCAATACCTATATTAATGAATCTGGTTCTGAGAATCTTTCGTCATTAGAAGATATGTATATCTTTAAAAATGATAAAGGGTGTAAACTTTACCCTTCTTTTGTGTACAGAATTGTAAATAAATATTTATCTTTAGTTACTACAGTAGCACAAAGAAGTCCACATACATTAAGGCACTCTTTTGCTACTCATCTTTTAAATAATGGAGCGGATATAAATATTATAAAAGAGTTGCTTGGGCATTCAAGTTTAACTTCAACCGAGGTTTATACCCATAATTCATTTGAAAGATTGAAACAGGTTTATAAACAAGCTCATCCAAGGGCTTAAAAAAGGAGGAAATATGGAATTAAGCATTCAAGCAGTTGGATTTAATGCGTCTGAAAGATTAGAGGC
>Ga0193951_1000759_pt1 | contig 14405 bp, 11 predicted proteins | sample BB_2_MG_FD_140370 | JGI IMG/M metagenome (GOLD analysis project Ga0193951, IMG submission 140370) | Microbial mat bacterial communities from the Broadkill River, Lewes, Delaware, United States - BB_2_MG | ecosystem: Environmental > Aquatic > Freshwater > River > Microbial mats | place: USA... | reverse complement strand
TGAACTTAAAATTGAGACAATCAAAGGAACTGGTTATAAATTAGTGACCTAATTAATAACTACTTTTTACTAAAGCTATTTCGTTATATCCTGTGTTATCTTTTACAATTTTTCAAAAAGCGATAGATATAGTTAAATCCACTCTTCTCTATAATCTGTAACATTCTTTTTTATATTGTCATAACTAGCAGGAAATCCAGTTATTCCCTTGTGGTATTGTATGTTTCATAATATTTGCTCCTTAATTAGTAAATTTATAAAAAGTCAGGCAATGTATAAATACTTTCTACTGATCTACCATTTGTTACATTTGAACTGTTATTGGAACCACTAATAAGCATTCCTCCTACGGTTGAAAATATAAAATATTGACTTGGCGCACTGCTTGTCATCGTGCTTGTATTATTTGAATAACTCACTGTACTACGTCCTGGTTGTGTACTTTCAAAAAAACTGGTTCTTCCTGTTGTGTTAGAAAAATTCATTTTAATAATATTATTATTAATGGTTACATTAGTTCCAAAACTAGGTATATTAAAGGTACTTACACTTACGTCATTAGTAGAGCTTCCCATAATTGTATTATTAGAAATTTCTACACCTTCTGAAAATCTAACCACAAATACAGCTGAATGGTTTGAAACTACTTCATGATTTATATTTAATCCCATAACTTTACTGTTATCACTATTCACTATTTCGAATAAAGCCTTACCAAAAAGAAGGCTTTGCGCACCACCTTCACCAGAAATACTTGCTCCTGGAAGTGAAAGAAAAACGGGGCGACCACTAGGTAAGTTTACAGATAAATTACCACTTCCTATAATCGTTTGTCCTGATTTAATGCTTAGAAGTGCATCAATATTATTAAATGCTCCATTAAGTACAATGGTTGCATTATCACCCGCATTTTGAATGAGTGTATTAAGCTCTGCTCCACTTGAAATATCCTCTTGTTTGATATAGACCAGTTTGCCACCATTGGCATCAGTTGTAATAGCCTTCGGCGTTTCAAACACTCCAGATTGTGAGACAATATCTACATCCCTTACAATAGGAGTAGTCATTCTCTTCTCTATGGCATTAAGTTTTGCTTTCTTTTTTATTTTAGATGTTGAAAATGGGATACGCAGTCTAAATGATGCAAAGCTTTGTCTTCCTCTTACATCATCTTTTTGAGTTTCTGCTCCTAAAGTAAGTCTTGAACCTTCCCATAAAAAAGGGACTTCATCAAAGGTCAATTCAAACCTTCCTCTTGGACCTTTTACTGTCTCCACTCCATCGTTATAAAACTTATATCCACCTGCATAAAGTCGTATTTGTTGTCCATCATTCTCATTAAAAATAGGTACTCTGTATCCAATCTCTGCATCATACCCTTTTAAAGAACGCTCTTCTCCTTGAGAGTACATAATAGAACTGCCTGAAAAATCAACACTGCTTAAACTCTCTTCTAAATAGCTTGTTTTCCCTCGTGGAATATAGGCATTGGCTCTGAAATCCCAATTGACTGATAATGCTTCTACTCCTAAATTAATCTGTTTAAACATATTTTCATAGGAACTTTTTCTACGATCATAGTATCCATATCCACCTATGATCCAGTCACTTGGCAAAATATATCTTATCCCTAATCCAAAGTTCCCTTCACGGCTACTTTGATTATCTAAACGATATCGTACATCTGTATAAAATAGGGTATCTTTATCTTGCCATAAAGGGATAAAGATATCTGCTTCACCTATGTGTCTTTTAGTTCCTGCTTTCCCTTCTATATCTAGAAAAGCTTCCCATTTCTGTTCTTGTTCTTTTGCTAGAGTTTGGGTTGTAAATAGAGATATCGTTATAAGTGATATAAATATGAATGATTTTCTATTTTTTCTTAGCTTCATTATATGCCTTTTTATCGTTGTTAGGCATATTATATTTAGCTTGCGTTATATTCAGTGTTATATTTTAGGAAAAAATATTTCTACTTGTGTTCCATTTGTAGTGTTGATGTGAACCTTACCATTTAACTGTTGGGTAGCTAGGGTTTCAATAAGAATTTGTCCAAAACCACCAGTATCATTTTTTTGTATTCCAATACCATTATCTCCAACCTTTAAGTATTTAAAATCGTCATCTTCAGTAAGTATAATAGTGATTTCTCCTTTCTTATTAGGGAAAGCATATTTTACTGCATTGGTCACTAGTTCATTTACTATCAGCCCACAATATATAGCTTCTTCTAGCTTTAGAGTTATTTGAATATTATAGATAAACTTTATATTCTCTTTATTAAAACCTTCTTGTATATTTCTGATGATTGTTTCAAAATAATCATCTGCTTCGATATGATCCAAATTTTTTTGAGTATAAAGCATTTGGTGTACTTGACTCATAGCTAATACTTTTCTCTCCACATCACGAAGTTTGTCTTGAACATCCATATTATCACCTAATTTTAAAGCATATAAAGAGGTAATAAACTGCATATTATTCTTAACTCTATGATTTAACTCTTGAAGAAGAAAAGTATTTGTTTTAAGTTCACTATTCAAATAAGCTGTTTTTTCAGTTACTTCATGTTCAAGTCGTATATTTTCATTCTTTTTTTGCTCAACTAACTCTTGAGATAACTGTTCTTTAGCAATATTAAGCTTTCTAATATATTTAGCGATCGCATAAGAAAAAAGGAATACTTCTAGTACAATAAATGTTTCGGTAATATAATAAAACTTATATTTCACACTCCAAATACCTAAACCATGTAATAGAGTACTTACCCATGCAGCTACTGACAAACCCCAGCCAAAAACAAAATATAATGCATTTTTATTCTTTTTGTATAAAGTATATAATCCTACAAGGAAAAAGAAAAAAAGCAATAATAAATAAAATAGTGCAACATCTTGATAGTTTAAAAATGTTGGACTTGTCACTAAAGAATGTATAATAATAACTATTAATAAAAAGTTTAGAAACTGATTTAATCTTGGATAATGTTTTGTTTCTAAAAAATTCTGAGTAAATAAGATCATAGTTATTGCCATAAAATTAGTAAAATAAACAATCAAACTAATCTCTAAAGCTATAGCTGAGGGATCATGCATAGGAAAAATATGTAACAAAATAAGATAATGCACTTTTTTTAATGACAAAATACCTAAAATATATAATGCATAATAAAAATAGATCGAATCTCTAGTAAGTAAAAATATAAAAATATTGTAGATAAAAACAGTAAGTATTATAACAATAAAAACTGCCCAGATCAAATGATACTTTATATCACTATAGATAAAATCTTCATATGATGAGAGCATTACTTTAAAAAACAATCCAAAACTTGGAGTATAAACCTTTAGATAATAAACTAATTCTTCTTGAGGAGGAATAAATATATTAAAATTTGGTCTTAATATACCCTTGAATTCTTCTCTATGTAAAGAACCTGCTTGCTTCATATCAAGTACTTTACCTTCTTTTACAGTATATAGTTCTAGATGTTCTATTTGAATTTCATCAATACTTATTGTTCTATTTTGTATCTTAGATGTTGGATTAAAAAGGGTAAATTTAATCCATACAGGATATTTATTATCTAATCCATTATTTATATAATCATTATGATAAGATTCAAAAAGTGTAGGTTTTTGTATAAGCGTTTCAATCGTTTCTTTATTACTTTTATCAAAATATATATCACTTTTATTTAAAAGTACTATCTCTTTTGATTTATCATCCAGTATAATTTGTGCGGATAAAAAATTCATACATAAAAATGTAAAGATGATATTTTTTAGAATTAAGTTCATAAAGAAATATTACTATAACTAATATCATTCTTAAATAAACTATCCTAAAATTCTCTTATAACACAAAATATAACGCGAAGATGATACAATAAATCACTATGAATGACTTCAATATACTTATTTTAGAAGATGAATCGATGATTGCACTTAGAATAAAGCAGTCACTTGAAAGAAATAATTTTAATGTTATAGGGATTGCCCAAGATTCTACTAAAGCTATAGACTTTATTCAAGAGAATAAAGTTGATCTTATCCTTGCAGATATCACGATAAAAGGTCATCTTAATGGGATAGAGACTATAAAGCTTATCCAAGAAAGTTTTGATATCCCTGCTATGTTTTTAACTTCTCATCAAGAAGATAATTTTTTACAACAAGCATCTGAAGTAAACTTTACAGGATATATTCTGAAACCTTTTATTGAAGAGAGTCTTATTCGAGAAGTAAAACTTGCATACCATCGTTGTTCAAACAACACACGGGCTGATCTACTACAATTAGGCAAAATGTATTATTATGATTTAGAACAGCAAGTCTTAAAAAAAGGAAATGAAGAGATTATTTTAAGTAAAAATGAAAAGTTTTTTTTACATATACTGATATTAAATCGAAATAACATCGTTCTCAATGAAAATATTGATCAGCTTTTATGGAATGATACTCCAGTAGATGATGTCAGTAGAAGACACCTATTATTTCGTTTAAGAAAAAAGCTTCCTGAACTTGAAATTGAAACAATAAAAGGCTTAGGGTATAAACTTATCGTTTAGTAAAAATATCCTCTGCCCATTGAGTTATAGGACCTCTAAGTACTTTTTCTAAGTTTATAGCAAAAAGATTAACTGATTCTGCTTGTTTATTCGTTGACTTTAAAAGTGTTGTGAGGGCATTGGTATGTTTATTTACATAGAAGTTATCTATTTGATTATTACTTCCTAGAATTACAACTTTACAGCTACTATCAATTCTACTTAAAACCATCTGCATAGTTTTGTTAGACATATTTTGCGCTTCGTCGATTATAATAAAAGCATTTGAGAGAGTTCGCCCTCTCATCTCTCCAACCCACATGGTTTGTATAGAATAATTGTCCATCATATTTTGAACCCTTGATAAGACCTCTTGCTCATCAAGTTCTTCAAACTCTCTACCTTTATTGGCTGACTTTTTTTTATGTTCGCTTCTTACCATATAGTTCAAACTATCATTCAATGGATGATTGTAGATCGCAAACTTCTCTTCATATCCAGGTAAGTATCCTACATCTTCACCTTTGTCTAATGACTCAATTGAGTTTCTTATATAGATGATCTTTTGATACTCTTTTTTTCGTACCCGTTTGATAGCTCCACTTAAAGCTAAGAGTGTCTTTCCACTTCCTGCTTTTGCATCAACTACTATCACATTATAATATGCACTATTGATGGCATTTGAGAAAAAAAGCTGTTCTTTATTGAGTGGAGTGATGATCTGATCTCTGATCTCTGATTCATTGATAGGCTCGATTTTTCCATTCATTATGTTTGCTAGTATTACTTGATCTGAGTCTATTACTTTCATACAGTATGAGTAATTATTTGTACTGTAATTTGTATCAAAATTTGCAATATTATTCCCATCTAAATCTTCTAAGGCATCAAATGGAATTTCAATATCTTTGATAAACTCATATGATAGCTCCTCTTTATCGCCTTTTAAAGAGTCAACTTGAATATCTAAAGAAACAGCTCTTGTACGAGCCATAATATCTAACGATAAGAACTTTACGTTCTTGTAGTGTTCTTTTGCGAATTTTGCTATCTCTAAGATCTTTCTATCATTGAAAATATTAAGTGGCACATTTTTATTTGATACATCATAACACTCTTTAGTGATGATCTTTAAAACAGCATTTTGTATGCCTTCGATATGAGTAGTAATGATAGTATGATGACCTATCTCTTCTTTTCCTTGAATAACTGCTGTTTCAAGAACTCTTGCAAACTCTCGTGCTTGAAAGTTTATCTCATCAAAACCGCTTTTCTTACTGTCTATCTCATCTAAAACAGTCTCTGGTATCACAATGATATTGGTTGAATTATCAGAGAGCTTAAAAAGATTTGTTGCATCTTGTAAAATGATATTCGTATCTATTACATAGCAGTTATGATATTGCATTACTTTGTTCCTCTTAGTTGATAAGTGATATCTCCAGCACCAACACCTAGAACTATCCCTTCATCTATTGTTCCAATGATCTTCTCATCTTTTATGAGCTCCAACATACCTAAATGTGCTTTTACTTTATCAATTAAAGTCGTACTGTAGTTTGTAAATTCTTTTGCAAAATCTATATCTTGATGCTCTTCATTCACAGACCACACGGGAAGGATAATCAATTCGTCACATCCTTTAAAGCACTTTTTGAAATACTCTAAATTATCAAGAGTTCTACTAAATTTATGAGGTTGCCAGACAACTATGACTTTTTCAATTCCCACATGTTTTTTATATAGTTGAACTGACTTGAGTGTTGCTATTATCTCTGTTGGGTGATGTGCATAATCATCTATAAGTACAAAGCTTTTTTCACCTTCAGTGTTTTTAATATGATTTTGAATAATATCAAAACGCTTTTTTATCCCTTTGTATTTTGCAAGATTCTCTCTTATTTGCTCAAATTCCATGGAAAGTGATGCTGCTAAAATAGCACAAGATGCATCAATAGCGATGTGAACACCAAATCCCCAAACTTCAAATTGACCATAATCCTTCAAAGAGAACTTCGTATAAGGCTCTCCATCTTTGATAATAAATTCAATATTATTTATATCCTTTGAAGGAAAAAGTTTGATAGCATAACCTTTATAATTAGCCAAAAAAGGATCTTCTGCATTTATTACCCGAAGCTTCGCAATATCTAAAAACTTGGTATAAGCTTCATAAAATCTTTCTTCGTCATAGTTATAATATTCCATATGTTCTGGTTCACAGTTTAAAACAATAGAGCAGTAAGGATGTGAAAGAATAAAGCTTTCATCACTTTCATCTGCTTCAAATGCCAAAACCTCATCCATATATCGAAAGTTTGAATCAAACTCTTTACTGATAGCACCAATGATCGCCGAGCTTTGTAAGATCGAACTCAATATTGCTGTTGTGGTACTTTTTCCATGAGCGGCACAAACACAATAATTAGTAGTTTTTTGCATAATGATACTAAGAGCTTCTTTTCTAGGAAGTAATAATAGTTCTTGCTTTTTAGCTTCTAAGATCTCTACATTGTGATTTTGTACTGCTGCACTATATATGACAAGATCTTGCCCATCTATAGCACTACCATCTTGAGGGATATTTACTTTGATACCCTCTTTTATCAATTCGTCTGTAATTGGAGTTGATTTGATATCTGAACCACTTACTTCATATCCTCTATACTGTAAGAATCTAGCAAGTGCAGATAACCCAATCCCCCCTATTCCTATAAAGTGTACTCTCATCCGTCTATTAAATGTTTTAGCTCGTTATATAGTTCTTTGATTAAATCACTGTTTTCATTAAGATATTCTTCTTTGTTGTAATTAAAATCTATAATAAAATACCCATATCTCTCATCTTCCAAATTATCAGAATCAACTACTGCATCTTGATAAAAAGTATCTATATCTATCTCTTTTGCAGTTGCTACCATATGCACGCTCATAGCCTCTTGTAAGGTCTCATCCTCAATAATCTGGGTCAATACAAAAAATAGCTCTTTTGCTCCTTTGAAGTTTTCTACGCTCCATTTCTCTATGGCATGCTCATAAAAACTTCTTACAAAATAGATATCATTGTCATCTAAACTTAGTTTTTTCCCATTTGCCAGTCTATCTTCAACTTGGTCAAAAGCTATCTTCAAGATCTCTTGATACACACTGTGTATCCTATTTTCATCTAAATTAAGTACTAACAATGTATCAAGAACTTGATAAAGTTCCCCTATATTTTTTTCCTCTTTTGCTTTTACTTCTTGTTCTTCTAAAAACTTTAAAAACTCAGGGTTTGTTCTAGCTTCGTTCATATCTTCTTGATTCAAGACTCATCTCCTTTATATGTAGAGATAAAGTCTTTTAATCTTGTGAGAATATCTTTTGTTTTATCTGGGGTCTCTACAAGAGCGATTCGAACATAGTTCTCTCCCATCCCTTCTCTTCCTAAATATCTTCCTGGAAGAACCTTGATAGATTTTTTATGGTATAGCTCTCTTGTGAACTTTAGGTCATTTTCTACTTTTAGCCATATATAAAATGTTGCTTTTGGTGTTTTTACTCCCAATATCTCTCTTGCTAAACGCATATTCTCGCTATAAAGCTTTCTGAAGTTCTCTACGTGTTTTTCAGCTCCCCAAGCTGTTGCAGCTGCTGTTTGTAAAGGAATTGGCGTAGCACATCCTGTATAAGTCCTATACTGCATGTATTTAGCTAAAATAGTTCTATCTCCAGCAATGAATCCACTTCTAAGTCCTGGAGCACTACTTCTTTTAGAAATAGAGTTAACTACTAAACAATTTTTGTATGCTAAGTTTCCTGCTGCCACACACGCTTCAAGTAATGAAGGTGGCTTTTCATTTTCATTGTAATATATCTCACTATAACATTCGTCATTTAACAAAACAAAATCATAATCTATAGCTAATCGTACCCATTTTACAAGTTCCTCTTTAGTGATAGTTGCACCTGTTGGATTATTTGGAAAGTTAAGTATTACAAGATCGCATTTTTTTAACTCTGCGTCATCAATGAATGGTAAAAAGTCATTTTCTTCAGTTAAGTTCAAATGGATAACATTTGCTCTACTTGCTATTGCCGCACCTTCATATATCTGATAAAAAGGATTTGTAAATGCCATTGTTGGCTCTTCCACATCATGTAATAAAAACTGTGGAAAATTAAATAATACTTCTCTTGTCCCAAAGGTTGGAATGATTTGAGCTGGCAAAACCTTTACTTTAAAACGCTTTGAAAGAAACTCGATCATTGCATTCTTTAGATACTCTTGACCTGCTGTTGCTGGATATTTGTTAAGAAGACTAGAACTCATCTCTAACTCTTCTTGTATAAATTTTGGTGTTGGGAATTGTGGTTCACCGATCGTTAATGCTGAAATTGGAAATTGCTCATTTTCCTTAATGCCATCAAGTAAATTGTTGAGCTTTTCAAACGGATATGGTTCAAATTGCATTGAGTTCTTACCTTAGAATTTTTATCTATTATAACAAACTATAGCTTATGGATATAACCCGTATTTGGAACTATTGATATCTCCCTTGATTCACCCTTTATATCAATAATCTTTATTAGACAAGGCTCTTTTATCTTATGTATATTCTCTCCTAGACTAGAATATACACTTCCGTCATTTCCAAAAGCTATTTGTCCTATAGTAGATGTATTATTACAGCTTATTTGAACCTCTTTTATTCCATACTCTTTGCTAAGAAGTATATTCTTTGATTCATTGTGACTTGGAATACAATCATATCCACTATATAGATACTTATTGTTAAGAGGGTCTTTCATTGTCTCAAGCTTCTTAAAAGCAGCTGTACCACCACTTTCGTCACTAAATACAACAAAATATAAACCATCTTCTTCTTTTGAGCACCTTTGAAACTTCAAGCTCCAAAGCTTTTTTTCCCATTCAGGATCATTGATATGGTATTTTTCATCTATAAAAGCCACATAACGTATATAGTTTAAGTACATCACTAATCTGTCTGTAGCAAGATCAAGTTGGGAGATTTGAGATTTTGGAAGAGAAATAGTTGCGACAATTGCAAAAACTGCTATCGCTACAACTATCTCTATTAAGGAAAAAGATTTTTTTCGTTTTTTCATAATGAAAAACTACCATAAAAGATAGTTTTTCTTGCTTAATGACTATAGCTCTTCTGCTTGAGTCACATCATAAAGGATATCATCCCATGGATGTCTATACATTGGCATAGCAAGTCTTTTCTCATCTAAGATATGTCCGATAAATCCAATTGAACGCCCTAGGATAAAGAATGCATTGAGAGCTCCCGCTTCAATGAATACATCGATCTCATCATCTTCGTATCCTAAAGCTCTCCACATATCAACCATCAAGATACCGATCGTTCCATCAACATTGAGGATCAGGTTCTCTTTTTTCGATGTAGTTAATTGCTCAACTGTTAATGCATAATCAAGTAAAGGAGTTGAAGGGAAGTTTGCTTTTGCAAACTCTTTTAGACCATCAACTCTTTTGTCTGGGTTTTTCAAAGATTTAATTCTATGTCCAATACCAGGGATCGCAATACCTTGTTTTTTCATATACCCAAGAAACTCTACTGGTGTCATCTCATTGTCATTTGCATATTTAAAGTATTTAGCAGCACCATCAATAGCTCCACCAAATCTTGGCCCAATAGTAAGTAGACCAGCAATAAGAGAAGAGATAACATCTTTTCCAGCTCGAGCTGTTACTTTAGCATTATGAGCTCCTGAAACTGCTGGACCGTGATCTGCAACTGTTTTAAGTACTGTTTCTAAGAAATCAACTGCCCATCTTGGATATCTTTTCTTGAACCAAAGAATAGACATAACATCACCGATAGTGTACCCTGTATCTGGTGTTGCAACACTTGAGATCGGTAATCCACAGTATGTAGCTTCTTCACCTCTATCATCTGATATTGTACAGATGAACTGTTTAGATTTTCTTACCTTTGGAACTATATTCAGTTCAGGCTCTTCGATCTCACCTATAACTCCTTTTGCTTTTAGATCATTATAAACCTCAGCGATCTTATTTGGAAGATCATTAAATGACTCAGGTACATAGATACCAGCTTCGCTCATAGCTTTATTTTTAGCTGCTGCTGTTTCAGCATCTGCATTCGCACTTGCACCTGCGTGACCAAATTGAACACCAGTTGAAAAGTGTTTAGCAATAGTACCGATACACCATGCAATTACTGGTTTAGTGATTTGACCAGATTTTATTGCTTCTATGATCTTATACTCTTCAGTTCCACCAACTTCACCAAGTAATACCATATATTTAACATCTGGATTGCTTTCCATTCTAAGCATATTATCGATAAATACAGATCCTACAAATCTATCTCCACCAATTGCAACACCCTCAGCAATACCATCAGCATTTATAGCGATGATGTTTGAAAGCTCATTGAATAATCCACCTGATCTTGTAACTAATCCACAAGAACCACATCTATGTAATTTAGAGTTTACAATATTCTCAATCGTACCACCAACATTTGCGATTTTAAATGCACCTGGACTAATTCCACCAACAGTAGCAGGTCCAATAACGATCACGTTTTTATCTCTTGCAGCTTGATTCATCTTTCTTGCAAGTCTCTCAGGAATACCTTCAGCTGTAACCATAATTGAGCTAAATCCACCCATTTCAAGTGCTTCCATAGTTACATCATATGCTGTTCTAAAAGAAGCAAAGTTTAAAAGTACATCTGCATTAGGCTCTGCTTCTTTTGCATCTTTTGTACTTTTAAAAGTTGGGATCATTATCTCTTCAGGTCCCCAAAAGAACTTCTCAAACTTTCCAGAGCTTGTTGGAGCTACGATAGCAGCAACAGATGGTTTTTCTCTTTTAATAGTATAATCATAATCAAGCATTCTCTGGATCGCAGATTTGTTATTGTTCCAAAAAATCGCTTGTGTCTCTTTAGTATATAATTGTCCCATTGTTTCTCCTTACTTCTCTAAAGCCATTCTAACTATATCAGTTACATGTGTTTCAGGTCCATATACTTCTATGTATAGTCCCAATCTATCAGCAGCTTCTTTAATATCTTTTAGACCTTTTTCATAGTTTGGTCCACCACGTCTTACATATATCTTTGTATTGTGTGCTTTTAACTTGTCGCTGTATACTTCAAATGCTTGGATGATCCCTGTAAATGTTTTTGCTACATCTGTAAAGTTGGCGATCGCTCCACCAATGATCAAGATCTTATCTCGTCCTTTTGGATCTTTGTGTCTTGTCATAAGATCAAATACTGTTTCAGCATAGAACTTTGTTTCTCCAGTAGTTGGACCACCTGAATACTCACCATAGTTCGCTAAATCTGATACAGAACCCCCATTTGCTTCTGCAAAGTCTGCAATAGTATCAGCATATACTACTGATGCTCCACCACCTGCAACCATTGTCCAGATTCTACCCATTGGGTTAAGTACTGTTAACTTTAAAGATGCTCCAGATTTTGCATCTGCTTCTGCGATAGCTTTCTCTTCAGGAGATTGATCTTCCATACCAAATGCAGTTGGGTACTCAATATCTCCCCAAGTATCATTCATCATAAACCCTGCAGTATCATCTAATCTTGCAACAAGGTCCAAAATAGCCATATCGTTGTTTTCCAACATAACTATAGGATTGATCTCTAAATATGCAAAATTCATGTCTCTATAGAACTTAAAGAATGCGATCGCAAATGAAGCAAATGCTTCTTTATTTTTTGCTGGTATATCTTTTGGAATATTTGAATGGATTGCATGTTCCATATCTGCATCATTCATAGTGATTGGAATAGTTACCTCAATAACTTTTTCATCCCATCCTTCTTCAACTTCCATACCACCTTCAGCTGACATATAAAGAACATCATCTTCACCAACTGTTGTTGCAGATATATAATACTCTTGGTCTTGAGTATGTGGAGTAAAAGGTTCAACTACAAAGTGAGTTAATCTTCCATGTTGACCTGATAGAAGTGTAACATCATGTGACATCTTCTCATCTATCCATTTTGCTGCAACTTCTAAAGATACATCACCAGGCTTTTGATCTTTGAATAGTACTAGATCGTTTTTCCCTCTTTTTCCAAATAACATATCTGGCTTTGCCACCAATGGTTCTTGTTTTAACCACTCAAAACCATGTTGTTTTGATAGTTCTAATAATTCTGCACCACTTGTTACAAGTACAGATTTGAATCCATAATGAAATCCACTAAAATAGTTTTCCCATTGTTTAGAAAACAATGCTTTTCCATCATACTCTCGTATTGCTTTTTGTGCCATACTTTCCCCTTGTAAGAATTTTATTCTACAATATTACACGGCACGAGGTAAAAGTTTGCAAAAAGTAACACTTTTCTCTTTTTAATATCTAAATGGTGTTTATATTTGTAACACTATTACTTTATCTTCACTATATAATAAGTATCTAATATAATATTATTGTAACTGATCTCTATTTTTTCTTCATAGTTTGAACGTTTAGAGTCATAAAGTGCATATTGATTTGAATCCGTGATTCCATAGAATCTAAGTCTTAATCTTAACTCTTCATCATAGCTTGTAAGTTGATAGATATCCAAAGCTTTAAGCTTTACAGAAAGCTCTTTTGCAATATGATGCTCATAAGCAAAATGCTTTTTAGGATTTTCTAAAAAGATATAAAGATATTTATTGAAAAATAGTGCTCCAAAATTTATTATAAGAACACCTATCATTGAACCAAATAATATATAGTATCCTTTTCTAAATTCTTTAAGCCTTACTCTAATGGAATGCATAAGAGTTTTTACCATTAAAGGGATCGCAATAACTACAAAAGGGGCAAAATCCTCAATTGCTACTTTTTGCCGAAGGGAAAAGATAAAAGAAAGAACTAATGCTGTTACAGAGATATACCAGAGCATATCTTTTTCTTTATCCTTAATACCTCTTCTATATATTGAATAAAAAAAGTATAAAAACACTAGAGGGGAAAAGATAGAACTATATACACCAAATGTATCAATAAAATATCCTCTTGGCTTTCCACCTATTTCAAATCCATACATCCCCATTGATACACCAAAAAACACCAAAGAGATTATAATAAGGATATTATCCTTTTTTGCCATTGCTCTAAAAAACAGTGCTAAAAAAAGAATAGCAAAAGAATTATCAATGAATATAAATACAAAAAGTACCAAATAGCACTCTTGCTTCTTTACCTTGTATATATAAAGATATAATAAAGTAAGGAAAACAACTATTATAGACTCATTAACTAAAAGTGCTGCACTATTTATACCAGGTAGCATCATAAAAATTGCTATTGATATGAGTCTATCTATCTCTTTTTTGAAGTAGTCCTCTGTTAACAAGTAAAAAAGCATAGAGCTTAAGATATATAAGCTTATGAATGGTAGTCTTAAAGCTATATTGTTTTGACCAAATATAGTTGTTGAGATCTCTACAATAAAGGAGAGCAAAGCAGAACTATTGTTAAAGTATATATCTGCTTCTTTATATGATATGCTAAAGTCGTTAGCAAGAAACAATAAAATAATGGAGTGAAATACCAGTAAAGATAAAAAGATATATCTTGATAGATTATTTACTGGATTCATAGGGATTAAATATCTAGAAAATTTTTTAACATTTCATGACCGTATTCGCTCATCACTGATTCTGGGTGAAATTGTACTCCATAGATATTTTTATCTTTTACTTTAAGAGACATGATCTCATCATCATCCAAGCTTTTTGAAGTCACTTCAATAGTTGAAGGAAGCGTTTCTTTTTCTACTGTTAAAGAGTGGTATCTCGTCTCTGTCATCTTTCTTGGTAGCCCTTT
>Ga0193951_1000758_pt1 | contig 14415 bp, 16 predicted proteins | sample BB_2_MG_FD_140370 | JGI IMG/M metagenome (GOLD analysis project Ga0193951, IMG submission 140370) | Microbial mat bacterial communities from the Broadkill River, Lewes, Delaware, United States - BB_2_MG | ecosystem: Environmental > Aquatic > Freshwater > River > Microbial mats | place: USA... | reverse complement strand
TAACGGTTGAAAATATATTTTTGGTCCTTTTCAGGAATCCCAATTCCCTGATCGATAATTTTAAATTCCAGATTTTTATTTTTAGCTGCAACCTCAATATCAATTGAAGTATTTTGAGGTGAATATTTCACTGCATTATTAATTAAGTTTGATAACGCCAATTCTAAAAACATTTCATCCTGATAAAGTATATATTCATCGATATTATTAGGAATATTTATTTTTTGACCTCTTTTTAAAAGCATATTTGCATTGTAAACTACTTCATTAATAATTTTACTTAAATTAAAAGTAGAAAATTTGTATGCTACTTTGTCGGAATTTAATCTCTCTAGTGATAAAAAATCATTTAAAATATTATTTAAATAATGAACTTTATTTGCAATTGTACTAATATGCTTATCTCTTTTATCTTGTTGATCATTTAACTGGTATTTACTTAACAACATTGTTGAGGTTAAAATACCACTTAATGGAGTTTTAAATTCATGAGAAACCATTGATAAAAATTTGGTTTTCAGCTCGTTTAATTCTTTTTCCTTTTTTAAGGCATTTTTTATTTTAGTTTCTCCTTCAATTCGTTTTTTTATTTCAATTTCAAGGCTTTTATTTAATTCTTTTAATTTGTTTATAGAATTGTTTAGCTGGGCTGTTCTTTGTTTTACAATACCTTCTAATTGAGTATTTAACAATGTAATTTTTTTTTCACTTTTTTTGCGCTCGGATATTTCTGATATCAAGCCAATAATATAGATTTCGTTTTCAATCTTAATCTTGTTGATCTTAATCTCAGCAATAAACGTTTTGTCATTTTTAGCTAATCCTAATAAATTATATGTATTTAATAAATTAGAATTATTTGAATTAATATATGTTTCAAAAAAATTTGAATGAATAGAATGAAATTTTTTTGGAATTAAAATACTAAATGGCTTATTAAGAATTTCATTTTTTTTATACCCAAATAATTTTTCAGAACCATGATTAAATGATACCAATTGTTGTTTCTCATTAACAATTAATACGGCTTCTGGTATTGAATCAAATAATTTTTCAAATATATTTGGATTTAGTTGAAACATAATGAATTATGTTAGTTGTAATACTACAATTTCGGAAAAAAAAAGATAAAATCTTAATGTTAAGCAGTTTAATTTGAAAATATCTTTAAAAATTAGCGATAATGTTTTTTAGAATTGAAGCTAGTATCTTAACTTTAAGTAGAATTTAATGATAAAATAAACATCTAATCGTATATGCTAACCTTTAAAAATTATAATATAGCAGATTGGTTTTCATTCTATAGAATTGCAGCTGTTCCATTACTTTTATTTTTGCTTTGGATTCAGGAAAGGGAGTTGTTTAGCTGGTTTTTGTTAATTAGTTATAGTACCGATGCAATTGACGGATTTATTGCCAGACAATTAAAAATTACAAGTGCGAGGGGGTCACAATTGGACTCTTTTGGTGATCAATTAACATTTTTAGTAGGTCTGATAGGTTTGTTAAATTTTGAGTTTGGTTTTATAAAAGAAAACTATAAACTTATTTTAATTGCTTTTATACCATATATTATTCAAATGATTATTGCTTATAAAAAATATGGAAAGGCAACTGCATTTCACACCTATTTAGCAAAGCTTTCGGCAATTGTACAAGCTGTTTTTATTTTATGGTTACTATTTTTTGGTCCAATATACTGGTTATTTTATACAATGATTATTTTAGGACTTTTGGAAACTATAGAAGAAATAATTTTAATTTATTTATACGATAAATGGGTTTCAGGTGTAAAAGGTATTTATTGGGCTTTAAAAGATAAACGGCTACATGAGTAGTTATAAATATTACTTAAGATGATGCGTTCTTATTCATTTTTTACAATTTTAATGTTATGTGGATTATTATTGTTAGTGGATATTTTTGCATTTTATTGGCTTCAATCAATAACCCAACAAATTAACCTACCATATTTAGAAACGATAATTAATAGTTCTTTTTGGATATTTACATTCGGTTTAATACTTTCTATTCTTGTTTTAAAAAGAAGAGTAGATCAAATGAACACCTATAGAAAGCAAATGTTAATTTCATCTTTTTATGGAATTGTAATAGCTTCATTTGTTCCCAAACTTATTTTTAGCATTGTAATTTCAATCTTATATTTTACAAACTATTTATTTTCAGAAAAAGAATCTTTGCTTATAGTACCAATTGTTGGATTGCTATCAGGGTTTTTACCATTCTTTGTAATTCTTAATGGTATATTTAGAACACTCTATAGGTTTAAGGTTTATAAAATTAAAGTACATGTTGATGAAATTTCAAAAAACATTGCAGGATTACGAATCGCTCATATTTCTGATTTGCACTTGGGAAGTTTCAATTTTCGTTATCACATTTTAGATAGAGCCGTAAATATAATTAACAATTTAGAACCCGATTTAATTGTTTTTACTGGTGATTTGGTGAATAATCATGCATGGGAGTTAAAAGGATGGAGTAAAGTGTTGAGTAAGTTAAAAGCTAAACTGGGTAAATTTTCGGTATTGGGAAATCATGACTATGGGGATTATAGCAAATGGAAAACAAAAAAAGCAAAGCAATCTAATTTTGAATTGATTAAGCATTTCCATAAAAAAATAGGCTTTAAATTATTATTAAATGAGTCTAGTATCGTTAACTATAAGAATGATAAAATTGCTATTGTTGGAGTCGAAAATTGGGGAAATCCACCTTTTAAACAATATGGAAATCTTAAAAAATCGTTAGAAGGTTTAAGTGATTTGCCATTTAAAATTTTGCTATCTCACGATCCTTCTCATTGGGTTGAAGAAGTTGTTTCCAATACAAATATTGCTTTAACACTTTCAGGACATACTCATGGAATGCAGGCAGGTTTAAACATTAGAAAAAGAGAATGGAGTCCAATAAAATATAAATACAAACAATGGGCTGGTTTGTATAAAATAAACTCTCAATATTTATATGTTAATAGAGGACTTGGTTGGCTTGGTTTTCCTGGAAGGTTAGGAATGCGTCCAGAAATTACTTTATTAGAAATTTTTTAATTTATTCTTCAAATCTTTTTACTACTGATTCTTATCATTGATATTGGTTTTTAAATATTTTAACTTTTTGTAATTATTTGAAAAAGACCAATATGATAGCTTCAAAAAACATATTAAAGCTTTTTGTATTCCTGTTATTTATAATTCTAGGGTTATTTTCAATGAATTCAAATGAAATTACAGTCATTTCAAAATTAAATGATACTGTTTTGGTTTCAGAAAATATAAAAATTAAAACTTATTTTACCTATATGGATTCTATTGTAAATGCTTATGATTCATTGACAGACTATAAATTATCTGAGCATTTGTTAGTAAGGTTTAATCCTTGGATTTTAGATTCTTTAAAAAACACTGATTACTATTTAATGATGAAAAAAGATTCCTTTGTTTATAATCAAAAAGAGTTAATCGTATTGCATAAGGGTAGTAGGTTAATTATTCCAAATGAAAAATTTGCAGATTCAATGTTGAATTCATTCAGTAAAACTTTTATAGAGATAAATATTCCAGAGTTTAAGTTACGTATTTATGAGGATTCTATTCAACGTTTTGAATTTCCTGTTAGAGTTGGTAGAAATGAAAGAAAATATTTAAAAATGGGTGACAGAATTACCAATTTAAAAACCAAGACAGGTATTGGAAGTATTGTTGATCATGTTAAAAATCCAGATTTTTATAACCCTGTAAATGGTAAAAAATATTTCTACACAATAAGAGATGATAATAAAACAACTAAAATGCCTCAAATTCCTTGGCTAGTAACGGAGGTGAATAATGTTAGAAACGGACAATTAATTCATCCAACAACCAACCCCGTTACCTTAAGTAAGGCTTATTCCAATGGTTGTATTGGAACTAAGGAAGCTGATGCCTGGGTAATTTATTATTATGCACCAATTGGAACCAAACTTATTATTAAATACAATTTAAATGTAACAAATGAGAAGGGGAAAAATGTAGTATTAAAAAATATTTATGGTGTTAAATAATTAAAAACCAACCTTGTTTTTAACATTTGGAACTTCCCAATTAATCATATCTTTTAAAAACTCATCAACTTTCTCAATAATAAGTCTTTCATCAATCATTTGAGGATTATAAACCTCAATTTCATTATCTGATAAGTTGTCAGGAGAATTTTCTATATATGGATATAAGGTAAATACATTTACATCTCCACTATAGGTTTGAGTAAATATTAAAGCACCTCCTTTAATAAATTGAAGAGAAGGGGTAAGGCTTGTTTGTTCAATAAATTCGTCAGGAAACGATTCAAAATTGATATTAATAGAGTCATTTGTATTCATCCAGTTAAGTTCTTGTACGCACCATCCAATATTATATTTTTTTACAATTTCGGTTAGTGTTTTTTTCAATAGCTTTTTTGTGGTTTTATGCCAAATATTTTTTTTCTCAATAACTGTTTTTATTGAAGCTCTGTAATCATTAACGCGCTCTTCTAAATGTTCTATATTCATAACTGAAATTAATTATTAGTGGTTTTTTTAAGTAGAAATTGATTACTTAATCCTTTTAATCACAGAACCTCTTTTACTTTTTCTAGTTCTGTTTTTTAAATGATACTTCGAAATGTTATCTCCATAATAATTATGTATTCCTACACGGTTTGAAAATCTGTAGTTTAAAGATCCAAAGTGAGAAGGTAGCACGGCAGCTGTAATCCAAACGCCATCACTTAAATAAATGTATTTTTTGATGGATAAATCAAAGTAAACCATGTGTTCAGGATAGTAATAATAGCGAACCGATTCAATATTGGTTGAGTAATATCCAGGATGTGAATCCATTAATAATCTTGAAGATGGTGCAACTATTACACCACAGCTATTTAAAGTAAAACTACCAATAGTTAAAAAGGCAAATAATATTAGGCCATATTTTTTCATAATATTAGTATTTAATACTATAAGTTACAGAGAAGATTATATTGTTAAAATGATATATATCAATTGAGTATGATTTTAGTTTTGCTTTTTAAGTTCTTTTTGTTTTTGACGTTCCAATTTTTTAAAATAGCGTCTAAAAAAGAAGTTATGTTTTAAAGCTTCTAAGTTTTCATTCAGTTTGGCACTTCCTATGTTTATGTTTTTAACTGTTTCATCTATATTTTTAACTAAAATAGTATCGTTTAAAGCATAATTTATAATTCCATCACCAGTTTGGGCACTCAATAAAATATCATTTAAATTTATTAGAACTGAATCTATTCCATTACTTGATTTATGAATATTGGAAATGATTTCTTTTAGCTTAATTGCAGATATAGAGTCGCTTAACAAAACGGCAGCAAAGCTTTCATCATAATTAATAGATGAAACAATATTTTTAACATCTGAAATAGTTTTAGCTGCATCAGCACTTGCACCTTTGAGGTTTACAACAGCCTGTTTCACATTTAAGGCTGTTTCAGGATCAGTAATTAACATTCCTAATGTACCTTTACCTTGATTTATTGACGTTGTAATTTTTAAAAAGTCCGATATTAATAAAGCAGCATTGTCATTTGTAGTATTTAAGGTTTCAAGCATGTCTGAGGTTGAAATTTTACTGTAGGACTTAATAGTGTCACCTGGTTTAAGAGGTGATGAAATATTTTTATGAGGCGCAATATTAATTACCATACTACCTACCAATCCGTCCGATCCAATGGCTGCAACAGCATTCCTTTTTAGATGAATTAAAAATTTATCTTCAATAACCATATTTACAACTATGGTTGTATCATTAATCATTAAGATATTTTTTACAGTACCAACATTAATTCCAGAATACCTTACGTTATTTCCAGGTTGAAGTCCATTTACATTATTAAAAACAGCACTAATTTTAAAGGTTTTTCCAAATAAATTTTGTCGATTTCCAACAAAATAAAGTGCAATTATTAATATAATTGTACTTAAAATTACAAATAAACCTAAATTAAATTTCTGTGAATTAGACTGTTTCATATCGTAACTATTTAAAAAATGCCTGAATGTTTTTATCTGTTGAAGAAGCTAATTCTTTAAAAGAACCTTCTTTATAGTTAATACCGTTAATTAATAAAATCATTCTATTTGAAATGACTCTGGCACAGTCCACATCATGAGTAATAATTAATGAAGAAGTACCATATTTTTTTTGAATGTTTTTAATTAATAATATAATTTCTTTTGACGTTATTGGATCTAAACCTGTGGTAGGTTCATCGTAAATAATAATTTTTGGATGAAGTATTAATGCTCTAGCCAGTGCTACTCTTCTTTTCATTCCTCCGGATAGTTCATCGGGCATTAAATCTATAGCATGGGCTAATCCAACATTTTCCAGAGCCTCAATTATTAGTTTATCATGGTTATTCGATTTTTTCTTTAATTTTCTTAGTGGAAATTCCAGATTTTCTCTAACCGTCATAGAATCATAAAGTGCACTTCCCTGAAAAAGAAACCCTATTTCAGTTCTTAAATTATTTAAATCGTTTTGTTTTAGTTTTGTTATGTCTTTACCCATAATTTCAATAGATCCGCTGTCTGCTTCCATTAAACCCACTAAACATTTAACCATCACAGATTTTCCAGAACCCGATTTTCCCATAATAACTAAATTCTCACCTTTAAAAAGGCTCATTGTAAAACCGTTTAAAACATGGTTTTCTCCAAAACTTTTTTTTAAGTTGGTTATTTTTAATATTGGCGATATGTTTGCTCGTTCTGTCATTGTTAGATTTCAAAGAAAATATCAGAAATAAATACAGCAATAAAATCAATAACAAATAACAGCATGGATGTGTAAACTACCGCCGAATTTGAAGCTTCTCCAACACCAACTGTTCCTTTTTTGCAATTATATCCCTTATAACTACCTACCAGTCCAATAGCAAAACCAAAGAAAAAGGATTTGGTGGTTGCCGGAATTATATCTGAAAATTTTATTGCATCAAAAACTTTATTAAAATACAAGGTAAATGATACATCTCCTTTTAAATATTCAACAAGTGCTGAACCATAAAGAGCTACGGCATCACCAAAAATTATTAATAACGGTATCATTAGTGTAGTAGCTGTAATTCGGGTAACAACTAAAAATTTAAATGGGTTTGTACCTGAAACTTCCATGGCGTCAATTTGTTCTGTTACGCGCATAGAACCAAGTTCGGCCCCAATTCCTGAACTAATTCTTCCAGCACAAATTAAAGCAATTATAACCGGTCCTATTTCTCTAACTATTGATATACTTACCATTGATGGCATCCATGATTCTGCGCCAAATTCCATTAATGTAGGTCTTGATTGCAGTGTAAATACCAGCCCTAAAATAAAACCTGTAACTCCAACAAGTAACAAGGATTTATTTCCCACGTTGTAACATTGTCGAAGAAGTTCTTTGAATTCAAAAGGAGGTGAAAAAGCTTCTTTAAAATAACGACCTGCAAAATAGGATAATTCGCCAATTTCTATGAAAAAGGCTTTGATTTTTTGTGGTATTTGAAGTGATAATGCCATAAAACTTGTTGTATTGTCAATAATCACTACTCAAATATACTGTTGTTTATATGGGTTAAAAATGATATTCCTCATCTTTTTCAAGCATAAAAACTCTTAAAAATGAGAAATAATAGCTTTTTTATGTCTAATTTATTGTAGAAATTAGGTTTTCATCTTCTAATGTTTGTATAATAGCTTTGATAATTTGGTTAATGGCCGATTGAACTTTTTGCGGATTAACTATATCGTAATAAGCTTGCCAAACTAGTGATTTAGTACTGTTGTTTGATAAGTTATATAATGATATTTCAATATGATATACTTTATATATTTCATCATAATTTCTATTAAAGTACAATTCCTGGTTTAGATAATAATAGTTATCAAAACATCTTAGGTAATAATCACTGTTAAAAATATCTCGGTTAAATGAAACTTTTTCATCGTAACCTTTTACAGCAGAAATTAATACAGCATCATATCCATTGTTAATTAATCTTTCAATTTCAATCTGCACACTTTCTTCTGTCTGGTTTAAATCTGTAAAAGATTTTTCAAAAAAATGAATACTTTCACTTGCCAAAATAGATCTGTTTTCGAGTTGTTCTTTTAGTTTTTGTTCAAAAAATTTTCTGGTATTTTGATCGTTGGTAACTCCTAAAATTAAAACTTTTTTTGGCTGATAATTATTATATTCCATGTTTTTCCAACTCTGTGTAATTTTCGTTGATGAGCAATTAATCATTAACATTGAAATTAGTATATAAGGAAATATTTTCATGATTTTAAATGTTGAATGAACTGGAATTATTATAACTTTTTCATAGCAATTTTAGGAAATACTAAATGAAATTACCATCAGCATCAGTTTTAACTTTAATTTTTTTATCCTGATTTTTCAATGTGATTTTATATTTTTTCACAATTTTTCCTGATTCGTGGTAATTCACCATATAGCTATCTTTTGCAAAAGACCAGTTAGGATATGTTTTTGCAACAGATTCAATTACAGCTTTAGGTAATTGTACATTTTTAAAACGTTCTATTGTGCGTATAATGTTTCCATCTCTATCATATGCAGCAAGAATACTACCTTCAGGAATGTAAAAGGAGATTTCATAAACATCGTAATCATCCTGATAATATTCTGAATTTTTAAGATCAAAATTTGCTACTTTATCTTCAAGTAATGTAACCGGAATAGAGGCATTCTCCAAACCTACTTTAGTTAAATACTTGTAATTTGTTGCAGCTATAACAACTTCAGATAATTTTTCTGTTTTTATTTTTATCTGAGCAAATGATTGGAAGGTCACTCCAAAAATAATTAAACCAATAATTAGTTTTTTCATGATATATAATTTTTATAATTCATATTCAATAAGTTTCTTCTTAGGTTTTATGTTGAAATTTTGCTTTGCATCTTGAAATTAAGGGGGAAAGTTGTTTTTTACAATGATTGATATCAAATAATTTTTTTCCTAAAAAATGATATTTGGACATGTAAAATCCGAAGATTGATTTTAATCAATTATTTTAATGATGCTTAATTATTTTGGAAGGATGTTGATTCGTGTTTTACAAAATCAACAATATTTTTCATTAAAGCTTAATAATGGAATTGTACTTGAGTTTTTCATCTTCTTTACCAAGTCTTGATGAAGTATAGTTCTTAGGATATCTTTTTTATTTCTTTCAAGCATAACAATTACATCTGCATTTACTTCCTCTGAAAATTTTTGAAGAGTTTCATAAATATCTTCAGAAAAGAACAAGTAAAATTCTAAATTTGGATATGTTACTTTTTGAAGTAGAATTTCTTTAAACCATTCCATTTGATCTTGTCCTTTATACTCTTTTTTTGTTGAAATATGAGTAACTTTTATTGTTGGGGTAAGCGGTTTAATTATTTCGATTAAATTTAGAATAGCAAAAACATCTTCTTTTTCAAAATCTGTAGCATATATTATATTCTCAAAGTTATTGGTTAGATTATTTGAAGGAATTGTTAGTAAAGGGATTGGAGATTTATGAATAAGGTTTAATGTGGTGCTACCAATTAATAGCTCATTTAAAGGGTTTTTACCTTTCATACCGGTAATTATAAGTGAGGCATTTATTTCTGTGGCTTTTGAAATTAGGGCACTAGAAACCGGACTATGATCAATTGCTTCAGTTTTGATATTAGTGGCTGAACCTATATACTCAATACACATTTCCTTAATTTGATTTTTTATTTTAACAATACTTTCAGCTGAAGTAAAATAATAGGGATCTACTATGTTTGAGCTAAAAGAAGGTTTATTAAATACGTTAATCACCCATAATTCAGCATTTGTTTTACGTGAAAATTCATGAGCATATTTTAATGCTGCTATAGAATTTTCTGAAAAATCTGTTGCCAAAACGTATTTTTTCACGATTAGAGTTTTATGGTTGCTTAAAATTAATTGATATCTTAAAATTGCTAAATGATATTTCTCATCAAAACCTTGTAAATCAATGATTGTAATCATTTTACTCTAGTCAATTCTTCTTTAAATTTATTAAGATAATCAGCATTATTTTTGAAATTGTTAAATAGAAATTTTGTGGATGGAGTTTAATTACAAAGGTTGTCAATTTGTTTGTAACTAATTTAAAATACTAAATCATGGAAAAAGTATTAATATTTAATTCAGATTTGCACTTTGAGCATGAACAATGGAGTAAAGACCTTTTATTTTGGGAAGATGAGCTAAAATCTTTTAAAAAAAGATTAAGCGAACTTGTTTTACGTTGGACAGATAAAAATATTTTAGTTCAATTAGAACAGTTTCAAAACCAGTTTATTAGACATGAAGAGGTGATTAATTCTTTAAAAAATGGAATTCATTCTCATGAAATTAATATGTCTGAACATTTTAGAAAAGGTGAAGATGTTTTGGATAGTTTATTTGTTCGAAAGCATGTAGAATATAGAGAACACATGGAAGTTCAAAGGCATTTGTATGCAAACCTTAAAAAGGAATTTTTCAAGTTTTTATCAAAGAACATGTAGATTTAATCTAATTCGTGTAAATTATTTTTATTAATTTATACGATGTTGTAATTGAAAAGCCCACTAAATATTAACGTTTAGCGGGCTTTTTGTAATCGTATGAAATTTACTCTTCAATTAATTTCAATGTTGAAATTATTAGAATTAAGAAATTTCAATCGATTTTGGTTTATGATTTTTGAATTCTTCTTTTTTAGCAAGGCTAAAACGTAAAATTCCATTTTCATACTTAGCTTTAATTTTTTCATCCATTACACTTTCAGGTAGTTGTAGTGATCTTTTAAAAGAATCATAGCTGAATTCTTTACGTGAGTAAGTTTCACCTTTATCTTCCTTTGTTTCTGTTCTTTTTGCTGTAATATTCAAACAACCATTGTCAATATTAACATCAAAATCTTTTTTAGAGTAACCAGGTGCTGCTAATTCAATTTGATACTCATCGTTATTTTCCTTAATGTTAAGAGCTGGTTCTAACGTTCTGCCAGTCCAAAATTTGTCATTAAAAAAGTCGTTAGTGTCCAAAAAATCTGAAGTCATAAAATTACTCCAAGGCATTCGTTTTTTAAAATTTACTAGTGACATAATTTTATTTTTTTAAAGTTATACGCTATTTATTTCATTAAAAATAACTTTAAAATAATAAGAATGAAATGACCTTAATCAATGGTAAGATAGTTATTTGTGAAGTGTCTTTTGTCTTGATTATTGATATTGGTCAATCTAATTTTTCAAAAAATAAATTTGAAAGGTTTGTTTAAGTTTGGTGGGTGTTATTTTTTAAATAAAACTTTGAAGATATTAACTTTTTAAAATACTTGATTTTACATCATCAATATATGTTCTTCCAATAATATATCTAATTCCTGCGATTTCAACACTATTACCTTCAATAGTATCAATTTTATCAATAGCAATGGTATAGGATCTATGAATTCTAATAAAGTTTTTAGAAGGTAATAGATCAGTAAAACTACTTAAAGTTTGATGAATTATATATCTATTAGAAACAGTTGTAATTTTTAAATAATCCTTTAAACTTTCAATTACTAAAATTTCGTCTAAATAGATTTTTTTCATTTTCTTTTTGTCAATTTTGACAAAGAGATATGGCCGTTCGTTAATTAGTTTTGAGGGTGAATTTTGACTGTTTTTAATTTTAAAAACTTTATTCACTGCTTTTAAAAAACGTGGTAATGAAATTGGTTTTACTAAATAATCTAAAAGGTCTAATTCATAGGCTTCAACAGCAAATTCAGAATGAGCAGTTGTAATAATTATTAGAGGAGGGTTTTGCAAACTTTTAATAAAACTTAATCCGTCTAACAATGGCATGTTTATATCAAGAAAAATTAAATCAACTTCATTATCTTTCAAAAAATTAAGTCCATCTATGGCATTAGAAAATGAATTAACAACTTCAATGTCATTTATTTGTTCAATATAACTTCTTATAACATCAATAGCTAAAGGCTCATCATCAATAATTAAACATGTTGTTTTCATCCTACTTTAATTTTTAATTTAACTATAAATAATCCGTCTTTTTCTTCAATTTTTAGGTCATACTCACCGGGTTTATAACCAAGAGCTAATCTTTTTTTAACATTTTGTAATCCTATACCTCCTGATGTATTAAAGCGTTGCGTAAAATTAGAAACTGCTGGAATAGGATTTGAGATTGTAAAATAAAGAAATTCACCTTTAATATTAAAGTCAATATCAATACTTATTTTTCCAATATTTTTATTTGCTCCATGTTTAAATGCGTTTTCAACAAAAGAAAGCAGTAAAATTGGTGATATTTTCTTTCCAATAATATCTCCTGAAATATCCATATTTACCTCTAGTAAATGGTCAAACCTCATGCGCTCAATATCAAGGTAATTTTGAATGCACATAATTTCTTTATCCAAACCTTGTCTTCTTTCTTTAGTTTCATGCAATAGATATCGCATTAATTCAGAAAGTTTTAAAATAATTTTTGGCGTTTTTGAAGATTTTATAAGTGAAAGAGAATAAATATTATTTAGAGTATTGAAAAAGAAATGAGGCGAAACTTGGGTCTTTAAAAAAAGCAATTCGGTTTCTAACTGTATTTTTTCAAGATCTGTCACACGTTTGTGTTCTTTTAACCAATCCATGGTTATTTTAATAGCTGTAACAAAGGTTATTACGTACAGTTCACCAATCATCATGTCAATTGAATAATTCAAAGTTAAATGGTTTACCACTTCATATCCTTCAGGCCAAACATTTTGACTTACAAGATAATATGTTAGGTTGTATTTCACCAAAAGCATTATAAATAAGGCAGAAATTAATGCTAAAACAAATGCTAAGTATTTTTTTCGAAAAACTAATTTAGGCATAAAAACATATACATTTAAATAGCACAATGTCATATGTATGGGAAAGCCTATTAAATTTGTTTTTAAAGAATAGCTGTAGTCATCAAAATAGCTTCCCCAACGCAATGTATTAAACAAAAAATAAATAGTCCAAAAGATAATATGATGTCTTAAAGTGATCTGTTGAACAGAATTTGTGTTCTTATTTTCCATGGCTTTCATTAGAGACATTATCTTAATGTTTTTTATGTTCAGCGTAGTTTAGATGCTATACGTCTAATTTATTTTTTAGATCTGCTAAATTAAATAATATTTATAACTAAATTATAAATTAACAAATTGATTACATTTAAATATTGAAACTATTTAATATTATGAAGAATATATATAAAGTGGGTTTTTTAGGGTTGATTTTGGCATTTAGTTCGTGCACTAATGTTGAAAAAAACAGCTCTGAAAGTAATAAGTCATTAACGAAATATGTAGATCCGTTTATAGGTACCGGAGGTCATGGGCATACATATCCAGGAGCAACTGTTCCTTTTGGAATGTTACAGGTAAGCCCGGATAATGGGATTTCTAAATGGGATTGGTGTTCTGGATATCACTATTCAGATTCAATAACAATTGGATTTAGTCATTTGCATTTAAGCGGTACAGGTATTGGAGATTTGGCTGATATTCGATTTATGCCAGTGAATAAAAAAGTAGACTTAACAAAAGAAATAAAGTCAAGAGATGATGTTCCTTATAAATCTTCTTATTCTCATTTAAATGAAAGTGCAAGTCCGGGATATTATAGTGTACTATTAAAAGACTTTAATATCAAGGCTGAACTTACTTCAAGTTTAAGAGCTGCTAACCATAAATATACCTTTGCTAAAGGGGATACTCAAACAGTTGTGATTGATCTTGGTTTTGCTATCAATTGGGACAAGGGCTTAGCTTCAAGTATTAAAATTATAGATGAAAACACCATTTCAGGATACAGACATAGTAAAGGATGGGCTAAAAATCAAAAGGTATTTTTCGTAGCTAAGTTTTCTAAGCCAATTTTAGAACATGTATTTGTTAATGATGGTTTAGAAGTTAAAAAAGATAAAGTTTTAGGAGAAAAAACATATGCTCAATTACTTTTTGATGAAAAAAGTGGAGAAGAATTGCAGGTTAAAGTTAGTCTGTCATCAGTTAGTATAGAAAATGCACTTAAGAATATTGCATCTTCAGGAGAAAGTTTTGATTTTGAAGCCGTGAAAAATGTTGCAGAAAAAGGCTGGAATTCGAATTTATCTAAAATAGAAGTGGAAAGCAACAATGAAGATTTAAAAACAACATTTTATACAGCTTTATATCATACACAAATTGCACCTGTAACATTTAGTGATGTGAATGGAGAGTTTAGAAAAGAAAACGATGTTATTGAAAAAGCTGAAGGATTTACTGCATATTCAACACTTTCATTATGGGAT
>Ga0193951_1000757_pt1 | contig 14418 bp, 8 predicted proteins | sample BB_2_MG_FD_140370 | JGI IMG/M metagenome (GOLD analysis project Ga0193951, IMG submission 140370) | Microbial mat bacterial communities from the Broadkill River, Lewes, Delaware, United States - BB_2_MG | ecosystem: Environmental > Aquatic > Freshwater > River > Microbial mats | place: USA... | reverse complement strand
TTGGGTGACGGTGAAATGGATGAGCCGGAATCCCTCGGAGCGATCACTTTGGCGGCCCGGGAAAATCTGGACAACCTGATTTTTGTCATTAACTGTAACTTACGGCGACTGGATGGTCCGGTCCGAGGAAACGGCAAGATTATCCAGGAACTTGAAGCAGCCTTCAGCGGTGCTGGCTGGAATGTCATTAAAGTGATCTGGAGTGACGACTGGGACCCGCTTTTGGATGCGGATAAATCGGGCAAATTGGTCAAGCGTATGGATGAGGTTCTGGACGGTGATATGCAGCGCTATACCGCGTCGACTGGAACCTACGTCAGAGAGCACTTCTTCGGTCAATATCCTGAATTACTGGAATTGGTTAAAGGTTACAGCGATGAGCAACTTGGCGCTTTAAAGCGGGGAGGTCATGATCCGGGAAAGGTTTATGCGGCTTACAAGGAGGCGATGGAACATACGGGGTCGCCGACTGTTATCTTGTCCCAGAGTATTAAGGGGTATGGTCTTGGTGAAGCCGGCGAAGGAAAGAACATCACTCATTCACAGAAGAAACTGAATGAGGAGGAACTGAAACGTTTTCGCACCCGTTTTAATATTCCGGTCAGTGATGCTGATATTGCGGCGGCTCCATTCTACAAACCAGAAGAGAACAGTCCGGAAATCCAGTATTTGAAAGCGCGCAGGGCCGAATTGGGGGGATCGTTGCCACGTCGCTTTGACGGCAGTCAGCCGATGGCCTGCCAAACCGATTGGCTGGTGCAGGAATATTTGAGTGGATCAGGTGAGCGCGAGCTGGCAACAACCATGGCCTTTGTCCATCTCTTAGCCAAACTGATCAAAGATCCGGAAGTCGGAAAGCTGATTGTCCCGATTGTTCCAGATGAGGCGCGCACCTTTGGTATGGAAGCTTTGTTCCGTCAGGCAGGAATCTACAGCCATGCCGGGCAGCTCTATGAGCCAGTCGACAGTGGCAGCCTGCTTTTCTATAACGAGAAAAAGACAGGAGCTATTCTGGAAGAAGGTCTGAGCGAAGCGGGGTCGATGGCCAGTTTTATTGCCGCAGGCACGGCGTATTCGAATAATCAGGTTCAGACAATCCCCTTTTACACCTTCTATTCCATGTTTGGTTTTCAACGGGTAGGAGATCAAATCTGGCAGGCGTGCGACTGTCGTGCACGTGGATTTTTGATCGGTGCAACGGCTGGCCGGACAACATTAGCCGGGGAAGGCCTGCAGCATCAGGATGGCCACAGTCACGTGCTGGCTTTAAGCTCGACCAAAGTTAAAGCATATGATCCTGCTTTTGCGTTTGAATTAGCATTGATAGTTCAGGATGGATTGAAGCGGATGTATTGTGATCAGGAGGATCTGATCTACTACCTGACTGTCACCAATGAAACCTATCAAATGCCAGCAATGCCGGAAGGTAAAGGTGTGCGTGAAGGGGTGCTCAAAGGGATGTATCGTTTCCGTCCCAGCGCTATTGAAGAAGACACCGCTAAGGCTCATCTTCTGGGGAGTGGGGCCATCCTCAACGAAGTTTTAAAAGCACAGGCTTTACTTGAAAAGGATTATGGTGTCTCTGCTGATGTTTGGAGTGTGACCAGCTATAAAGAACTCTATCAGGATGGCGTCGAAACAGAGCGCTGGAATCTGCTTCACCCACAAAGAAAAGCACGTCAGCCCTATCTGGCGGAATTGTTGAAAACAGAGCAAGGGATCTTTGTCGCAGCTTCCGATTACATGAAAGTTTTACCCTCGACTATCGCCCAATGGCTCCCGGGCCCGCTGCATTGCCTTGGAACCGATGGTTTTGGACGGAGTGAAAGTCGTGATCGCTTGCGTGATTTTTTTGAAGTGGATGCCCGCTATATAGTGGTTGCCACACTCTATCAATTGGAAAAAGCAGGGAAAATCGCAGAAAAAACAGCAGCCAAGGCGATCAAAAAATTCAACATTGACCCTGACAAGTTGAACCCACACCAGGATTGAGGGACGTTATGTTACGAGATGTTATTGTGCCGGAGGTATCGGACGGTGTCACCGCGGGAACGGTTATTTCCATTGCCGTTAACGTCGGTGATCAGGTTGAAGAGGACCAGACTCTGCTGGAACTGGAGACCGATAAAGCCGTTGTTGCAATCCCTTCACCTACGACTGGAACCATTATTGAAATCAAAGTGGGAGAAGGGGACGAGGCTGCTGTCGGAGCGGTGATTATGGTTCTCGATGTGACATCTGACGGAGGGGAAGAAGTCGCAGGACGTGCTGCCCCAGTTAAGGCTCCTGTGACTGATCGTCCCATGGATGAGGAAAGAGTAATCGCTGCGTCGATTCAGCCAGAGAAGGAGACAACAGAAAACATCCCAGAGCCTGAGACTGATGCTGAGGTTGTGGCTGAGGCCGTAGAATCTCTCGACCTCACACCTGTCAGGCGTGGGCATAAAGTTGCCCCGGCTGCGCCTTCTATCCGTCGCTTTGCCCGCGAATTGGGGGTCGATATTAATCTGGTGGCGGGAACTGGACCGGGGGGACGGATTGGTGAAGATGACATTCGCTTGTTTGTCCGCACAGTGATGACGCAAGGTGCGGGGACAGCGGCTATTTTGTCTGACTCTTCAGGAGCAAGTCGTCAACGGGCGTTACCTGATTTCAACCGTTGGGGGGAGGTCACGAGAGAATCGATGTCCAAGGTCCGGGAGTTGACTGCTGATGCCATGGCATACGCTTGGTCAAGCATACCGATGGTGACTCAGTATGATAAAGCCCGTGTGGAAAAGCTGGAGCAATTTCGGCAAGACTATAATCGATCTGCAAAACCGGAAGAGAAGCTGACCATGACGGCAATCCTGCTGAAAATCTGTGCTGAAGCTCTAAAAGTTTATCCGCAATTTAACAGCAGTCTTGATGTGGTAGCGAAAGAGTTGATTATAAAGCACTATATCCATATTGGTGTTGCCGTTGATACTCCAAATGGCTTGCTTGTTCCGGTGATTCGTGATGTCGATGAAAAGGGCGTATCGACCTTGGCCGCAGAGTTAAACGATGCCGCCGCTAGAACGCGTGAGCGTAAGATCAGCCCGGCAGAGTTGGAAGGTGGAACCTTCACCATCAGTAATTTAGGAGGCTTGGGAGGAACCGCCTTTACGCCTCTGGTCTATGCTCCGCAGGTGGCCATCCTTGGAGTTTCACGTTCAGAGATAGAAGCTGTCTGGAATGGACAAAGCTTTGATCCAGAGCTGACGTTGCCTTTGAGTTTAACCTATGATCACAGAGTGATTGATGGTGCTGATGGTGCTCGTTTTCTCCGTTGGATTTGTGATGCGATAGAAAATCCGATTAAATTGGTGATGGCCGATTGATCTCAACTTTTAACAGGGTTGCAGTGACTCATTGCTTTTAAACGATCATTTAATTGAGGAATATTATGTCTATGAATGTTGTTGTTCCTGAAGTGTCAGATGGCGTCACAGCTGGAACGGTTATCTCAATTGCTGTGTCTGTCGGTGACATTGTGGAAGAGGATCAAACTTTATTGGAACTGGAAACCGATAAAGCCGTGGTTGCCATTCCATCACCGCAAGCGGGTAAAATTGAGAAAATATTAGTCGCAGAAGGGGATACCGCTGATGTTGGCGCCGTGATTGTCGTTCTTGATGCTAGAGGCCAAACATCAACGACTGCGGCGGCGCAGCCTGCTGGTCTTCAGTCGGATGCTATGGCGGCCCCGAATGTTTCAGATGCGGACACAGAGGGCGCAGAGCCGAAAGATGCCGCGGAGTTAGTCATTATCGGTGCTGGACCTGGAGGTTATGCTGCCGCTTTCAGAGCCGTTGAGCTTGGTTTGCAGGTGACGTTAATCGATCCTGAAATCAACCCTGGTGGCGTTTGTCTGCATCGTGGTTGTATCCCTTCAAAAGCTCTATTACATGTCGCGAAATTGGTTTCTGAGGCCGCAGAATCTGCGGAAATCGGGGTTAAGTTTTTGCCTCCGGAGATTGATGTCACTCAAGTCCGTGATTGGAAAAATAAGGTGATCGACACATTAACGGCTGGTTTAGGCACGAAGGTCAAAAAACTGAAACTGGACTATAAGCGTGGGACTGCTCGTTTCAAGGATGCAACCACACTTGCCGTGACAGATATGAATGGTGAAATATCGGATCTGCGTTTCAAACAGGCGATTGTGGCAACAGGATCACGCCCCTTTATGCTGCCCAATATGGACAACACCAGCCAGAGAATTATCGATTCGACTGGGGCTTTGGATTTGACCGATATCCCGAAGTCGTTACTTGTTGTTGGCGGTGGGTATATCGGGTTGGAATTGGGAACGGCATATGCTGCCATGGGCAGTGAGGTCTCTGTTGTTGAAATGACAGATGGTCTTTTGCCTGGTTGTGACAGGGACCTGGTCTCTGTGCTGAAGCGCAGGCTGGATAAAAAGTTTGAAGCAATTATGTTGAAGACCAAGGTTGTTGAATTAAAGGAACAGAAGAATGGTGTGGTTGTCTCTCTTGAAGATAAAAAAGGTGAGCAGAGTCACAAGCGTTTTGACAAGGTGCTGATTTCCATCGGCCGACGACCCAATACTGACAATATCGGTTTGGAAAATACTGCAATCAGAGTTGACGAAAAAGGCTTTGTTGTGATTGACGGACAACAAAGGACGGCGGAACCGCATATCTTTGCTATTGGTGATATTGCAGGAGAGCCGATGCTGGCCCATAAAGCCTACGGTGAAGCTCATGTTGCTGCAGAAGTCGCTGCCGGGCGCACGGCCGTCTTCGATCCAAGAGCTATTCCCGCTGTTGTTTTTACTGACCCGGAAATTGCCTGGTGCGGTTTGACTGAAACTGAAGCTCGCGCACAGAAAATCAAGGTCAAAACAGCAAAAATGCCCTGGCGTGGCAATGGCCGGACTCTGACACTGGGACGGGATGACGGGATGACCAAGTTGATTGTTGATCCAGAATCAGATCAGATTCTCGGTGTTGCCGTTGCCGGACCGGGTGCTGGAGAATTGATTGCAGAAGGTGTTTTAGCGATGGAAATGGCCGCTGTTTCTGAAGATTTGCGCAAAACGATTCATCCCCACCCAACCCTGTCTGAAACAATTTTTGAAGCTGCAGAGATGTTGTTTAAACCATAATTAGAGTTGTCCCCGAATCCATGCGTTACTCTCGGAGTGCGCATGGATTTACGTTGGCAAGAATCATTTTAATGTCGATCATCCCTTTTTGTCTGATAGTTGTTAGGTGTGTTTAATTTTAATATTAGAAGGTTTGAGCTTTGAATCTTTAGCGTGATACTTGTGTCCGGATGAATGCAGTTATATTGTTTAAAAGGGTTATTACGTGAAGCTCAAAAAACTTGTCTTTATAAATTTACTTGTGCTCTTTAGTGTCTCAATCATTGTTGTCATTGGGGTTCTCAAGTTTCATACATTTAATCTTTTTGCTCAGGTTGAAGTTGAGAAATTACAGGAACGTAATCATCTGATTGTCCGTAGTATTTTAAACGAGATCGAACGTCTTCAGGGGACAGCCAGGGATTGGGCGCAGTTTGACGATAGCTATCATTTTATTCAGGATCTCAATCAGGATTATATTGATGCGAATTTAGTTCCTGGTGTCGTTGATGACCTTGGTGTTTTTGGTCTTCTCTATCTGGATCTTGAATTTAAAACGCGATATGGCATGGTTCCGGAATCAGATAGACCACTGTTTAAATTGATTTCTGATCAGATCGAAAGCGAACGGGATCGCTTACTGGCTCCCGCTGCGGACAGTGGAAAGAGTATCTTGCTCTACAACGAATCTGCAGATCAATTTTTTTGGGTTGTCCTGGAGTCTATTACCGATTCTGAGGAAAAAGAGCCAGTTAATGGTTATCTGATCATGATTAAATTGATGGACGCCGAATTTATGGAACAGATGAGTGCGATCTTTGGTGCTCCGATCAAAATCATTTCTTCACATAGCGTTGGCTGTGATGGCTGTGATGGCTGTGATGAATTGTGTAAAAATACCGCATTTTGTCAACGGATCGACTTTCTGGATAATAATAAAGCTGCCCTGCTGATTACGTTTAAAGATGATAGCAGGACGCACCATCTTTTGATTCAATCATTTGTTGTTCGTGATTTGAATTTGCAATTACGAAATATTTTTATCCAGACACTGCTCGCTTTGATTTTTATCGGTGGTGTGATCGTCGTCGCCATTGTCATGTTGTTGGGGCGGTTCGTCTTGTCACCAATCGGCAAGGCTGCTTCAGACTTTACGCGTTGTGCTGAAAACAAGGAGATGACAACCCGGCTTGACGAGACTGGTCCGCGTGAAATCAAGCAGATGGCAATATCTGCCAATGTTATGTTGGATAAAATTCAAAGTCTGAATGAGCAGCTTCAGTCTATGGCTCGGACAGACGAATTAACGGGCATTTCGAATAAACGTCATTTTTATGAGTTGTATGACAAAAATTTTTCCCGAGCAAGACGGAAAGAGACCTCTCTTGGTATTCTCATGATCGATGTCGATCATTTCAAACAATACAATGACCTGTATGGGCACCTGGCTGGAGATGAATGCTTGAGTGTTGTCGCTGGGGTTCTCAGGAAAACAGTGGGTCGGACTAACGATATCGTTGCCAGGTTTGGTGGTGAAGAGTTCATCGTGGTGCTTGATGATGTTTCGGTCTCTGGGCTAAAGGGGGTTTGTCATAATTTTTTAAATGCTCTTGAAAAGGCAGCTATCAAGCATGAGCGGTCTTCCGTTTCTTCGATAGTTACCTGTAGTATCGGTGCAATATCATTGATTCCACCACGTTCTCTTGAGTCGAGAGATCTTCTGAGTCAGGTTGATCAACTTCTCTATCGAGCTAAAAAGAATGGCCGGAACAGGATTGAACTGGAAGCTCGTTCCTAGGCGCCTCTGGTCAAAAAACTTAAAGAGCGACTGACTTCAGAGGAACACCAACGATGGCAGCGTGGCCCCAGATGATCATGCCGTAATGCAATGCGAGGCCAAGAAAGACAGCAATCACATCGTTGAACCTTGAAGCCGGTGCTCCAGGGAGCGGACGTTGGCTTCTACCGCAGAGGGAATAGAGATCAATGATTGCCCAGGTGAGGCAGGTGCCAAACAGCAATATGCCTGTTAATTGACCATTGATGAGCAGATGGGATGCAGACCAGAGAATGGTCGCCAGTAGCATGGGATGCTTGACTGTTGTTGCAATGCGTCCGCGGATGTAGGCTGCCAACAATAACGGGAAAACCGGTAGTTGCAAGGTCATGGCGACATGTTTCAACCATGGCGCAGGTTGATACAGAGTCAATGCGTTCTGATGAGCGGCAGCGTAACCCCGGATCATCAGGTATAAGCCGATGACCGATATGAATGCGTAAATGCCTTTCCAGGCGATCAGGCCGATTTTGTCGACCATAGAATCGCGCCAAGGGTCACTTATGATTGAAACCGTGTGTATGCCGAAGAATAAAATCAGACCAACAATCAACCAACCCATTTTTTGTTCCTTTTCCTGATCATTGTGATATCAGCATGGCATGTAGCTCTGCCACCGTCTGAAGAATCAGATCCATACTTTTTGTCAGCCGATGGTCATCATCAACGGCGATGAGGCGGTCTCCAAAAACTTGACTGACTTCAAATGGGACAACATCATCTTGAGTCCCGTGAATGACCCGTGTTGGTGGCAGTTGGTTGTAGTCGAGGTGCTGTGCCGCAGGATGGTGAATGGCTGGCGCACAGAGAACCATCCCCGCAACCTTGTCTGCTTCCGCCTGCTGAAGTAATAACGCCATCAATCCTCCCATACTGGATCCGATGACAAGTAGCGGACTCGATTCCTGTGCTAAGTCCCGGCGAATAATTTTCAGTCTTTCCTGTTCATCGAATATGCCACTACAATCTGGTGCTAATATGTGACCAAACTGCTTTTTTAATGCCTGATATTTACTTCCATGCGGCCCAGATTCCAGACCGTGAAGAAAAACGATTTTCATACATGCCCTCCATGCTTAAATATGTGGCTGAAGCTTAACATATTTTGCCTACGTGTTCTTCCTGGCGTACCGATCATTGATAAAAATAACAAAAATAGTCTTATATAAAACTCAACATTGTGTATACTTCAGTTTGTCTCACCACTATATATTGTGTTTAGTCGTCAAGGAGTTATTATTTATGGCCAAGCGTTATCGCGTCATTAAACGGGATGGGGAGTCGGCTCCCCTTGAAATAGCAAAGATCAGAAAGGTCATCCAATGGGCGGCTGAAGGGTTGGATATCAATCCGATCGAATTGGAATCGAACTTGGAAATTCACTTTCGAAACAATATGACGACAGGAGAAATCCATGAGACCGTCATCGAAACCTCTTTGCGGTTAACCTCTGTTGAGGAGCCTGACTGGCGCATTCTGGCTGCACGCTTGAAGCTGGTCGATTTTTACAAGCGGGTTCATGCCGCTCGGGGTATCCCATACGAATACCGTTATCCGAGCTATTGCCAGACGGTTAAGGATTTTGTCACCAAGGGAGTTTATTCAGCTGTTCTGTTGGAAAAATATTCTGAGAAGGAACTACTCAAGGCTGGCCAGTTTTTACGCCAGGAATATGATTATGACTTTGATTATGCCGGAATCAGCCTACTGATTAAGCGCTATATGCTGGAATACAATAACCAAGTGATCGAGATGCCGCAGGAGGCATTGTTGACCATTGCTCTGCTGATTGAGCAGAACCAACCTAATGATGTCCGCCTGTTGCGAGTGCGGGATACCTATACCATGCTGGCGATGCGTAAAATCTCTTTGGCAACACCGATTTTGATCAATCTGCGTAAGCCGAATGGAAATTTGTCGAGTTGTTTCATCACGGCCTTTGACGATGACACCAACAGCATTTTCCATACCTTCGAACAGGTTGGTCAGATCAGTTCTGGTGGTGGAGGTGTTGGAGTCAGTATCAGCCGTATCCGCTCTCAGGGGGCAAAGATCCGTAATTCCCTTGGTCGTGCTGGAGGCGTGGTGCCGAATATCCGCGTTGTCAATGACATTGCTCTCTACTTTAACCAAGGCGGGAAAAGGGCTGGGGCGGTGACTGTGGCTCTCGATAGTTGGCACCTCGACATGGAGGATTTTCTTGAAATCCAGACAGAAAATGGTGATCAGCGGCGTAAAGCTTATGACATTTTCCCTCAGGTGGTTGTGACTGATCGTTTTATGCGCGCCGTTGAAAATGGGGAGGACTGGTATCTGCTTGACCCGCATGAAATCCGCTCCAAATATCAGTATGAACTGGCTGAACTTTGGGGAGATGAATTCGAACAAGCTCTTGACCATCTTTACCGGGAGATTAAAGCTGGACATATTGAGCTGTTTGAAAAGGTTAACGCCAAGGATCTGTATAAAGAAATCATGAAAGTCCAGATTGAGACTGGTATGCCTTATGTCTCATTCAAAGATACGATCAACCGAGCTAATCCGAACAAACATATTGGTATGATTCCATGCACGAATCTCTGTGTTGAATCCTATTCTGTCGTCAAGCCAACGAAAATTGGTCCGCAACGATTTGAAAATGACAGTATCAGTCGCGATGTTGAACCGGGACTTGTTCATACCTGCAATCTGGTTTCGATCAATCTTGCCAATCTGGAAGATGATGAGATGGAAAGGGTGTGTGAAACTTCTGTGCGAATTCTGGATAACTGCATTGATATCACCGATGTTCCTGTGGCTGAAGGGCAGCGTCATAATGAACTGCTGCGGACCATCGGTGTTGGTTTGATGGGGCTGGCAGATTATCTGGCGAGACGGGACATCCCTTATGTCGGGGCTCAGGATGCTGTTGATAAAATGGCAGAATCATTTGCTTATCACTGTACCTCTGCCAGCTGTCACTTGGCGGAAGAACGTGGCCGTTATCCTCTCTTTGAGGGCAGTGATTGGTCGAATGGTCTGATCTTAAGTCACGAGCGAAGCTGGTTTGCTGAAAATTCGACCCTTGATTGGGATCGCCTCTTTGACCGGATTAGCGAGCATGGCATCCGCAATAGTCATATCACTGCGATTGCTCCAAATACCAGTAGTTCCATTGTTCAGGGGTGTACGGCGAGTGTCCTGCCGATTTTCAGCAAGTATTATATTGATAATAACAGCAATGGAACCGTGCCGATTGTGCCACCTTTCATCAAGGACAAGCTGTGGCACTATCAGGAGTCTAAACATATCGACCAGAAGATCGTTGTCGATATCGTTTCGCGTTTGCAGAGGTATGTCGATACCGGAATTTCGATGGAATTGCTGTTCAACCTGAATAAAAATATTACGGCCAAAGATATCTATGATACGCACATGGATGCTTGGAAGAAAGGCTGCAAGGCGATCTACTATACCCGTAGTATTCAGAAAAACAGCAATATTGCTTCTAAAAAGGACGAATGTATTTCTTGTGCTGGGTAGTATTTTTATGTTGTGCCGCAGGACTTTGAGCCAGTGAAGTGGTGATTGTTTCTCTCCTCTCCCTTTGGGAGAAATGTCACTTTTTGATCTGCAGTAATAATGTCTCCATAAGTGAATAACTGATTCTTAGAGGAGTAGCGATATGGAACCGAAAAAACTGTTTAATCCGGAAGGGGATGATTCCCTTGAAACCCGACGTATTATTGGTGGTAACAGCACGAATATTTTTAATTTGAATAACGTTCGCTATCAATGGGCAAACAAACTCTATCGCAACATGATGGCGAACTTCTGGATTCCTGAAAAGACAGATCTTTCAAGTGATATTGAGCCTTATAAACATCTGACGGTTGAAGAGCGCCAAGCCTATGATGGGATTTTGTCATTTCTGATCTTTCTCGATAGTATCCAGACCAATAATCTGTCGAATATTAACGATTATATCACTGCCCCCGAAGTTAATTTACTGCTGGCGATTCAGCAATATCAGGAGGCGATTCACAGTCAGAGTTATCAATATGTGGTTGAGTCAATTATCCCAACAGAACGCCGCAATGGGATCTATGACAAATGGCGCACTGACAAGGTTCTGTTTGAGCGCAACCGATATATTGCTCAGATATACCAGGATTTTATCGATGAACCTTCTGAAACGCGCTTTTATCGTGTCTTGATCGCTAACTATCTGCTTGAAGGACTCTACTTTTATAATGGCTTTAATTTCTTCTACAATTTGGCCAGCCGCCATCTGATGATGGGAACCTCAGAGGTCATCCGTTACATCAACCGTGATGAATTGACTCATTGTGTCATGTTTGAATTTATCGTCCGTGAAATTAGAGAGCTTGATGCAACTTTCTTCCCCGTTGATGAGGTTGAAGAGATGTTCCGTTTGGCCGTTGATCAGGAAATTTCGTGGACGAATCATATTATTGGTGATGGTATTTTAGGTGTCAGTGAAGAAACGACAGAGATGTACACCAAGTGGTTGGCTAATGAGCGCTGGAATAAGCTCGGTTTCGGTGGGAAATTGTATGATGGCTTTGATAAAAACCCCTATAAACATCTAGAAAAATTGGCTGATACCGAAGGGGAGGGAGATGTCAAAAGTAACTTCTTTGAAGCAACGGTCTCCGCTTATAATCAATCTTCCGTTTTGGACGGATGGGACGACTTTTAACTGTTCGTGCTCACCGATTCTTTCTGTTGAAGGATCGGTGAGCTGCCTGTTCCCTTCTTTCAGTATTCACTAGAGTTTCTGAGATGACTTGTCTGCGTCGCTGTTTCGGCGATCGTGCATGCATCGCTTGCTGATTCGTCTGTGATCAGCGGGAAAAATAATTTAAAAGTTGTCCCTTCTCCAATGCAACTCTCAACGCTGATTGATCCATCGTGGCTCTGGACGATGCCATGGATAATCGCAAGGCCCATACCTGTTCCCTGTCCCTGCTCTTTTGTTGTGAAGAATGGTTCAAAAATACGAGGTATGGTTTCTGGTGGTATTCCTGTGCCGTTATCAGAAACTGTCAGTTGGGCATAGCTTCCTGGTCTGAGGTTTGGGTGCTTTGCTGCTGTTATAGCGTCAATATCTGTAGGGAATAATTTGATATTGATCTCTCCATCTTGTTGTGGCAAAGAGTGAACGGCATTCATGCAGAGGTTTATGACGACCTGATGAATTTGTGTCGAATCGGCCATGACGGCCCCTGTTTTTATATCAATATCGAGATTGAGCGCGATTGTTGCCGGAATCGACTTTCTTATAAATATGCACGCCTCTTCGAGAACGGTATGGATATTAACTGGGAGGTGACACTGCTCTTCCTTTCTGCTGAACATGAGAATCTGTTTGACAAGGTCTCTCGCCCGTATGGTTGCTTCAAGAACATAGTTAAGGTTTTTTTTACTCTTGCTGTCGATCTCTGGATTCAGCAGAGTTAGTTCTGTATAGCCGAGGATGCCTGAAAGAATATTATTGAAATCATGCGCAATTCCACCAGCCAAAGTCCCGATTGCTTCCATTTTTTGTGATTGACGGAGCTGCTCTTGAACGGCTTTTATTGAGGTAATATCTCTGTTGCTGATTCTTTTTCCCCGATACTCACCGTTTGGAGCAAATACCGATTGGCATGTGTGTTCAATCCATTTTATCGATCCATCTTTGGCAATAATCCGATGTTTCAGGGATTCACATCGATCTTCTGGATGGTTGATGTGCTTTTGCCACATGGCTTTGTCTTCATCAAAGATGATTTGATGAAACAGGCGACTATCCTCCATAAACTCTTCTGCACAATACCCTGTGATTCGCTCGCAGGAGGGTGAGACATATTTCATTGTGAAATCGGGTAAAATCCAGAGTTCCCAATCGTAGGTGTAATTTGCGACCGTGCGGTATGCGTGTTCACTCTCTCGCAATTCAGCTGTTCTTCTTTTGATCAGCAGGTTTAACGATACGATCCACAAGCTGCTCAGGAGCAGAAGCCCCAAGGTACTGGCGATGACATAAATAAGCCAACGTGGAAAGACTTCTTTCTCAGTAAGGTCAGTCGCTAAATATTTTTGCAAGACTTTGTAATAGTAAGAATTTTTATCCTTTTTCCATGAAGACAGATGTTGGTCCAATTGTTTGAGAACCTCAGTCTGCTGGCCTTTCAGGGCGGCAAAATAGATGGAGAATGGAGAAAATTGAATTGATGTTGAAATCAGTGAGAAATCACCAGCATGTCTTAGTCCATAATGTTGGGATGATACTGCTGCGACGACTTCCCGATTCTGTACCGCCTCGAAGGTCTCCCTATTGGTTGCGTAGTGAATAATATCAACTGAAATCCCCATATTTTGGGTTGTTTCCAGGAAGTTTTTGCCATTGATGTCGCGTTCAACGATCGCAACCCGTTGTTCGCTCAGATCCTTGAAATTTTCAATTCCGGATCCAGGATAGGTGAAAATTTGTGACCAATTATCGACCACCGATTCATTGGTGTAATCATAAATTAATTCGCGCTCTGGAGTTCTGGCGACAGAGGATAAAAGATCAATACTCCCATCTTCCAGGCGTTCTAAGCATTCCTTCCAGCTGCCTGGAACAAAAATTAATTGCCATTCTTCGGCGCTGGCCATCTCACGAAGGAGGTCAGGATAGATTCCGTTTGCGGTTCCCATCTTATCGGTGAAGTTCAATGGTTCCAGAGGGAAAATCCCGATGCGAAGGGAGTGTTGATCCGTAGCACTTGCGCTGCATGGCACTAGGAAAAGCAAGATAAAAAATAAAATGATTGGACGGGTCGACAACGAAGCAGCCTCCAAAAATGTGGAACAGCAGTGTCAGACGTATGAAATTCAATTCAAATTTGGTGCAAGCAAATTATATCAGATTGAAACGGATGGACAAGGTTGCGGCTCTGTGTCGATCGACTGCCACTATTTTTTTGAGTGGAAGAGGCTCTTGTAATTTTTTTGCGTCAGTCCTTCCATCTTTGTATCTCTCGGGTGAGGATCATTGGTCGCAGATTTTATCTTCAGCCAAAACCTCAAGATCTTCTAGTTCTATTTCAATCGCTCGGGTGCTGATAGCAATTTCCAGCAGTGAACAGAGTAGCGAGAGAACCAGCAGTCCCAAACTGATGGCAAAGATCCATTCGGCCGTGATGATCAGTTTGAGAAAAATCAGGAGCATGGAGAGCGCGCAGAGCAAAAAACTAAGGACGCCTAATCCTTGCATTGCTTTGATCAGAGTGAGTCGGTTTCTCAAGTTGCTTATCTGGCGGATAACCATTTCCGTTTTTGTCTGACGCTGGTTGTGGAGTTGCCGAATCAACTGGGCCAGAACAAGGAAGCGGTTCGTGTAAGCCAGCAACAGTAAGGAAATCGCTGGAAAGAGTAGCGCTGGGGTGGTGAGGTCCATCATAATGTCCACTTCTCCCTG
>Ga0193951_1000755_pt1 | contig 14430 bp, 9 predicted proteins | sample BB_2_MG_FD_140370 | JGI IMG/M metagenome (GOLD analysis project Ga0193951, IMG submission 140370) | Microbial mat bacterial communities from the Broadkill River, Lewes, Delaware, United States - BB_2_MG | ecosystem: Environmental > Aquatic > Freshwater > River > Microbial mats | place: USA... | reverse complement strand
TTAGATCAATCAACAAGAGTAAATTTAGCACTTGAACCGGTTGATAATAAAATTGAAGTTATTACGGTTACAGGTTCTTCAATAGTGCGTGAAGGTAACTCTTCATTAACTAACTCTATTGGTGCTGATGTTGTTGAAGGCATTCCAACAGGTACTAACTATCGTGATTTAATGAAACTAATTCCAGGTGTTCAATATTCTGAGAATGAAGTATTGGGCCCATCTGCAGGTGGCTCTGGTCGTGATAATAAGTATGGTTTTGATGGTGTTGATGTATCGTTACCTATGTTTGGTACTTTAGCTTCTGAGCCGTCTACGCATGATGTACAAAGTGTTACTGTTGACCGTGGTGGAGCAAAAGCAATAGGCTTTAACCGCTCTGGTGGTTTTTCAATTGATACTATTTCAAAATCAGGTACTAATGAATTTCATGGTAGTTTAGAGTACAAAATTCAAGATAAAAACTTTGTTGCTGACAAAGATGATGCTGATGGTACTTCATTCGATACAAATAAAAGTTGGTTAACGGGTAGCGTAAGTGGTCCTATCATTAAAGATCAACTATTTTTCTATGGTTCATTTTATCAACCAGAAGAAGATCGCGTAAACAAAGAAACCGCTTACGGTGAAACAAAAGATTACAGCAGTGAACGTAAAGAATATTTTGGTAAATTAACTTATGCACCAGTAGATGATTTATTATTAAACTTTAGTTACCGTACCTCTGATAAAACCCTGACGGGTGAGTCAATAGAAGCATTTAGTGCTGATAGTACTTCTGAAGGCTCACAAGCGGATCAAGATATTTTAACGTTTGAAGGTTCATATATTATTAATGATATGACAACCTTTAATTTCCAGTACAGTGAATTTACCCTTGAAACTGCTGGTAGCCCAGATAGATTATTATCAGGCGTTACCCCGTCTTTAGGTGACTCTTTAGATTTAAATAATTTAGATAACCTTGGTTTATTTTCAGTACCAAACTTGCAAGCTGATAATGCCGATTTTGATAGTGCCGGCGCTCAGGCATTAATTAACCAATATGGTTATACTGATGAGGCAGGTGTTCTAACGGGTGGCGGCTCTATTGGCGCTGCTTCTACAATTAATGAACAAAATTTCTACCGCGATAGTTTAGAGCTATCTTTAGATCATGAATTTGAATGGGGTCCTGCATACCACACACTTCATTTCGGCTTTAAATGGGCTGAAGGTACTGAAGAAATTAGCCGTTTTTCAAATGGTTGGGGCTCTCTGCAATATATTGGTGGTCAAGAAACAGCAACTGATGGTACGCCAATTTATTATCGTACTATTACCGAACAAATGAGCTTACAAGATGCTTCGGGTGCTAGCGTACCAGTAATTGAATCATCTAGTGAAAGCTTTAACTTTGAAATTAATGATTCAATAGAGTACCGTGATTTTATTTTCGAAGTTGGTGTATTAATCAGCAAAGACGTATTATATGGTCAAGGTCTTAGAAAAAATTCATCAAATGTGTCAGGGTATGAACTCGCACCTGGTGAAAAATATGAAATGTATACCGTTGACTTTAAAGATATGATTCAGCCGCGTTTAGGAGCTACTTGGAATTATGAAGAGGATGCGTCTATATTTATTAATTACGCAAAATATAATCCTGAAGCAACTTCTTTAGCGCGTGCCGCTTCGTGGGCACGAAATACGCGTGCTGCATTAGATGTTGATTTTGATGAAAATGGTGATTACATTGAATCTGAAGCACGTGCAGGCTCTTCTGGTAAGTTTTTCCAAGATGATATGACACCTCGTAGTATTGATGAATTTACCATTGGTGCAACTAAATCAATGTCTAATAACCTATATTTACGTGGCCATGTACGTCATCGTAAAGGTGATCATTTCTGGGAAGATACAGCAAACACAGATCGTCTGTTAGGTGATTACCAAAGTCCATTTGGTGGTGTGCCAGCACATATTGCTGAAAAAGGACTTTATATCGAAAACTTAGACGCAATGCGCGCCGAAGTAGGTGGTTCATCATACGTTATTGCTGAACTGGATGATGCCTTCACTAAGTATTGGGAAGTGAGTTTAGAAGCTGAATATATCGGTGATAGAACATACTTTAATGCCTCTTATGTGTGGAGTCATTATTATGGTAATTATGATCAAGATGTTACTGGTGCCGATAGCGATGCTAACTTATTTATTGGTTCATCAAACCTTGCTGATGGCGCAGGTCGTCAAGTTTGGGATGGTAAATACGGTACATTAAATGGTGATAAACCACATGTGTTTAAAGCTTATGGTTATTACACAACGGATTGGGAAGCTAATATCGGTGCATACTTTGTCTACCAATCAGGTGATGTATGGGAGAAATGGGATGGCGCTGCATACGGCTTTAGCAGCTCAACAATACGCTATGCTGAAACTGCGGGTAGCCGTCGTGAAAGTAGTCATTGGCAAATGGATTTAAACTATAGCCAAAACTTTACTATTTATGATGATTTCTTGCTTGAATTTAAAGCAGACCTATTTAACGTGTTTGATAATCAAACAGGTTATGATTACGACCCGTATGCATCAAATACCACGTTTGGTGAAGCACGTAGTCTAATAAATCCACGTCGTCTACAATTATCAGCTAAAATTAGCTTTTAATTGAAAATCGAATAGTGAATCTTTAACGTTTTTAGCTAACGTTATTATTGAAATCCCCGTCATTAGATGGGGATTTTTCTTATTACTTTTTGATTATTATTTTATGATTTTACAAAAACAGAAATCTCAGCAGTGAATAGGCAAGTATTATGAAAAAAAAACTCTTTTCTTTTAATAGTAAAAACACCAAGTGCTTTTTAGTAGGACAACTACTTGCGTGTGTCTTATTATTGACTAGCTGCTCATCATTACCAATAAAATCACTGCCATCACATAATTACAGTGAACGAATAAAGTTTTTAGTTATGCACTACACTGCCATTGATTATGAAAAATCAGTGCAGGCGTTAGTAGAAAAAGGTCACGTAAGCTCACATTACCTTATTCCACAAACAAATGATGAAACCTATACTGAAAATGAATTAAATATTTACCAATTAGTGCCTGAATCACAACGTGCCTGGCATGCTGGTAAAAGTTATTGGCAAGGCCGTACTGAATTAAACGATCAATCGATTGGAATTGAAATTGTTAATGTACCGCAATGCCGAAAGTTAGCACAAGTTGCCGATGAAACGACAACCTATATACGAGAAAATAGCGAGAGTAAACTCTGTATATTCCCCGATTTCGACCCGAAACAAGTCGAATTAATTATAAAACTCTCACAAGATATACTTAAACGTAACCCAGATATATCACCTACACAGATTGTTGGTCATTCAGATATTACCCCAACACGAAAAAATGATCCCGGTCCAAGATTTCCATGGCAACAACTTTATCAGGCGGGGATTGGTGCTTGGTATGAAACCGATACAGTAGATAAATACTGGCAAATATTCGAACAAGAAAAAGCGAATACTGGCCTTATTCAAGCGGCACTAAAAAGTTACGGTTATGGTGTGGTAGAAACGGGCGAATTAGATGCTCAAACACTAGATACTTTATCAGCATTTCAAATGCACTTTGTGCCTTGGAAAGTAACAGGTCAACCCGACTCAAAAACAGTGGCTACTATATTCGCCTTATTAGAAAAATATTTTCCTGAAAAAGCCACTGCTTTATTAAAACGATATAAGAGCGAGTTAACTGCTGCCCCTGAAGTATTACTTACACAAAAACGTGGCCAAGTTGATCAACGTTTTCCTGAAATTGATCGAAGTACCCGAGAACTGGTTAATGACCGTACTACATTTAAAAGCTATCGTGGCTCAGGTGAAATTATCATTGATAATAACGATGCGTTATCTGCAGATATCTATATTAATGGTCAAAAAATCAATATTAGAGAACGCATGGAAATAGGCGAACGATATCAATATAGCTTGAAGCGCCGTACTATCAATGGTGTTAACACGTTAAAAGTTGATAATATTTTCCCAGAAGGAGCGTCGTTAAATATTATCATTCCATTTCCAGAGCTTGAATTTAATAGTAAAAAACAAGACAAACGCTTTATCAATGTAGATAAACAAATTAATGCGGATATCGAACAAGGCTTTCCAGGTGCAGCATTAATGGTTATTAAAGATGGTAAAGTGATCAAAAGCACGGCTTATGGCTATGCACAAAAGTATGGTGATGGCGGCGAGTTATTAGCTTCACCTGTACCTATGACAACCAATACCATTTTTGACATTGCCTCAAATACTAAAATGTTTGCAACTAACTTTGCTTTAATGAAGTTAGTGAGTGAAGGTCGTTTAGATACCAATAAACCACTGTCATATTATTTACCCGATTATAGTGGCTCAGGTAGGGAAACGCGACGTGTTAAAGATTTACTCACTCATAGTGCAGGCTATGGCCCTCAAGTACGTTTTTTTGATAAAAACAATAAACTTGGCAGAGCTTTTTATTCTCAAAATAGTGATAAAACTAAACAGCTTATTTTAACTAAAGTACCATTTTCAATGGGTAGGAATACTAAGCATATTTATAGTGATACTGACTTCATGTTACTGGGAATGTTAATTGAACGTATCACAGGGAAAAGTCTAGACCAATATTGTGAATTTGATATTTATCAGCCACTTGATTTACATAACACGTTATTTAATCCTTTAACTAAAGGTAAAAGTAAAAAACAAATAGCGGCAACTGAAATTCATGGTACAACACGCGGTGGTCGCGTAGATTTTGACAATGTTCGTCGTTATGTTTTACAAGGTGAAGTGCATGATGAAAAAGCTTTTCATTCTTTTTCTGGTGTAGCAGGGCACGCAGGCGTTTTTTCAACAACGTCAGATATAGCGGTATTAATGCAAACACTTTTAAATAGAGGCGGCTATGGAAGTACGCAGGTTTTTGATCAGAGCGTATTAGACCAATTTATCAAACCCGCAGACACCGATGGTAGTTACGGTTTAGGTTGGCGTCGAAATAACAATGGCGCATTAAAATGGCACTTTGGACCTTATGCTAGTCCATCAGCTTACGGACATACTGGTTGGACAGGCACAGTGACAGTTATTGACCCTGAACATGATTTGGCTATTGTATTGCTTACTAACGCTAGACACAGTTTAGTAGAAGGTGATGAAACGCATTACACCTTTAAAGGTAAAGCATTTGAAACTGGAAAATACGGTAGTATTATTTCATTAGTTTATGAAGCTGTTTTAACAGGGAAATAGCTATCTGGTTAGTTAGTAAATAGCTAGTTACTAAATAGTTTATTTAAAATAACAGTATAAGAAATACTAGGAAAGAAAAATTAGGTAATAAAAAGCCTTTTGTAATGGCTGTAGATTTTATGGAAAATTACTAAAGGCTAATCCGTCAAACTTTACTGGGATTAATATAAGACAAGGTTTTTAGTTAGTAGGTAACATAACAAAAAACTGAATAAGGATATAAAATTGGTTGTAGATCATATAACTGACATTGTAATCAGGTGCAATTTAGCGCTTGTTTCTTCTTGTGCTAGCGCACCTTAAAAAAACTATGCTTGTGAGTTTATTCAAGGGCTGAAATAGCATAGAAATAAAATGTGGTAGAGATAAGCATGGTGTATGTCGCATTCAGATAAAAGTATTTTATTATTAGATCTATCGATAGCTTTTATATTTGCTAAAGGAGAAACTATTGAAAGTGACTTCACGCCAAAAGAAAAGTGTCTATAAAAGTTGACCAAGCAATACAAATAAAACTGACCTTGTTCATGCTTCATATTTCAGCGAAAGGCGATTCGACTACTTAGACAGTCGTTTTAATACTTTATTGATGTTATTGAAAAGCTATTTATTTGAAACTATTAATAAGTTAATTCAATAACTAACAATACTAACTGATTTTATGCTATTAATGACACTGTTATATTTTGATTTTTAACCGTATATATATATATGAAATAAAAATAGGATATTATTTCTTTTTTTACAGGGATTTGATGTTATATTATCAAGGAACTCATGTTTTAGCTTTTATATTAAATCGAACTCATGCTCAAAAAAATACAACAAATTTATAAGAACCTTTTTCCGCGTCGACAATTATTAATTCGTCAAGACGGTGAAATTAAATATATTAGCGCTTCTGCCCGTCTGCAGTTTAGCTTTGTAGTTGTTTTATGCGTTTGTATTGTTTGGTTAGCCTTTTCTAGTTTGGAATATTTTACGCTTAATGACAAAATATCATTAACTAAAAATGAGCTAGGTGAATCTCGAAACTCTCTGAATCAGTTATCATTAACTTATCAAGAAAAGCAAAACGCTCTGGTATTAAAACTAGAACAAGTAGAAAAGCAGCAAAAGTTTTTACAAAATATTCTTGATTCAATGTCATTAGTACTACCAGAAAAACAAACCAGCCAAACAAGTCCTGATATTAAATCGTCTGAGATCTTAAATACAGAATTGAAGGATGGAAGTGAAAAACCTACAGCTAAAGCGAACCAACAAACGGATGTTGTACTGGATAGTATAGAGAACGTAAAAGTTAGGCTGGAAAATATTATAAATTATCAGGTAAGTAGTCGGGCTCAGCTTGCTCAGCAAATTAGTCAACGACAACAAGTGTTGACAAACGCTGTTTTGTCAACAGGGATCTCTCCTGATATGTTACTGCAAAATATGACGAGACAAGCGCAGGGTGGACCTTTAGGTGATCTAGCTCTCGACTCTATGTCTGCCGATAATCAAAGTTTACTAAATAAACTTGTCTCTCTGCTTAATATTGAAGAGGCACTTAGTAACGTTCCTAGAGCATTTCCAGCAAAAAAATATTATATATCGAGCCATTTTGGTATTCGAAGTGATCCAATGATGACTCGTCCTGCAATGCATAAAGGCATTGATATGGCTGGCTGGCCAAAAACTAAAATATACTCTCCTGCTAACGGTATTGTTCGTCGAGCAGGTCGTAATGGTAGTTATGGTATTTTTATTGAAATTGACCATAAAAATGGCTTTACGACACGCTATGGTCATTTACACAGCATCAAAGTAAAAAAAGGACAGCAAGTTGATAAAGATGATATTATCGGGTTAATGGGGAGCACCGGACGTAGCACAGGTACTCATTTACATTATGAAGTTATCTTCGATAAAAAGCAGATTAATCCAGTAAAATTGATAAGGGCTCTGACAGATGTTCTCTAAAATTATATCGCCTAAAGTAACCAAAGATACTAAAGATACGAAAGTAACCAAAGATACTAAAGTGGAAACAAATATGAAAAAAACTTCAAATAATGCTATTCCTTCAATCATAGGCTCAGATGTAACTATCGTTGGCAATGTTTCAAGCCAAGGCGTAATGCAATTAGAAGGGAAAATAGAAGGCGATATCAATATCAATCATTTGACCGTCGGCAATGATGGTTGGGTTGAAGGCTCTATTGTGGCAGATGAAGCGATTATTAAAGGTAAAGTCGTTGGTACGATCAAGGCCAGAAAGGTTGTCCTTGAAAAAAGTGCTAAGGTGCATGGCGACATCCAACATGAAATTATCAGTATTGAAGAGGGTGCAGTAATTGAAGGTAGCTTCAACTCAACAAAGAAAAGTGTTGCTGAAGTTTCTAAATTAAACGTAAATTAGCTGAACAGCTACTCTAAATATACTCAATATACCTATTGTAATAGCTTGATATAACAATATAACAATATGACAATGCTCAAATAGGTAATAAGATAATTAGACTCCTTTAATGATGAGTTTTAGCTAAGTTTAATTACTCAATTTTTATCAGGAGTCTGTTATTTTCAGCACCCCTATGTTTGTCTTTATACAAATATAAAACTACGCTCAACTAGTGAGAAGACACATTCTGGCTAAGCTCTTCCACAAGTATCATCTTATTTTAAGCTTGTAGCACTACTAATTAGTGAGGCAAAAGTTGTAATTAAAATAAAAGGATTTTTCTCATCATTACGGCTAAAAAAATTTATTCATTAAATTGATAGCTTATATTACCACTGTATTTCCCCTCGACTGGTAACTTAACTTGAACTCGGTTTAAGATGACTCCCTTTTGATCTAAAAGTGTAGAATGTACGTATGTTTACTCTGTTGACAAATAAAGGGTACTCAATGAAATTATCTCAAGAAAGTGAATCAAGAATTATTGAAATGGCGTGGGAAGATAGAACGCCGTTTGAGGCGATAGAGCTACAATTTGGTTTGAATGAGTCTGACGTTATTCGCTTTATGCGTAGTCATTTAAAGTTGGGCAGTTTTAAACTTTGGCGTTCTCGTGTTTCTGGGCGTGCAACAAAGCATATAAAACTTCGCAGTGCCGATGTCTCTCGGGGGTATTGTCCTACTCAGTACAAGCATCGCTAAAAGAGTACGTATTAAACAGGTATTAAGTTGCTATTTATTAGAGGGCTTAAAAGTAATAGTATTCTATTATCAAGCCCTTTCCTGTGAATTTATCACGCTATTTTAACCATTTTTATTTAATGTTTTTTTTATTAACTGCGTTAATTTAGCTTTAAATTAACGCAGTTAAGCTCTGGCAATATCAACCATTAAGTCATCATCAATATTTTCTAAAGCATCCACTAGTGTATCTACATCATCTGCTTTTATTGCAATGTGAGCTTTAGCATTAAACATTAGTTGCCCCGTATGAGCAGCACTTGCTTGCGAGCTTACTAGTTTAACTAAGTTACCGCCTTGAAGGTGAATTACAGACGATATTTCTTGTACAATACCTGCTCTGTCATTTGCGGTTAACTCGAGTGTTAGGTTAGCGTTTATTTTTTCTGAAACTGAGTGAGCTATTTCAATTTTACAATGTAAACTTTCAATATTGTTAAGTGCTGTCACTAAGGCTTGAGTTTTATCTACACTCACTGCAACTTCTATTACACCGGCAAAAAAACCAGATAAATGATGTAAGCTACTTACTTGCCAGTTACCTTGATGCTCTTTAATAACATTAGACAAGGTGTCTACAATACCCGTTTGGTCTGCACCAATACATGAAATTACAATATGGTTCATAGGAATCCTTAAATACGGAGTTTGTGAATAATGATAATGTACTATACTACTCGGGAAAGTTGATTTAATTCTTTATCAAGTTGTTGACTGTCACCTAGATTTAACTCAATCAAGCGACGTAACAGGGTAATACTGTCTATATCGATAGCATCACAGTGTAACCCTATTTCGCTTTCTTGCTCGTGAACTACGATAATATCCATAGTAACTTTAGATTCACCGTCAGATAAGAAAAACGTTAGCGTGCCTAACTTTTCTTTGAGTGATTGTTTAGGCTCTACTAAAGTTACTAATGCACCTTTAAGAGATATATCGTGTATAGAGACCGGATAGCTATTATTTTCAATGTTTAGCTCTGCTTTAATTGAAAATAATACTCGGGTGAATTGTCGTCTATTGTCCATGTAAACTTATTATCGTTATGAATTATAGTTTCAGCATAGCTGTCTTTTAAACAAAAGGCACTTAAAGATACATGTTTAACGCATGTATCTTTAAGTGTGGCAAATATTTAACCGATTTTTTTGTATTTGATACGGTGAGGCTCAATTGCTGCAGCACCTAATGTTTTCTTCAACCAAGCTTCGTAGTCACTAAAATTACCTTCGAAGAAGTTAATTTCACCTTCGTCGCGGTAGTCTAAAATATGCGTAGCAATTCTATCTAAGAACCAACGGTCATGAGAGATCACCATAGCACAACCAGGGAATTCTAAAATAGCTTCTTCAAGAGCACGCAATGTCTCAACATCTAAATCATTGGTTGGCTCATCTAATAATAATAAATTACCACCAGTTTTAACTAATTTAGCTAAATGAACACGGTTACGCTCACCACCAGATAAGTCTTTTATAAATTTTTGCTGATCATTACCTTTGAAGTTAAAGCGCGAGCAATAAGCACGACTTGGTATTTGGTATGTGCCAATTTCTAAAATATCATGTCCTTCAGAAATTTCTTGATAAACGGTGTTGTTATCATCCATGTCATCACGGAATTGATCAACACTGGCAAGCTTTACTGTTTCACCAATTTCAATTGTACCCGAATCTTGTTGTTCTGTACCTGACATCATTTTGAATAGAGTTGACTTACCTGCGCCGTTAGCACCGATAATACCAACTATCGCGCCTTTTGGAATACTAAAACTTAAGTCGTCAATTAATACTCGACCGTCGAACGATTTTTTAAGGTTATGCACATCTAAAACTTTATCACCTAAACGTGGACCTGGTGGTATATAAAGCTCATTTGTTTCATTACGTTTTTGATTTTCTTGACTATTTAGTTCTTCAAAGCGTGCCATGCGAGCTTTACTTTTAGCTTGACGTGCTTTTGGATTAGAACGTACCCATTCTAGTTCTTGTTTAATGGTTTTTTGTAAGGCATTTTCACTTTTACTTTCTTGGGCTAAACGTGCATCTTTTTGTTCAAGCCATGAAGAGTAATTACCTTCCCAAGGAATGCCTTCACCTCTATCTAGCTCTAAGATCCAACCGGCGACATTATCAAGGAAATATCTATCATGGGTGATCGCAACAACGGTTCCAGGGTAATCATGTAAGAAACGCTCTAACCAAGCAACTGATTCAGCATCTAAATGGTTGGTTGGCTCATCAAGTAACAACATGTCTGGTTTTTGTAATAATAAATGACATAAAGCAACACGACGACGTTCACCACCACTAAGTACTGATATTTTTTGTTCCCAAGGTGGTAAACGTAAAGCGTCAGCCGCTCGTTCTAGCACATTGTCAATATTATGCCCATCTTGTGTATTGATAATATCTTCAAGTTGACCTTGCTCTTTGGCTAGTGCGTCAAAATCAGCGCCTTCTTCTGCATATTCGTTATACACTTCATCTAAACGTTTTAATGCATTTTTAACCGTAGCTACTGCATCTTCAACCACTTCACGAACGGTTTTTTCTTCATCTAGCTGTGGCTCTTGCGGCAAATAACCAATTTTTGTTCCGGCTAATGCGCTTGCTTCACCTTCAAACTCTTTATCTATTCCTGCCATAATGCGTAATAGACTTGATTTACCTGAGCCATTTAGGCCTAAAACACCAATTTTAGCACCGGGGAAGAATGAGAGAGAAATATCTTTTAAAATGGTACGTTTGGGCGGAACCACTTTACTTACGCGGTTCATTGAGAATATAAATTTATCTGGTAATGCCATGGGAATCCCAAGAGGTAAAGATTAAGTTGTAGGCTATTTTAAGTAACTACCTAGATGTTATCAAGGGCTAGACTACTTTGCTTTTGCTCCCGCTGTATTTAAGTAGCCAATACTACTCAAAATGATGAGAGTATTGGCTAACATTAAGCCAATATTATTTAGAGAGCGGGGTAAATACTACATCACCACTTTGTAACCCTGAAATGACCGTAACCATATTATTGGCTTGTATTTTACCTAATCGCACAAAACGACGTTGCACAGTACCATTCACATTCAGCCAAACAAAATCGAGTTGTCCAACATGAGATATTTTATTTAATGGAACCGTTAGGCTTACTTGCTCTCCAGCAGGTATCAACATACGAGCATACATGCCAGGTAATAAGTGTTCATTATGTTTAATGCGTGTTTTGATTAAAAAGCTACGTGAACCTGTATTCGCGGCAGGTACTATTTCTTCTATTTCACCTGTAATCGTTTTGTTAATACTGGGTAATTCAATATCAATTTTCTGTTCAAGAGTTAAGGTTAGCGCTAATTGCTCTCGTACTTGTGCTTCTACACGTAATAGTAACGGGTTATATAATGATAATAATTTAGCACCGGCTTGTGCAGTGTCGCCAGGTTGTGCAAAGCGATCAACAATGAGACCATTTATTGGCGCAGTTAATGTTGCATAACTTAGCGTAGTTTCTGCTTGGGATAACCTTTGTTCGGCTGCGGTTAGCTCAGCGACAATACTTTGGTAATCCGCATTAGCCTTGTCAAAATTAAATGTCGAAATAAGTTGTTTTGCCAGTAATTCTTCTGAGCGTTCAAAGTTCTGTTTAGCTTCTTTATAGCGTGCTTGTAAGGCAATAATGTTTTGCTTTGTTTGTAGTACTTGTGATTGTAAATCGCTTTGTTCAAGCTCAACTAATAAATCACCTTTTTTTACTTTATCACCCGCTCTCACAGCAATGGTATTTATTCGAGCTAGCATACGTGATGAAATAATAGTGGTTTGTTTTGCTTCTACGCTGGCTGCAACTGGTTCGAATATCGCTTCAGATTTCTCAATGACTGTATAAGTGTTGGTTTTATCAAAATTAGCGAGATTGGACGCTTGATTGATATCTTTGTTCAGCGAAGGAGCTACTTTTTTATCAAATGAACCAGCGAGCCAAGCGACCATTAATAGTAGCACGAACAGAGCGATAACAGGCAGTAGTAGTTTTTTTACTGTGCTTTTATTAACATTTTTTTGATTATTTGTTGGAGAGGTAATTTTAGTCATATTTTTTCCTAGATAACCGCTTTATTTGGTTGTTCTAATGATGAATGGTTTGATGATTGTTGTTGATTTTCATTGTCAAAAACTAACAAGTAAACAATAGGGACAACCAATAAAGTAAATATTGTGGATGAGATGATGCCAAAAATAATAGCAATGGCTAAGCCACTAAATACAGGGTCTAATGTTATAATTAAATTGCCTAATAACGTTGTACCTGCTGTTAATAATACTGGGCGCATACGTACTGAACCCGCCTGAATTAATGCTTCTTTTATTGACTCGCCTCTATCTCGTGCTTGAGTAATAAATTCAATGAGAATTAAAGAGTTACGTACAACAATACCGGCTAAAGCTATCATGCCTATCATGGCTGTTGCGGTAAACAATACTGAATCAGGTGCATTGGCAATGGTACGTTCACCAAATTGGTTTAGCATGAAAAAGCCTGGCATTATGCCAATAACCGTTAATGGAATAGCTGACATGATAATGCCAGATAATGCTGCTGAGCCTGTCTGTATTCTTAACACAATAAATATAGCAGTTAATGCAAAAGCAAAGGCAATACCCATATCGCGAAATACTCTAATGGTTATACGCCATTCACCTTCACCGCTCCAAGATAAGTGGATATTGTCAGGCAAATACCAAGCGTTACCACTACCACTTGTTAAGAAAGTACGATTCTGCCAGTCGTTTGATTGAGCTAGAGCAGGGGAGTTCTCCTCTATATTGTCCTCGATATTACGATAATGTAGATCGCTACTAATGTCGGCAATCACTGTAGCAGGGGTTCTACCGGAAATATCAGCTGTGACATAAACCACAGGTCTTAAATCTTTATGTAATATTACTTTGTCACTGATACCTTGCTCAAATTGACCTAATTCTCCGAGCGATACCAATGATTGAGGTGCAATATCAATTCCTTGAGGTGTGGTTTGTTGTACTATGCCTGCTTGCCCTTTAATGGTTAATCGATAAATATCGGCAAGTGTTTCTCTTTGCTCAATGGGAAGCTTAATATTAATGGCCAGTGGTGTTGCTTCTTCGTTAACATGTAAGTACCCCGCGACAGTGCCATTATTAGCAACAGCGATAGCTTGGTTAATATTTTGTGTTGAAATACCTGATAAGGCTGCTTTGGTTTTGTCGGTAATAAAGCGTAATCTTGGTTGGTCATCACCCACAGTAGAGTCTACCTCGACCACATGAGGTTCTTGCTTTAAGCGTTTTTTAACTATGCTTGCTGCTTGTTGTAATTCACTGTATTGCGTTAATTCATCACCATATAACTCAGCAACTAATGTACTTAATACTGGTGGTCCTGGGGGAACTTCGACTACTTTTATTTGAATATCATTGTCTTTAAAAAGCGAGGTGTTAATGGATTTTAAATGTTCTCTTAATCTTAAAACAATCGCGTGAGACTGATGTTCTCGCTCTGTTTTATCAAGTAATATTATTCGCAAATCAGCCATGTAAGGAGTTTGTCGTTGATAATATTGTCGAACCATACCATTAAAGTCGATAGGCGAAGATGTACCAACATAAGCGGCGATCGCCTTTACTTCAGATAATTGCTGCACTTTATTTGATACTGTTTTTGCTATGGTAGCGGTTTGCTCTAAGGTAGCGCTTTCTGGCATATCAATAATAATTTGTACTTCATTTTTATTATCGAAGGGGAGCAGTTTAAGTGGTACTAACCTTAATACAGGTAGCATGGCAGCAATAATAAACAGTCCTAATACTAGCCATAAAACAAATTTACCTTTTTTCCTGTTATCTAATAAAGGCGTTAGTATACGACGATAAAATTGTTCAAAGCCTTGATTACCTTTATCGGCGATCGCTAAAT
>Ga0193951_1000754_pt1 | contig 14434 bp, 10 predicted proteins | sample BB_2_MG_FD_140370 | JGI IMG/M metagenome (GOLD analysis project Ga0193951, IMG submission 140370) | Microbial mat bacterial communities from the Broadkill River, Lewes, Delaware, United States - BB_2_MG | ecosystem: Environmental > Aquatic > Freshwater > River > Microbial mats | place: USA... | reverse complement strand
AATTATTACCTCACCTTTAATTGGTAAGTGACTATTGTTTCTGCATTAAAGATGATGTCGAGGTATCCGTTTTTTTGTTTTGGACATGCCATGTTTAATATCAGCTTGTTACCCTTGCGTGTGCCTTCTGCTTTTTTCATATAGCGTTCGTCACTGTATTTGTAGCTGAATCTGCCTAGTGGCTCTTTTGTTATTATTTCAACTTTAATTTGACCACCCTTGGTTTGTGTAATAAGACCACTTTGAGGTTTGGTCACCTGTATGAGCGATTTAAAATAGGCACTATAGAACAAGGGGAGTTTAATAAAATCACTTTTGGTTTTAGATGTTAGTCGCCACTCTTCGTTTTCAGGATAATGATTGAGAAAGAAACGCTCTGGTGGGGTCTTAAAGTAGTGGGGGGTAAATTCGGGCTCAAACACATTGTTATTAACCGAACCTGCAGCCCATGTTACGTCTAACAAATACCACTTTTGATTGAGCTTGACGGCATTCCACGCATGATCAGGTCTGATCAGTTTTTTGCCTATATCTTGTGGAGTCGTTTTTGAAAACCCCGATACGGTTACGCATTCAATATCACATGCCAAGCAAAGCAAGCGATACAGTTCGGCATAACCTTGGCAGACAGCTTTACGACTCGTTAGTGTTTGACTGGCCAGGCGTTCTTGTATCGCACGTTCTTTTTGTTCTTTTTCGGCCTGTGAGCTGTAGGTGAAACTAATGCTTTGGGATTTTCTAGATGAATAGGCACTGATATCATAAGCAATATTTTTAGCCATCCATGTAAAGATGGCAGCAGCTCTACTTTCATCGCTTTTAAAATCCGTTTTTATCTTATCGGCCAAGGATTCATAATGGTCAAATGTGCGCGGGTACTTTTCTATTCTAGTTATTGTTTTCTGGTTGATCTGTCCACTGATTACCGGGCTTAATAAAAGCCAAGAGAATAGGATGAGTAAATGCTTCATGTCGTTTAATTTAATTCAGCTTCTCGATCACGTTTTATGAGGTTGTATATGCTCGATTTGCCAATATCGAGCTTAGCGGCCACCTTCATTACATTGTTGTTGTATTTTTTCAGAAAATGGCGAATAATGTTCTCCGTGTACTCTTTTAAGGACAACTCTTGTGTAAACATCTCCATCTCACTTTGTGTGGAATTGTAAACAATATGTTCTTCGTCAATGGTATTGTTGTTGGTTAAAACTGCACCTAACTCAACAATGGCTTTTAACTCACGCACATTGCCCGGAAAACTATAGGCCAATAGCTTTTTCTTGGCTCTGGGTGTCAATTCAATACCTTTCAAACCATTTTCTTTGCTAAAGGCTTTTAAAAAGAAGTTACACAGCAGCAGCACATCTTTATGGCGGTCTTTAAGCGCTGGCAAGTGAATAGGTAGGCCAAGCAAGCGGTAGTATAAGTCTTCACGAAAATGCCCGTTGCGCGCTTCTTCCGCCAAATCTTTGTTGGTGGCCGTTACAATTCGTGTGTTGATTTTAATGACTGCATTGCCTCCAACTCGTGTAATTTCGCGCTCTTGTAGTACACGCAGTAATTTCACTTGTAAGCTCAGGTCCATTTCACCAATCTCATCCAGAAACACGGTACCACCATCGGCCTCTTCAAACTTGCCTTTTTTTGTATTGATGGCACCCGTAAAAGCCCCTTTTTCGTGTCCAAATAGTTCACTTTCGATCAGTTCACGAGGTATAGCGCCCATGTTTACGGCTATAAATGGCTTGCTCTTTCGTGGCGAGTTGTAGTGAATGGTTTTGGCTATCAATTCTTTGCCGGTGCCTGTTTCGCCATAGATGGAAACATTAATGTTGGGTACGTTAATCGCTTTTTCAATCAGTGCATACACGGCTTTAATGGCCGGACTATCACCTATAATCGCATTTTTGTAATCATACTTGTGTCCTATCTCAGATTTTAACTGATTAATTTCGTTGGTCAGCGATTTGCGGGTTCTAATGTTATTAATGCTGTGCAAGAGGCGGTCTTTGATGTTTTCATCCTTGGTAATGTAATCATATGCGCCTTCTTTTAACAGTTGAACAGCTGTTGATATATCGTCTTGACCCGAAATAATGATCACATCTATTTCTGGATTAAAACGTTTTATTTTTTTTAAAATTTCATTGCCAGTAAAGTCAGGTAAACCAAGGTCAAGCGTTACTACATCAGGATTATCACCTAGGTTCTTAATAAAATCACGACCATTATAATAGGAGATGACTTCATACTCAGGATTGAGCGTTAAGGTGTGTTCTATCAGTTTGTTAAAAACCCGGTCGTCTTCAATGATATTTATTCTCATAGTCGCTGGTGTATCAAAAAAAGCGTATTGTAAACACTCTTTTTGCTTGGTTTCTGATGATAATTGGTAAATTTAAAAAATTGTTTGAGCTCTTCTTGGCTATTTTTAATGATTAATGAAATATTTTTGCCAAACAAGAGTTTTAGTATTTGATAAAGTATTTAAAACAAAGCTTTAATTTTTGGATAGAGGCGCTATGAGATTGTATTCATTATCGTCTATTATTCTTTATCTAATGTCGTAAATAGTTCATGATTCTTCGAAAAATCAGTATTTTATTTATCCTCGTAATGCTTTGGGGCTGTAGCACCAAAAAGAACACTTGGCTAAGTAGAAATTACCATAACCTGACAGCCTACTATAATGTATATTACAATGGTAGAGAGAGTTTCCGTCTTGGCGATAAAGCCATCATAGAATCTTATCAAAACGATTATACCAACGTTTTACCACTGTTTGAGTCTTCCGATCCTGATGCAGCTGGCGTAGCTAGTGGCGACATGGAGCGTGCCATCGAAAAGGGAAAAAAACTCATTAAGAAGCATTCGATAACAGCGAAGCCAAAAAAACGCTCACGCAACAATGCTTATGCTGCTGAATTTTACAGCAAAAAAGAGTTCAATGCATGGGTGGACGATGCTTATGTGCTCATTGGTAAAGCTCAGGTGTATAAACATGAACAAGCAGTGGCCATACGAACGCTGCAGCATGTGGTGCGTGATTTTCCAAACACAGAATCGATGTATGAAGCATTGATATGGCAGGCGCGTGCTTATACTGATAAAGGCGATTTTATAGGTGCTTTGGCTGCTTTAGAAAGTTACGACTTAGGAGGCAATGCACCCCTTGAGTTATATGCCGATTACATGGCTGTATATGCCAATATGTTACTTGTGCAGGAGAAGTACATTGAGGCCATTCCTTATCTTAAAAATGCCATTGAAGATGAGCGAAGCAAACACAAGCGTTTGCGCTATTCATATGTGCTTGGTCAGTTGTATGTGCTTAATAACCAGAGGCAGGAGGCGGCTGAGGCTTTTGGGTGGGTAGCTAAAGCCAGTACCGATTATGAAATGACATTTAATGCTAAGGTTAATCAAGCGTCTATAGTCTATGAAAATGCCAATGTAGCAGAGGTGAAGAAGCAGCTACACAAGCTTCGGCGCGATAAAAAGAATAAAGATTACTTGGATCGAATTTATTATGCCTTCGGTAAAGTGGCTTTGCAAGAAGGTGATGAGCAAGGGGCGCTACGGGACTTTAAAAAATCGGTGGATGCCAGCGTAGGTAATGATAATCAGAAGGGTTTATCCTACCATGAGGCGGGACAAATATATTATTCGAGGATGGATTTTGCCGATGCTTATTTTTATTACGACAGTGCCTTAACAGTGATAGATAACGAGTACGAGAAGATAGGTGAACTTAAAGAACGGCACTACGGCTTAAGTGGTTTAATTGACCACCTATTAACAGTGGAGCGTGAGGATAGTTTGCAGCATTTGGCGGATATGAGTGAGCCGGTATTGTATGCCTACCTCGATGGCATGATTGCAGAAAAGGAAGAGGAACAAAAACGCCTGGAAAAATTAAAGGAGGAAGAGAGCATGAGTGATGCTTTCTTTTACCAAAACTCAGGCGTCAGTAATAATATGGGGCAAACAGGGAAGTGGTACTTTTACAACCAAGCATCCAAAGGAATGGGTGAAATGGAGTTTGAAAAACGATGGGGTAAGCGTAAGCTTGAGGATAACTGGCGACGTAAAAATAAGAGTAAGGCCCTTGAAATACCCTCTTCTGATGATCCATTTGACCTACCAGATGATCCGTTTGCTGCAGATAACCCTGAGGCACAAAAAGATTCCGTGAAGGTGAGTGATGATAATCAAACCCAAGTGGCTTCGGTTAACGTGCCAACACGAAAAGAACTTTTGGCAGATATTCCATTAACAGCAGATCAGAGACGCGTGTCTGATAAAAAGGTGGAAGCAGCTCTGTTGGAGCTTGGATTGGTTTTTATGGATAGGCTCGAGAACTACCCGAAGTCTATAGAGTCCTTAGAAGCGTTGTTGAGCCGATACCCACATGGTGAGTCGAGAGACGAAGCCTTGATCGCATTGTATAACGCCTATCGCTTACACCAAGATAATGCGGGTATGATGGCAACAAAACAACGGATAGAACGTGAGTTTCCAGATCATCGTTTTGTGGCCTATTTAAATGATCCTGATTTCTTAAAGAAGATACAAGCGCGTAAGGCAGAAGAAGCCAAAGCTTATGAGCAAACCTACGAAGCGTTTTTGTATGGTCAGTTTAACGAGGTGATTAGTAAAGCAAGTCTTGCAACAGCTGATGATGCCAATTCGCTGAAGTGTAAATATTTATTGTTGCGTGGTTTGTCATATGGAAAGCAAGGAAATCCTGAGTTGTTTAAAGCAGATTTAAATACGATTATCTCCATCGACAATAGTACTGAAGAAGCCACATTGGCGAAGGCCTTGCTGCAACACATTAAAGATGGGAAGTTGCCAGTTCAAGGTACTTTATTTGCGTCTTCACCAAGTGCTGTAACCACCGAAATTATTACCAGTGATACAGGTGTGGAAACAAGCCAGGTAGCTGGGTTTGTCTATGTAGAGAATGAGCCATACGAATTGGTGGTCATGGGCATTGAGAAGAAGGATTTGAATCGTGCGATCTATAATGTGGCCGATTATAATTTCTCACGTTACCTTTTACATGATTTCGAGATTCAGGAAAAACGCTTGTTAGATGGTTCATCCATTGTGGTGGTTGCTGGTTTTGGCGGTCGAGTGGAGGTGATGGATTATTTCTATGGCTTGCGCGAAAATCCAGATTTCTTTGGTTTCGATCGTTTTACGGATAACATTATTGTGCTTTCGGAGAGTAATATGGGTAAGTTTTATTTATCAGGTTTGGTGAACGATTATAAACTATTCTTCGATAAATACTTTTTGCAGCACATTGATCAATCGGATTTGGAAAAAGTAATCATTGCAGAAGAGGCTCCAAAGAATACACCTGCCAATAGTGAAGCGGAAAGCAAAATTGGTTCAGTAGTAGTTGAGCCAACAACACCTTTGCCAACTGCAGAAACGGAGGAAGAGAAAGAGGAAAAAAGAGCTAAGCTTGAGCCAGAGCAGAATGAAAGAGAAGTGGAAATTAACGAGCCTATAGAAATAGAGACAACTGCGCCTCCTGTTGTAGAGCCGGAGGTTGCTCAGGAGCTTGCGCCCGCACCATCTATTTATGCTTTGGCAGAACAAGAAAAGCATCGTGTTTTGGTCATCGTAAAGAAGACGCGAATGGACTATAACCGCTTACAAAAAATATTTGCGGCACATACTCGCAATAATTTTGATGCAGAACTTAAGGTGCAATTGTTAGAATTTGGAACAGCCTACCGCATGATTGCTGTAGATGGGTTCGCAAATGCCAATGAAGCCATGGCATATATAAAAAGCGTAAAAGAGTTACCCTATTTATTGCGTGATGTGGTTCGTAAGGAGCATTATGTGTGGGCTGTGGGGCAAAGTAATATGCAAAAGCTTGAAGAAACCAATGAAATGCAGGCTTACGATGAGTTTTTCAAAGCCAATTATTAAGGGTTTCGAATCAACATAGAGAATAAGATATGACAGATAGCGGGATAAAAATACTTTGGGTTGATGATGAAATTGAACACTTGCGTGCACATATCTTGTTTCTGAAAGAAAAGGGATACGACATCACCACAGCTACCAATGGCCATGATGCATTGGAAATGGTTCAAGCTAATTTCTTTGACCTGATTTTTCTAGATGAGAATATGCCAGGTTTGACGGGATTAGAAACCCTAAGTCAACTTAAAACCTTGCGTTCCGATGTTCCTGTTATCATGATTACAAAAAGTGAAGAAGAGGATATTATGGATCAGGCCATTGGTAACCAAATAGCCGATTACCTGATTAAACCCGTTAACCCACGTCAGATCTTACTGTCTATTAAGAAACACTTGGATAAAAAGGAGTTGGTAACTAAAACAACCACTTCGGCTTACCAGTCGCAGTTTGGTAAAATAGCGCTTGAAATTAGTGACTCTTTCACATATCAAGATTGGGTAGAAGTTTACAAAAAATTGATATACTGGGAGCTTGAGCTTGAGCAAGGTGACGGTGCCATGGATGAGGTGCTGAATATGCAAAAGACAGAGGCTACACAAACCTTTACAAAATTTATAAAGAAGAACTACCTCGCATGGTTAAAAACACCCGAAGAAGCACCTCTTTTATCCCATAACCTGGTTAAGTCAAAAGTATTACCCTTGCTTGATAAAGGAGAGAAGGTATTTTTTATCGTCATAGACAATTTTCGTTACGACCAATGGGAGGTGCTAAAAAAAGTGATTGCATCGGATTATTTGGTGGAAGAAGATAGTCCTTACTTTAGCATTTTGCCAACGGCGACGCAATACGCGCGCAATGCGATATTTGCAGGTTTAATGCCATCACAAATAAAAGAGATGTTTCCTCAGTACTGGGTAGATGATGACAGTGATGAGGGAAAAAATAAATACGAAGGTGAATTATTAGGTACTTTGCTCAACCGTTTTAGAAAAGAAAAGAGCTTTGCCTATCGAAAAATAACGGATAGCGATGCCGGAAAGAGTTTGCTTGATGAGCTACATGGTTTGCTTTCCAATGATTTGAATGCCATTGTGTTTAACTTTGTAGATATGCTATCGCATGCACGTACAGAGGTGAAAATGATAAAGGAATTGGCGCGCGATGAAGCGGCTTACCGTTCCCTCACCCAGTCGTGGTATAACCATTCGCCATTGAAAGAATTGTTGCTGAAGTTGCGCAGCGAAAATGTAAAAATTGTGTTGACGACCGATCATGGTACCACGCGTGTACAGAACCCTGTTAAGGTAATAGGAGATAGAAATGTGAATGCAAATTTGCGTTATAAACAAGGAAAGAATCTTTCCTACAAAGCAAAGGAAGTGTTTGAGGTATTAAAGCCAAAAGACGCTTTTTTGCCCAAGTTAAATGTCTCCACAGCCTATATTTTTGGCTGTAATAACGATTTCTTTGCTTATCCGAATAATTACAACCATTATGTGAGTTATTACCGCGATTCCTTTCAGCATGGGGGTATCTCGCTTGAAGAAATGATTATTCCGTGTGTAACACTGCGCGGAAGGGGAAATTAAATGATCACGGATAGCTGCTTTTTTGATTGTAAATTAAAACACTTAGCTTATTTTTGCGAAAGCAATTAAATACAATTATGGATACTTTTTACATTGATTCATTAGATCAAATTAATGCTGTAGCAGCTGAATTTTTATCGAAATACGAAAAGGAACGTGTTTTTGCCTTTTACGGCCCAATGGGAGTTGGTAAAACGACTTTTGTCAAAGCATTGTGCAAAGAGCTAAATGTGGAAGATACGGTAAATAGTCCCAGTTTTGCTATTGTTAATGAGTATCATACGCCCGCAGATGAGATTGTGTATCACTTCGATTTCTACCGTTTGAAAGAAGAGGAAGAGGCCTATGATATGGGTTATGAGGATTATTTGTACTCGGGTCATTATAATATGATTGAGTGGCCTGAAAAAATAGCCACACTATTACCTGAAGGTAGACTCGACTTAAACCTAGAAGAGTTAGCAGACGGTCGTCGTAAGCTCACCGTATTGAAGCAGTAACAAATTTATTTATTGCACCTTTTTTACTATCTTAATGCGCCAATATGTGCACATTATAAAAAGGAAACTTAATAAATGATGGGCGAAAGAACTTCTTATTTTCCAATGGGACAAGCCAATCTTCTTCCGCAAGAAGAAATGCTTGAAGTGGGACGGCGCAAGAAAAGATTGTCAATTGGTGTACCAAAAGAAACATCGCGCTTTGAAAATCGAGTAGCACTAACGCCTCAGGGCGTGGAGTTACTGGTGGCCAATGGGCATACTGTTTTTTTTGAGTCGGGTGCAGGAGATCGAGCGCATTATTTTGACCATGACTTTGCAGAGTGTGGCGCTCAAATTGTGAAAGGCAATACTCAAGTGCTCAAAGCCGATATTGTGCTTAAAATGTCATCGCTCAACGATGACGAAATTGATCAGCTTGAGGCTAATCAATTGGTTATTTCCTTATTAAATCTTTATAATCAATCTCGAGAAAGCCTTCAGCGAATGCTGGATAGGCGACTTAATGCGATTGCTTTTGAGCTCTTAAAAGATAGCAGTGGCTGTTATCCGGTTATTCGTAGTATGAGTGAGATTGAGGGAACAGCTTCGGTTATGATTGCCAGTGAATACCTTAGTAAAGCACACAATGGTAAGGGTGTATTACTGGGTGGAGTAACGGGTATTTCACCTGCTGATTTTGTGATTTTGGGTGCTGGCACAGCCGGTGAATTTGCTGCTAAGGCAGCTATTGGCCTAGGTGCATCGGTAAAAGTTTTTGATAATTCCTACCATAGTTTGCGTGAGCTAGAAAGAAATGTGGGGCAACGGATATTCACGTCTGTTCTTCATCCCCAAGCCTTAACAAAGGCGCTGCAAAGTGCTGATGCAGTCATGGGAAGCTTGCGATACCTACAAACGGGTCGATCATTTATGGTTACTGAAGATCAAGTTGCTCAAATGAAGAAAGGCTCAATTATCATTGACCTTAGTATGGATCAAGGTGGATGTTTTGAGTCAAGTAAATGTACTAATTTTGACCATCCTGTTTTTAGTAAGCACGGCGTTATTCACTATTGTGTGCCCAATATTGCATCGCGTGTTTCGCGCACGGCATCTATCGCACTGAGTAATATCTTTGCACCTATTATTCTTCGCTTGGGCGAATCGGGTGGTATCCATCATTTGGTAAAAGAAGATGTGGGCTTAAGTCATGGTATGTACCTTTATAAGGGCATATTAACCAACAGTCATATTGGACGTAAATTTAACATGCCATACAAAGATATTGGTTTGTTGATGGCAGCATTTTAGTGGTTACCCTATATGATGCTTAGTCGATTTCTAACCGATAATGCCTACATTAATTTGGTCTTTGGTACTTCATTGTTTGTGTTTCGAGTTTTCTCGTAAGGAATGGTGAAACAAAAATGTGCTCCTTCGTGATAGGTTTTATCAAGCCATATTTCACCACCAAGGGCATCAATGTATTTTTGAGATATAGCAAGCCCAAGCCCATTGCCACCAAATTCACGAGAATTACTGGTTGAAACTTGTCTGAACATATCAAATATAACCGCCTCTTTACCTTCTGGAATGCCAACGCCAGTATCCTTAACGGAGAATAATAATGTATTGTCAGACAGTGTGTATCCGAATTTAATCCAACCGTCCGAAGTAAATTTAACGGCGTTATCGAGCAAATGATTTAAAACTTTTATCAATCCCTGTTGGTCCGTCACTATTTCATCACCATGCTCTTCTATGCCTTTTTCTAGATATATTTTAAGCGGTTTGTGCATGAGTTTGATTTCGCGCATGTAATGCTTGAGCATATTTTCGAGTAAATCGTTAAGCTTAAAAATACGCGGACCTTCCTGTATCAATCGGGTTTGTAATTTAGAAATGTCAATAAGGTTATCCATGACCTTTAGTAGCTGCATGCCATTCAGGTTTATAATGCCAATATACTCATCACGGTCATCCGGATCTAAGCCTTCCATTTTTAGTAATTCCGAAAATCCTAGAATAACATTCATCGGTGTTCTTATCTCATGGCTTAAGTTGGCCAGGAAAGTGGATTTAAGCTGGTCATTTTCTCTGGATTTAACTTGGGCTTCGTTGAGTTTCTGAAGTGATAAATCTAATTCTTTGTTTTTCTGTGTGAGCTCAAGGTGTGTGATTTCTAGCTCTTTATTGCGTAAGTTTAATTCTTCTTGGGCTTTGTGGTGTTCTATCTCACTGCTCATGCGTGGCGTAAACAAATACACTAAAGACTCAATAACACCTATATGTTTAATGGGATCTTTAAATAAGGCCATAAAAATACCATTGGGCTGATAGCCAGAATTGAAAAGGGGAATACCAATGTAGCCTTCTATTTTTTGGGTATAGAGGAAATTGTCTTTAGGAAATTTTTCCCAGGCACCAACGGATATTTTACATGTATTTTTCCCAATAACGTCTTGGCAAGGTGTATTATCTAGGTTGTAGCTCAAGTTAGCATGAAGGGTTTTCTTATCAGATAAAGCAATGGTGTTGACCATATTTTGTTTGGGGTCAAACTTGCCAATCATTACATAGTCAGCTTCTATCAAATTGCACAGTTGTAATGCCGTATATTCAAAATATTTTAGACCAATGTGTCTATTTACTGGTGTAGCAATATCATAAATAGTAGATTCTATTTTCTTAAAACGATTAAGTAATGACTTCTTTTTTGTGAATGGGTTTCTCCAATTCATATCCTCATGATAATTATTAAGAAAATTAAAATACTCAAAATGAGATAAGCACTAAAGTTTTTTTGATCAATGGGCTAGTTTTATACTTTGAAGTACAAATATGCAGTGTGAATGGTTTCCATCCTAAGGAAAACGAAGATATCTTCGGTGTCATTATGGCTCAGTCCCAATTATTTTACTAACTGTTATGCAATGGCGATAATTCTTCGCGCAGTTTGTGTCGCCAATCAGTAGCGTATGATTATAAACAACGATTTTAACATAGATAGCTATAGGAGAGTGAATTAACCAATGGCTATCCAGTCCTGATCGTGCGCTTTTATAGAATTTCGATGTTATGGTTTTTAGGCGATTGCTAGTTTACTTTCTGGCTGACTAAGGTAATCATAAAAAATATTTACAAGAAGTTTGTGATCCATCTCTGGTGATAAGGGAATCACCAAATCGGCAAAGGTGTCTTGAAATACAATTTGCAATTCATTCTTACGTGGAAATTCAATTCCAGATACTTTCCTATGTGTCCGAATCTCGCCTAGTGCTGTTATTAATTTAATAACCATATCTCTTTCCTTTAAGTGTTAAGACTACAAACGTATTGAGTTGTTTTTCCGATATAAAAGTAATTGTGCTGGTGAGTTTAACCAAAGGAAATAGCTTCTATTCCATGAGATGTCGTTTTTTTATGATAAAAGAAATATTTGGGTGTATGAAAGTATATAAGCTTCCACTAACAGTTTGTTTTTCGTGATGAATGAGTCTTAATTAGAATTGAGGATGCCAATTCACTCTGATTATCAGTTGTAAAGAAGTGTTTAGTTGATTATGCTTTTATCATGCTATAGGGTCATAGGTTAAAAGTGATGGTTTTAGGCTGGGGTGTTTCATAATTGATGAGTTCTTAAATTATTGGCATGTATTCTGAGGACTTTTTTTACCTTTGCTTGAACTGAATTTTAGCTTAATGGCAACAGAAGAAAAAGGAAAGAAGCTTGTAGAAAAGTTAAGGCACAAATATCGCCTAGCTATCTTTAACGAGCAGACATACGAAGAAGTGTTTGGAATGCGTCTTTCGCGTCTTAATGTTTTTACGACCATGGGGGTTAGCCTGTTTATTTTGGTTGTAATGGTTATATTTTTAATCGCATTCACAGGCTTAAGGGAATATATTCCTGGTTATCCTGATGGGCAACAGCGTCGTCTTATCATACAAAACACCCAGCGTGTTGATAGTTTGATCATGGAGATAGAACGACGTGATCGCTTTTTTAGAGACATCCGTGCTGTGGTATCCGGAGAAGTGCCTGAAGGTGCTTTACCTGAGGATGCCAAGGAGGCTGGTGAAGTGTCAAATAGTAATGTCACTTTCAAAAAATCAGAAGAAGATTCCATTTTTAGAGAACAAGTCGAGCGAGAAGAGAAGTTTAATTTAGCCGTATTTGATAACAACAGTAGGAAATTTGAGCTTGAGCATAGCTTCTTATTTACCCCACTAAAAGGTGTTGTCGTAAATAAATTTGGTGAAACACAAGGTCACTTTGGTGTTGATGTAGTAGCTAAGCCAGGTAGTAGGGTGAGCGCAGTACTCGACGGAACGGTTATATTCACGGGTTGGACGGTTGAAACAGGTTATGTCATACACTTGCAACACACCAATAATTTGATTTCAATATACAAGCACAATGAGACGATGTTGAAAAGCATGGGTGATAAGGTGCAAGCAGGTGAAGCTATTGCTAGTGTTGGTAATTCGGGAGAGTTAACAACCGGACCTCATTTACATTTCGAGCTGTGGTACAATGGTGTGCCTTTAGATGCCGAACAATACATGTCGTTTAAATAACGACAAACCAATTCAAGAAGAAGATTAATGTCGAAAAAAATTGCAATATTGGGCTCTACGGGTTCAATAGGGACACAGGCCTTAGAAGTCGTAGATAGTCATTCAGATAAATTTGAGGTTGAGGTATTAACAGCCAATAACAATGTTGACTTATTAATTAGTCAGGCAAAGAAATATGTACCTAATACGGTAGTAATTGCCAATAAGGAGAAGTATAAACAACTGAGTGATGCCCTTGCTGCTACGGATGTCAAAGTGTATGCTGGTGCTGACGCTATAGCTCAGGTGGTTCAAATTAGTTCAATTGATGTGGTACTTACCGCAATGGTTGGTTTCTCAGGCTTATTGCCAACCGTTAATGCCATTAAGGCGGGTAAGCAAATTGCATTGGCCAACAAGGAAACATTAGTTGTAGCTGGTGATATTATCACCAAATTAGCTCTTGAGAATAAGGTGAGTATTTTACCTGTTGATTCGGAACATTCTGCTATATTTCAATGTCTAGCGGGTGAATTTCATAACCCGATTGAGAAGGTTATACTGACTGCATCAGGAGGTCCTTTCCGTGGCAAAAGTGTTGATTTCTTAAAAAAAGTAACCCGTTGTCAGGCTTTGAATCATCCCAATTGGACAATGGGTGATAAGATTACCATTGATAGTGCATCGATGATGAACAAAGGGCTTGAAGCTATTGAAGCAAAGTGGCTTTTTGACGTTAAGCCGAGTCAGATTGAGGTAGTAGTTCACCCGCAATCTATTGTTCATTCCTTGGTGCAGTTTGAAGATGGCTCTATGAAGGCTCAGATGGGTTTGCCAGATATGCGGGTGCCTATTCAATATGCAATGACGTTTCCCGAGCGATTTAAATCGGACTTTCCTCGTTTCGATTTTATGGCTTATCCGCAACTTACCTTTGAAAAAGCTGATGTTAATGCCTTTCGAAATTTAGATTTGGCTTATCAAGCGATGAATAAAGGGGGCAATATGCCTTGTATTTTAAATGCGGCTAATGAAATAGCGGTGGATTACTTTTTAAAGCAAAAGGTGGGATTTGTTGAAATGTCTGATGTTATTGAAAAAACAATGCAGCGCTTACCTTTTATCGAAAAGCCATCATTTGATGATTACCTGCAAACCAATCAAGAGGCTCGGAGTATTGCGGAAGAAATTATAGTAAAGAAATAAGCTTTAATGTGACCTTTTTGGGCACATCTGTGTTATTTGATTAAAGAGCTTAATATATAAAGTATCAAATTACTTTAGGCAGCGAGTAAAATCAAGTTGTTATTAGTGCGAAAAGAATATATTTGTTGCTTAAATAGAAAAATAATAATTAATGGAATTTTTTATAAAAACAGTGCAGTTACTGCTTAGTTTATCAATACTGGTGATTCTGCATGAATTTGGACATTTCTTTTTTGCCCGATTATTTAAAACTAGAGTTGAGAAGTTTTATTTGTTTTTCAACCCTTGGTTTACCTTATTTAAATATAAAAAAGGCGACACGGAGTATGGTGTTGGTTGGCTGCCTTTAGGTGGATATGTAAAGATATCCGGAATGATTGATGAGTCAATGGATAAAGAGGCTATGGCACAACCGCCTCAACCTTGGGAGTTTAGAGCCAAGCCTGCGTGGCAGCGTTTGTTGATTATGATAGGAGGAGTGGTTGTCAATTTTATTTTGGCCATTTTTATCTACTGGATGATACTCTTTACCTGGGGAGATACTTATGTGCCGGTAAAATCGGCTAAGCATGGCCTTTATTATCATGAAATAGCCAAAGAAATAGGCTTGCAAGATGGTGATGTTGTGCTGAAAGTTGATGCCTT
>Ga0193951_1000752_pt1 | contig 14488 bp, 8 predicted proteins | sample BB_2_MG_FD_140370 | JGI IMG/M metagenome (GOLD analysis project Ga0193951, IMG submission 140370) | Microbial mat bacterial communities from the Broadkill River, Lewes, Delaware, United States - BB_2_MG | ecosystem: Environmental > Aquatic > Freshwater > River > Microbial mats | place: USA... | reverse complement strand
TGCTAAAATTGCACCAAAATGATTATGTTTATCACTATAAGGTTTTTTCATTGCAGCACCTCTTGATCCTAAAGCGCCATCTCCATATACTTTTATTGAACGCACATTTAGTCTGTCTGTTTTGATTATTCCTTTGTTTAAAAAGTAATCTAAATTTTCAGGATAATTTGCTGCCATAGCATAAACCCTCATTTTTAATTCACCAGCTTGTTGTAAACTATCAATTAATTCAATAACATCTCTTGTTAAACCTGCATCATCAACGGTAGTTAAACCTAAATCGAAACAAATTTTTTCAGCATCTTTTAGCGCTTGAATTTGTGATTTTTTAGAAGGTTTCGGAACTTTTGCTTCAATTAAATCCATTGGGTTGTCAATAAAAATCCCTGTCAGTTTTCCATTTTTTTGAAGAATTTCACCTCCTGAGAATGGTGTTTTTACATTAACTCCGGCTAAATCAATTGCAGCCTGATTAGCAAGTAATGCATGACCATCAATTCTTCGAACTGCTATAGGAGTATTTGGAAATAGATCATCTAAAATCTCTTTTGTAGGATACTCTTTTACTTCCCAATCATTTTGATCCCAACCTCTACCAGTTATATAGTTAACATTTTTTTCTTTTTGAAAATCAACAATGCGTTCCACAACCTCATTAAAACTTTTGGTTCCAGTTAAATCCACTCTTTGTAATTGCATTCCTAAACCATAAAAATGACAATGAGCATCAATAAAACCAGGTAATACAGTTTTTCCTTTTACATCATTTATGTATTCAGGAGAATATTTTGCTTCCATTTCAAGTGTAGAACCTATATCTAATATTTTTCCACCTTTAATTGCTAATGCTTGAGCTCGATCAAAATTTTCATTAACGGTATATATGTTTGCGTTGATAACAATTGTGTCTACCTTTTCTTTTTTTGTACAGGATAAACTTAATGTTGTTAAAAGTAAAAATGCTAATTTTTTCATTGTATATTATTGTAAGTAAGTGTCTAATAAATAAACTAAAGCACTCATTGAAGCAGCTCCTAATTCTAATTCTCTTTTATGCACTTTATCAAAAGTGTCAGTTGCTGCATGATGATAATCAAAATATCTTTGAGAATCTGGTTTATACCCAAATAATGAAATTGTTTCAGATTTTAGAGGTCCAATATCTGCACCGCTTCCTCCTTTTTTAATATCATGTAACCCGTAAGGAGCTAATAACGGTTTCCAGCTTAAAAACAATTCATGATGTTTATTATTGGCATCAAAACTAAAACCTCTTGGAGTATGACCTCCTGAATCGGATTCTAATGCAGCAATATGAATTTCATTGTTCTTTTTTGCTTCTTCAGCATATTTTTTTCCTCCTCTTAATCCATTTTCTTCATTCATAAATAAAACAACTCTAATGGTATGTTTAGGTTTTATATTATTTAATTGAAATAAACGTAAAACTTCGATTGATTGTACTACACCAGCACCATCATCATGAGCCCCATCACCTATATCCCATGAATCTAAATGTCCACCTACAGTGATAAATCTATCAGGAAATTTACTTCCTGTTAACTCTCCAATAACATTAAAGGAAGGTGTATCGGGTAATGTTTTACAGCTTTGCTTAAAGTAAAATTTTAAGTTCGGATTTTCTTTTAAACTTTTACTTAATTGTTCTGCAGCTCTCGTACTAATTGCTGCTGTTGGTGTTTTTTCACTATCCTTTAAATTTCCATAACTCATAGCACCCGTATGTGGGTAATCATCAATATTATGTGTCATAGAACGAACAATTACTCCTAAAGCTCCAAATTTTCCGGCTACTTTTGCACCGCTATAACGTTGATCAGCGCAACCGCCATAAGCTTTAAAAGTTTGGATAAAAGTATGGTCAAAAGGTCTGTTGTAAAATACAATTTTACCTCTTAGCTTTTCACCAAGTCCTTCGGCTTCTTTTAAACTTTGAACTTCAATTACTTCTCCTTCAATTCCTTTTTCTGGAGTAGCAATAGAACCACCTAAAGCACAAATTGGAACATTTACTTTTTCATTATTACTGGTGAAATAAGCTTCTTCTTTTTCTCCTCTTACCCAGTGAGGAACCATAACTGGCTGTAGCCAAACCTTGTCAAAATTTAGGTCTTTCATTAATTTTTCACCCCATTCAACTGCTTGTTGAGCCTCTAATGAACCAGATAACCTTCCACCAATATCATTGGATAAAACATCGAGCATTTGATAACATTGCCCATTGGTTAAGGCAGTATTAAATAAATGTTTAATGGTTGTTGAATCAGTTTTGTTTATAGCAACAACATTAGCTGTTGTAGGATTAATATTTGTACATGAGGTTAATGCAATAAGAACACTTATTGCAAGAAAAAGGTTTTTCATTTTGAGTAGTTTTATAGTCCGTTAAAACTACATAAAAAACTTTAATAAGGAAGTAACAATATTATAAGTCAAATTTATAAGTTATTCCACCTAAAACCTGTAATGTTTGAACTTGATAATTTACAAAACGTTCATATTTTTTTCCCAGAGCATTGTTTATTTTTGCAAAAGCGGTTAACCTATCTGAAAAAATATAACCACCATTTAAATTTAAATCAAGGTAGGAATTATTTACAATTTTAGTGTAGTTTGACAATTCACCGTTAAAAGGAATTCCAGTATCATTTGTTTCTCCATTATAAAATAGCTTCGCTCCTGCAAACCAGTTTTTATTTTGATAATCAGCCGTAATTGTTGCTGTAATATCTGGTAAATTCCAAGCTTCCATTTGATTTGTTGTAGTGTATTTAGCGTAATTTAAAGAACCGCCAAAATTAAACTCTTTAGAAGCATCAATAGTGATTTCTGCAAAAGCCCCAAGCGTTTTAATGTCATCGTAAATTATATTGAATGAATTTCCAGCTTCATAACCGTTTGAAACAACAATAGAACCATTAGTTTTTGTTTGGTTTTGAATAAACAGTGCTTTGTTTTTTTCATTGGTATGACTTACTTGAAAGTTATAGCCAATATTAGAGGCTAGCTTTCCTTTTGCACCAATAAATGCTTTGTATTGCTTGTCGGTTTGTTGAATTGATTGCGTAGGAGAGATGTAAGGATTTTCATTTGCAAAATCTTTATATGAGTTTTGAATTAAATCTCCGGTGGCACCGGCAACAATTATTAAAACATCATCAATCATTTTAAATGAAGCGGTTACATTTGGGTAGGCATAAAAATTATTTATTTTATTTTCTAAATCATTTGAATAATACAATTTGGCTCCTAAATTAACAGTTAAATTATCTCTTAAAACTTCAAAGTTTGGATTAAACCCTAAGTTTAAAAAGCTGTGCTTTATTTCTTCTGAAGTGAAATAGTTTTGTTTAAATTTTCCAGCTAATAAATCCACTGAAAATTCGGCGTTGATAAGCTCAGTGGAAATTGGGAACTCAAATTTTGGTTTTGCAACTAAACGAATTTCATTGCTGTTATAGTCATCTGAAAAATTAACTATTTCTGCAGTAGCTCCTTGAAAAAAAGAATCTTCAAAATCAATTTTACCACCTACATAAACATTTTTATAAATTTGTTTTTCATTAATGCTATTAAGTACAGCATCACTAAAGGTGGTTTCTGGATTTATTCCATAATAATTATATAATTGTCGTTGAACTCCTGCATTCACTTGCCAGTTGTAATCGCGATCGAATTGTTTATAATAACCATCAATTCGTGTATCGGCAAAATTATCATTTAATAAAATATCTTCAATTCCACCTTCTGAAGAATGATGATTTATAAAAACACCAAAATCGTTATACCTTTTATCTCCAGAATGAAAATAAGCTTCAAATAGCGGACTTGTAAAATTCCCAAAACCTGCGGAAATATAATTTTCAAATAATCTTTCTTTTGGCTCTCTAACTACTCCTTTTGCTTTTCCTTTTGAAGGTGTAAAAGTGGAAGCTACTGGTATTGAAAAAATAGTATAAGTTACCTTTTCTTTTGGAATTTTATTTGTGTCTTCAATTACAGGATTCGATTTTACCTTAAAAGCATCTGATATTTTTGGAGTATATGGTTTTACCACAGAAATTTCTTCAGTTTTTAAAGTGTCTATTTTTTTTTCTTGGGCAAAAGAAATTCCGGTAATTAGAAGAGATAAAGTTGTTATAAGTAGCTTTCGCATTGTATTGTGTTTTAAATTTTGGTGATGCTTAATAAATGCTTGAAAATTAATTTCCATTTGGATTAACAGATTCGTTTGTTTTGGCTTGTTCAGTTTTAATACTATTTAATTGTGTAGTTGCATCTTCTACCACATCTTCAAATTGCGAGAAGTTTTTAATTACACTTTCTAATATATATGTAGCTTGGTAAGCATCTTTTAATTCATAGTAATTGTTAGCCATTAATAGTAAACCTTTTGCTCCCCAATATTTATAAGAGGCATAATCTGCAGCTATTTTTTGAATAATTTTATTTGAAACTCTATAGCTACCATCATTATTTTCATAAAAAGCACTATAGTATAAAGCTTCAGCCATTAATTCTCCTGAGGCAATTTTTTCAACTTCTTTGTATGCGTTTCGGGCTTTTAATTCATCGTTTGTTTTAATGGCCGAACGAGCAATTATAATTTGAGCGTCAGATTTTATTCGATCCTCTAATTTTCTATTACTAAGAACTTTTTCTGCGTATTTTACTGATTTTCCATAATTTTTAGCTTCATAGTATCCCTTCATTAAGTTAGATTGTGCAAAAGTGATATTTTGTGGCAAATCAGCTTCATTTTCTAAACGTTCCAAAATTGGAATAGCATTTTTCCAATCATTATTTTCTAAGTGAACTAAAGATAATCTCGAAAGTGCATTTTCAGTAAATTCATTTTGAGGTTGCTCAATTACAAAGGTGTAATTAGGAATTGCTTCTCTATGTTTTTTTTCTGAAAATAAAGATTGAGCTAAGTAAAAATTAGCATTTAAATTGTGTAACCCATTAGGGAAATTTTGTAAATACTTTTTAAAGCTAATAATTGATTTTTTATGATTGTTTTGTAAATATTGTTTTTCAGCAGATTCATACATGTCATTATCTAATTCAGCATCAGATACATTTACAAAATCAACACCTTTCACCCAAACCGCATATTCATCAACTCTTCCTAAGTCAACATAAATTTGTCGAGTATTTTTTACGGCCTGCTTTGCTTCAGCAGTATTAGGGAATCGTTTTACCACGCTTTTATAAGTTGATAAAGCTTTTTCATTTTGATCGGTATTATAATAAATTAATCCCTTTTTTAGCATTGCTTTTGAAACTAAAGGACTTCTTTTGAAATTTGAAATTAGTACATCGAAATTTTCTAAAGCCAAGGCATTCTGGTTCTTTTTTATATATGAATTACCTAAAACATAATAGGCATCATCTTTATAGCCTGATCTTGCAGTTGTATTTAAGAATGAATTCAATTCTTTAATTTTTGAATTTTCATTTCCAGTTAATCCATAACTAATTGCTTTTTGAAATTGTGCATAATCTGCATCAATTCGATTCATTTCAAGTGCTTTGTTGTAATAAGTAATTGCTTTTGTATAATTACGAGTAGCAAAATATCCATCTCCAATTCTAAGGTAGCTATCGTTTGTTCTTATTAAATCAGAGGCATTATTTTCAGTGTATTGTTTAAATTCATCTGTGGCATTGGCATAGTCTTTTAATTTAAAATGAGCGTAACCTATATTGTATTTTATATGCTCATATGGGGGAGTATTTGAAGCTTCATTAAAAGCAATAAACTCTTTAAAATTTAAAAGAGCTTCTTTAAAATTATTTAGTCTATAATTTGATTCTCCTTTCCAAAAAGTAGCTTGAGCTGTAATGTCTGGATCTAATTGGACGGTAAGCGATTTTTCGAAATTCTCTAGGGCAATAGCATAATTCCCTTCAGAAAAAAGTTCTGCACCTCTAAAAAAGGCAGCCTTTTGAAATAGGGTTTTGTCTTTAGCACTTTTTTTATTTGATAAAAATCCCAAAGCTCCTTCAAAGTCTTTAGAGGTAATATAGGAGCTTATAATTAAATCGTTGATTTCATTTTTATGCAACGAGTTAGGATAAAGTTCAATATATTCCTGTAAAACTTCAGGAACACTTTTGTATGGATTCCCAATCTCGTAACTCAGTTTTGCATAATTTAACCAGGCATCTTTTTTAATTTCTGGTTTAAATTTCATTTGAGATGCGTTTCTAAAAGCGTTTAAAGCTTCAGTCTTTTTTTCTAATTTCAAGTAGCATTCAGCTAAATGATAATAGGCATTTTGAGCAACAGCATTATTTCCTCCTATAATTTTATTAAAATTGTTAATTGCATTCTCAAAATCACTTTGTTTAAAATATGCATATCCTAATAAATAATAATCGGTGTTTGTCCATTTTCCTCTTTTACCTTTATAGTTTTTTAAATGAGGAATAGCCTCATCATATTGTTGTAAATTGAAATAACTTTCACCAATAATTTTTGAAACTTCTGAATGTTCTAATCTTTTTGCTTTTGCCAATAATGGTTGCGCGTGTTTTAAAGCTTTATCAAATTTCCCTAATTTAAAATTCATATCAGCTAAATAATAGGAAACCTTGGTTTTAAAAGAAGTATCATCAGCAACTTCACCCAAATATTTGTCTGCAGTAGTATAATCATCCTGGTTATAGGCAATAAATCCATAATAATATTTAGCCTGGGCTCCGTATTCTTGAGAATCCAATAAGTTGATAAAGTATTCTTTTGCTTTGGCATATTGCTTAACAGCAAATAAAGAGTATGCATATTTAAAATTAAATTCTTCTTCCTTTCTAATTGATAAATTAGTTGAATTAACCTTTGAAAACCATTTTGAAGCATACGAATATTTACCAATTTTAAAGTAGTAATTGGCAACGTCTAAAAAAGCATTGTTTCTTTTGGTACTTGTAGGGTATTTTTTAACAAAATTCTGCATTAACTCATCAGAATTTGGTTGTTCTAACCGTATGGCACAATTGGCAGCATAAAATTCACAATTGGCTTTTAATTCGGACGAATTGTCAAATTTAGATTTTATGTTATTAAATTTTTCCTGAGCAGCAACATAGGCTTTATTTTGATATAACTCATAGGCATGATTATATTCTTTAAGGTTATTGGTGTAAATTACCGTTTTTTGAGCTGAAATAGAGAAAGTTAATAGGAATGCTAAAATTGGAAGAACAACTTTTTTATAATTCATTTTAATAAAAATTGAAAGTTTAAAACTATAATCTAATAACGCAATTATTTTTTGAAATTGTCTATTAGGCTGATTTTTTTTATTAGAGAATTATAACAACAACTATTCCTATTTTTAGTTTTATTGAATGAAAATTAATATAAATCTATTTGAAGTTGATACTTTACGTATAAATATTTAGATTTGTTCAAAATAGAAATACCTATGTCTCAAGCCATTCTGACCTTACAAAACGCACAAATATTTCAACGTGAAAATTTAGTTTTATCCAATGTGAATCTTACTATAAATAAAGGTGAATTTGTTTATTTGATTGGGAAAACAGGTAGCGGTAAAAGTAGCTTAATGAAAACTTTATATGGTGATTTACCGTTAAACAATGGAAAAGGAGAAATTGTAGATTTTAATTTAAATACTCTTAGAGAAAAAGAAATTCCTTTTCTAAGAAGAAAAATTGGAATTGTTTTTCAAGATTTTAAATTATTAAATGATAGAAATGTTTTTGATAATTTATTGTTTGTTCTACGTGCAACTGGCTGGAAAGATAAAGCCAAAATGAAAATCAAAATAATGGAGGTTTTAAGCAAAGTAGGTATGGAAACTAAAGATTTTAAAATGCCTTTTCAACTTTCAGGAGGAGAACAGCAACGAATTGCAATTGCAAGAGCACTATTAAATGATCCAGATTTGATTTTGGCTGATGAACCTTCTGGAAATCTTGATCCGGCCACTTCTGTTGATGTAATGAATGTTTTAAAAGAAATACATGACAGCGGTAAAACTATTTTAATGGCTACCCATGATTATGCGCTAATTTTAAAGTTTCCTTATAAAACTATTAAATGTGAAGGTGGGGAGTTGTTTGAGGTAGTTCAGCAGAAAAATTAAAGATATAATGATTTCTGTTTTAATTCCTGTTTATAATTATAATATAAAACCGTTGGTAGATAGTTTACTTCTTCAATTTCAGGAAGTAGACTATAAATGGGAAATAGTTTTATCTGATGATAATTCGGAGAAAAAATTAAGAGAATTGAATTTCAATTTCATAAAGGATCTAGGAAAGAAGAATGTTGTTTTATTTCAACAGGAAAGAAATGTAGGGAACTCTGAAAATAGAAATATTTTACTTTCTAAAGCATCTCATTCTTGGTTATTGTTTTTGGATGCTGATGTTCTAGCAGTTCATGATTCTTTTATAGCTAGCTATATAGCAGAAATGAAAAGAACTAAAAAAGATATTATTGCTGGAAATATAGTATATGATAGTAAAAAACCTACTCCAAATTTGTTAAGATGGAAATATGGTAAGCTAAAGGAAGAGGTTTCTTTTGATGTTAGAAAGAAAAAACCAGTTCTTCATGTAAGGGGGGCGAATTTTGCGATCAGGAAAGCGTTGATAGAGAAATTTAAATTTCCAAAGTTGTATGAGAAGTATGGATTTGTAGATACAAGCTTTTTTCTTCAGTTTAACGAAAAGCAAATATCTGTAATTGATAATCCTGTATATCATTTAGGAATAGAAGAAAACCCTATTTATTTAAATAAAACCAAAAATGCAGTAAATAATGCGTTGTTTTTATTAGATAATAATGAAGAATTGGCATCAAACATTTCAATTGTTGCATTTTATAAAAAAGTTAGATTCTGTAAAAAACTTATAGCAAATATATATTCTAAGAGTCATGTTAAATTTGAAAATAACTTATTGTCAAATAAACCTTCAATAACGATTTTTCAGTTTTATAAATTACTGTATTTAGGATATTTAGATTTTTCTAAAGATATTAAGTAATTGTTCTTCTTGTTTTTCCCAGATTAGTTTTTTTGAAGCGATATCTAGTTGAGAACGGTAATGATTTTTTCCGTTTTTTAGTACTAGTTTAATAGAATTCTCAATACTTATTGGTGAATGATCCTTTATCACTTCACCTACATTAAAGGAGTGAACAATATTTTTAATTTCAGGTAAATAGGTCGTAACAACAGGTATTTGAGCCTGTATATAATCAAATAATTTGTTTGGCAGTGCATATTGATAACTTAATCCAATATCCTCTTCCAAACTTAATCCAAGAGCTGCATTTTGAGTAAGATGAAATAATTCAAATGGGGGAATTAAACCTAATAATTGAACCTTTTTTTCTAATTGATAGTGTTTTATTTTATTTTCAAGAAGAGATTTTATTGGTCCGTCACCAACTATTTTAAGAGTTGTATTTTCTATGTTTTGCATTGAACTCAAAAGAGGAATAAGTCCTCTTCCATGATTTAAGGCGCCTTGGTAAATTATATAATTATTTTTATTCTCTAACAATTGAGTTTTTTTAAGGGTAGGAAAATTTTTTATGACAATTGAGTTGATGTTGTATTTTTTTAAAAACCACTTTGAAATTGAATCGGAAACAGTTATTACAGAATTAGGTTTGGATATTAACTTTCTTTCAAGAAATCGCCAAACTTTTTGAGAATACCTTCCTTGGATTGATGGAAGTTCTGAAAATAATTCGTGACTATCAAAAACCAACGGTATATTATTTAATTTTGAAATTAAATAATTAGGTAACAAAGTGTCTAAGTCATTTGAAAGTAAAACATTCTTTTTTGAAAATAGTAAAATCAAAAATAATCGAATGTTGAATTCAGTATAAAATAAAACTCCTTTATTAAATATTAATTTAATCCTTTTGGTTTTATAAGTAGGCTTGTAAGGAAGACTATCTTTTAATTCACGCCCAATTAATAGTATTTCAAAGTTTAACTTAGATAAAGTTGAGCATACTTTTGATACTCTTTGATCGGTTACTAGGTCGTTTGTTACAGAAACAATTATACGCTTCAAAAGAATTAATTTTGATGCAAATTAATAATTTAAATTGTATTTTTTTTAAAATAGAGGTAATATATATTAGCTAATAAAATAAATACGTTTGTTATAATTATTGGCCATGAAATGGCTAGCATTACTCCATAAATTACGAATAGAATTGCTCCCATAGAGTTAATTATTCTCAAGGTTCTAACATTTTTCATCATAAATGAAATAATAAGAGCAACAGAAGCTAAATATCCTACCCATTCAGTAATTGAAATACCTAATATCATATAGTGTTTTTTAAAAGGGGGACAAATATATATAATAAAATGAATAATAGGTCCTAAAAAAAAGAAACCTCACTCAAAGAATGAGTGAGGAAAATTGCTATGAAAAAGATGGTAAGCTATGAAACTTACCAATACAAAGATATAAACTTTTTAGATATATAATGTTATTTTATTATAAAAATTTGTTAAAAGAATGAACTTTTGTAACAAATGTAACGTAAGATATTTTTTTTTAGAATTAATGCAAAAATCTCGAACTAATTTGAATTATATGTAAAAAACCTTTGATTATTTTTAAGAAAAGTAAAATCGGTTTTTTTGGAATGTTCTATGCGTTAGGGTTTTAAGTGATAATTGCAATCCGTTTTTAATAATTTTGAGATAAAATATTTTAGTTGTTATCATAATGCGCAATAAAATATCATTTTTTGATCAACGCTTCTCTTAAAATAGTTGCTGGGTGTTTTGAAAATCTATTTGTTCCATCCTTAATTTGATGTCTACAACTTGTTCCTGAGGCTGCTATAACTGTTGAGGATTTAGTGTTTCTAACTTTTGAAAATAAGGTGTCTTCTCCAATTTGAATGCTTATAGCATAATGCTCTTTTTCATATCCAAAAGAACCAGCCATACCACAACAACCAGAATTTATAATTGTGACATGGTAATTTTCAGGTATTGACAACATACTAAAAGTTGGTTCAACTCCGCTTAAAGATTTTTGTTGACAATGACCATGTATTTTCAAGGTTTGTTTAGCGTTTGTAAAACTCTTGGAAGAAATATTGTTGTTTTCAAATTCATTTTTTATAAATTCTTCAATTGTGAATGTGTTTTCAGAAATAAAAGTTGCACTTATTTTATCATCAGCTAACCTTAAATATTCATCTCTAAAAGATAAAATTGCAGATGGTTCAATTCCTACCAGAGGAGTTTCTTTAGAAATAAGATTTTTGAAGAAATTGACATTAAAATCTACTTTTTCCTTTGCTTTGTCTAGAATACCTTTAGAAATAAAGCTTCTACCACTTTCTTCATGATTTGTAATATTTACTTTATATCCTAATTTGGTTAATAATTCAATGGTATCTATACCTATATTAGCATCATAGTAATTTGTGAATTCATCTACAAATAAATAAATTTCACCATGTTTTATAGGTTGAGATTTCAACCTTTTTTTATTGGATTTATACCAACTTAAAACCGTTTTATTTGCTAATTTAGGAATGCTTCTTTCAGTAGCAATTCCCATTAGTTTTTTAGTGATTTTTGTATTTAAAACTAAATTCGTAAAAGTAGGAGTGAGGCTTCCAAGTTTATTCCACTTTACGTTATTTGCAAATAACTGGGTTCTAAATGGAATTCTATTTTCTTTATAATATTGATGTAGAAATTCCGCTTTTAGAGCTGCTACATCTACATTACTTGGGCATTCACTTGCACAAGCTTTACAACTTAAGCATAGGTCAAAAACATCATATAGTTCCTTATGGTTGAATTTATTTGGTTTTTCTGAATTCGTTAGAAATTCACGTAATGCGTTTGCTCTGGCTCGTGTGGTGTCTTTTTCATTTCTGGTTGCTCTATAACTTGGACACATAGTCCCTCCAGCTTCCGGGAGCTTTCGACAATCTCCAGAACCGTTACATTTTTCTGCAGCTCTAAGAATTCCCAAGCTATCTGAAAAATCTTGAATTGTTTCTATAATTGGTTCATTTCTATCAACCTCATAACGTAAATTTTCATCCATTGGAAATGCATCAACAATTTTACCTTTGTTAAATACATTGTTTGGATCAAAAATATTTTTGATTCTTTTAATTAGAGCAAAGTTTTTTTCTCCAATCATTTTTGGAATAAACTCGGCTCTTACAATTCCGTCACCGTGTTCACCACTAAAAGATCCTCCATGTTTTTTGACTAATTCTGCTGTTTTTGAAGTAATTTCTCTAAATAAAACAACATCTTCTTTTTTCTTAAGGTTTAATATTGGTCGCAAATGAATTTCACCCGCTCCTGCATGAGCGTAATAAACAGCATTTTGCTCAAAATCTTCCATCATTTTTGTGAATTCAGAAATATAGCTTGGTAAATCTTCTAATTCAACAGCTGTATCTTCAATACAGGCTACTGCTTTATCATCTCCAATAATATTTCCTAATGAGCCTAAACCTGCTTTTCTTAATTCAACGGCTTTGTTAATTTCACTATTAATTAATTTTGGAAAGGCATATCCTAATTTATTGAATTTTAAATCTTTAATTAATAAATCGGCTAACTCACTAGACTTTTTATCTGAGTTTGTACAAATTTCCAACATTAATATTGCTTTTGGATCATCTTCAATAAAGTACCTGTTTTTTAGTTGTTCTCTATTGTTTTTTGTGCAATCTAAAATGGTTTTATCCATGAGTTCACATGTATAAAGATCGTGTTTCATGGCGATAACTACTGCTTCCATACTTTCTTGTATGCTTGTAAAATGAGCAGCTACCATGATGTTTTTTGAAGGAGGTAACTTATCTAATTTTAACTTTATTTCTGTTGTAAAAGCAAGAGTTCCTTCACTACCAGTGAGTAAAGTTGCTATGTTAATAGAGCTGTTTTTCCCTCCAAATTCTTCAAATTTTAATAATTCATCAATAGCATATCCGTTATTTCTACGGTGAATACTTTTTTTTGGAAATTTTTTGTGAATTTCTGCTTGATTTTCTTCATTAGAAAGTTCATTATGAATAGATTTATAAATGTTACTTTCCAAGTTATTTCCAATTCTTTTTCGAGATAGTTCTTCTGAATTTAATTCACCAAAAATAACTTCAGACCCATCACTCAATATTGTTTTTAATTCGAGTACTTTATCTCTTGTGACTCCATATTTAATTGAAGTTGTTCCAGAAGAATTGTTTCCAACCATCCCTCCAATCATACATCTGTTACTAGTTGATGTGTTTGGTCCAAAGAAAAGCCCAAAGGGTTTTAAAAAAATATTTAACTCATCTCTAATAACTCCTGGTTGAACTGTAACAGTTTTATTATGCTCATCAAAGGCTATTATTTTTGTAAAATGTTTTGAAACATCTACAATTAAACCATCTCCAACACATTGACCAGCTAATGATGTACCGGCAGTCCTAGGGATAAGTGTAATATTATTTTCTACGGCAAAATAAATTAATTCCTTTATATCGTTATTGTTTTTTGGGTATGCTACTCCTAAAGGAAGTTTTCTGTAAACAGAGGCATCTGTGGCATATATTATTTTGTGTAAATCATCAAAAAATAATTCACCTTCAATTTTATTGGATAAGTTTTCTAATTTTTTAATTTCTAATGAGTTCATTATTTTAGAATCAAATTAATTACACTTCATATATAACACCGCTACTGTGATCTTTTTTGGCCCCGGTAACACTTTTTAAACAATTGTTTTTTCCTTGTTCTTTTAAAAGTCCGAGTAGACCAAAAATCAGAGCTTCTTTATAATTTATTAGAAGGTTGTTTGGGATTATTATTTCAGAATTGGTATAATGTTTAATTCTTTCAATTAGAAATAAATTAAATGCGCCACCCCCAGTAACCAATACTTTTTTTGCATGGTTTGAAGCTATCTTTTTTGTAATTTGAATAGCAATGTGTTCTACAAAAGTTCTTAAAATATCAGCAATTTCTATATTGTATTTATCAATAATTGGAAAAATAGTTTGAATAATGAATTCGAATCCTAAAGATTTAGGTTTTGTTGAGTTGTAGAACTCAAGGGCGTTTAATTCATCGAGTAAAATTTTATTTATTTTCCCAGTTGATGCAATTAATCCTTTATCGTCATACTCGAGATTTAATTTTGAAACATAATGATTTAAAACAATATTTACCGGACAAATATCAAAGGCAATTCTTTGATTATTTTCATTTAAAGATATATTAGAAAAACCACCAAGATTTAAACAGTAATCGTACATTGGAAATAACAACTCATCACCAATAGGAACAAGGGGAGCGCCTTGCCCGCCAAAAGCAATATCTTGAGTTCTAAAATTACAAATTGTTTTTAATCCTGTTATACTTGAAATATAAGGTCCATTTCCAATTTGAAGAGTATAATTTTTCTCTGGATTATGAAAAATAGT
>Ga0193951_1000751_pt1 | contig 14489 bp, 15 predicted proteins | sample BB_2_MG_FD_140370 | JGI IMG/M metagenome (GOLD analysis project Ga0193951, IMG submission 140370) | Microbial mat bacterial communities from the Broadkill River, Lewes, Delaware, United States - BB_2_MG | ecosystem: Environmental > Aquatic > Freshwater > River > Microbial mats | place: USA... | reverse complement strand
TAAGGAAATTACAAACTTGATCAGATTTTTTTGCTAAATCTTTATATGTGATTTCATCAGTACCTAATTTGTCGTCTTCGATAACCATTGCAATGTTGTCTTCATTTTTAGTTCCAACATGTGCAGATGTACAAGCGACACCAATATTTAAAAATTCAGGTACTTCAATAGTAATATTTTCACTCATAATAAAATCTCCTTACAAATTACAGTTGACCATATGGCCAGTTTTCTTTAAATGTATGTATTGGCATTCTATTTAATACAGATAATGCAAATACTTCATCCTCTTTTGCTAAAGATCTTAATGCATAAGCTCTTAAAATATTTTGTAAAGATTTACCAAACATTGGTGGATCTAACATTTCACCTTCATATCTAATAGCACCAGATAATAAAGCATCAGTTTTAATTGCTTCTTTTAAAATAGCAACATCTTTTGCAATTTCATTTGGAGATGGAGTAAAAGCAACTTTACATACGTTAATATGATTTGGAGTAATAACTTGTTTACCAGTTAATCCCATTGCATTTTCTCTGATTGCATGTGAATATACAGCTCTTGAAGCATCATCACCATGTAAATCTAACCATCTTCTAATATCTTTTTTCTCAACACAGTTATCAGGTAATGAATGTGGTGTTAACATAACTTCAACTCCACCAATAACACCTTTACCTTTAACTCTTGCTTCCATTGTAAGCATATTAAAGAAAGTTTCTAATTCATCAATCCAACCTTGTGGAGTAATTTTATAAGCCATTGCTTTAGAAAAATCGTGAATACCAAATACAACGTGTTTAACAGTTGAATGTTCCATTAATCTATCAGCGATCTGTAAAGATTTAGGGTGCTCAATAATTGGTTGAATTGTTAAATTTGAACCAATTGATACTAACCAAGAAGATAAATCTCTAATCTCTGCACTTCCATAAACTTCTCCAGCTTTTGCTAAAACTATTACATCAATATATTGATGAATTTGTTTTAACATTTTTAAATCTTCCTCATACTCATCTGTTCTAAATGGGTTGATTCTTACAGCTATTTGGAAATTTCTTTCTGGAAACTTAGGTAACTCTTGAATTAAAAGTTCTCTTGACATTGCTTTTTGTCTACAACCATCTTCTAAATCGAAAAGTACTGTGTGTGCTTTTGTTTTATAAGCGTGTTTTTGTAATCTAAGCTTTGCTTGTTCCATACTTTCATATGTTCCATCTAATGGATTAAATTTAATTGGTGGGTAATAAATTTGAATACCAGGCCAATATCCACCTAAAACTGGTGTTAAATCGTCATTTGCTGTTAATTTAGATAAATCTATTGCAGAAGTCATTTTATCTACCTTTCTTTTTTGTTGATTTTATACTTAATTGTACTCTCTATTTTCAAACATAATTATTATACATGAAAACTAACGAGAAAGTTATACACCATTTAAAATGAATTGTTATTATGTGTTTTGAAATAGCAAATAAATTTAAGTTTAAAAAAACAAAAAGCTACTCAAGCCCATAAGTTAGGTAAAGAAAACTTAAAGACGATAAGAAAAAGGCCTAAAAAACACTAAAAAACTAGTGAATAAATAAGCTAAGAAGAGATTAAATTTATAAAAAAAATGAAAAATTTCTATAAATTTTCATTTTTTTATAAATCTTGTAAAAAATTTAACTCTGTAAAATAGTCAATTAAAAATGGTTTTGAGACCTTATCAAAAGTATCAATATCTTCATATAAATTTATATAAAATTCAAAATCAATATTTTTAGCTTTTAAAGCATTTATTGAAAGTAGGGTGTCATTTATACATCCAAGTTTTGAAGGAGTAATTAAAATTGCTTTAGAACTTAGTTCTTTTATTAAATCAATAATAAATAAATCTTTTTCAATTGGAACCATTAATCCACCAGCACCTTCAATAATAAGAATATCACATAATGATTGTAAATACTCTTTTTTTTCTTTTATATAGTCAACTGATATTGTTGTATTCTCTTTCGCCACATAAGGTGCAGCCGGAAGTTTAAATTGATATGGAACTACATCCTTTATACTTACATCAAAAGATGGATTTAACTGTTTTGTTAATTCTAACATTTTGGAACCATCAATTGGTTTATCAATAACTCCTGTTTCACAAGGCTTGAAATATCCTACTTTTAGCCCTTGTTTTGCAAAATATCTTAAAAATTTCTCACAGGCATAAGTTTTTCCAACATCAGTATTAGTTGCTGTTATAAATAAAGACTTGTTTAGATAATAACTAGTATCTTTTTTCATATAATCTCTTTTTTGTTATAATATTGTTTGTTTTTAATAAAATAATATTTTAGCATAATAAAGGTTTGAAGTGAGTAATGAACTAGAGATAGAATTAAATGATGAATTAGATTTACAAGAGCCAAAAAAATATAAAGTTTTTCTATTAAATGATGATTATTCGACAATGGATTTTGTTATTGATGTATTAGTAAAAGTTTTTAGAAAATCGGTTGATGAAGCATCTGTAATTATGATTAATATACACAATCATGGTAAAGAGTTATGTGGAACATACACTTATGAGATAGCTTCAACAAAAGTAGCACAAGTAAAAACAATGGCAAGAGAAAAAGGCTTTCCTTTAAAAGCTATTATGGAAGAAGAGTAAAAAATGATAAGTAAAGAATTAAGAAATATATTTTCGCAAGCTGTTGGCTATGCGAAAAGTAGTAAACATGAATATTTAACTTTAGAACATATTTTTTTAATGTTACTTCATGATCAAACAATTGAAGAGTTATTTATTGATTTAGGTGTGGATACAAATAAATTATTTGATGAAACAAAAAAATATATTGATGAAAATACTCCAAGACTACCAGAAAATATTGAAGATGAACCTATTGAAACAATATCTTTAACTTCTACTATTGAATATATGGTTGCACATACACAAACAAGTGGAAGAGCAAATGCAAATGTTGAAGATATGTTTGTTGCTATTTTAAAAGATGAAAAATCTTATGCAACATATTTACTAAAAAAACTTGGAATTCAAAGGGTTGATATATTAGAAGAGATATCTCATAAAGATAGTGAAGATGAAGATATTTTATCAGGTGAAGATAATAGTCCTGATACAAAAGTTTTAGAAAAAAATTCAGTGGAATTAGTTGCACTTGCAAAAAAAGGTGAAATTGATCCAGTTATTGGAAGAGAGCTTGAAATTAGTAGGGTGATAGAAGTATTAAGTAGAAGAAAGAAAAATAATCCAATACTTGTAGGTGAACCTGGAGTTGGTAAAACTGCTATTGCTGAAGGATTAGCATTACAAATTGCACAAGAAAAAGTTCCAGAGTTTTTATTAAAAGCGAAGGTATTTTCACTTGATATGGGTTCTATGATTGCAGGAACTAAATATAGAGGAGATTTTGAAAAGAAATTAAAAACTTTATTAAAAGAGGTTATAAAAATACCTAACTCTATTTTATTTATTGATGAAATTCATACAATTGTAGGTGCTGGAAGTGTTGGCGGATCGGCAATGGATGCTTCAAATATTTTAAAACCAATGTTAGCAAATGGAAAATTAAGATGTATAGGTGCTACAACTTTTGCAGAATTTAGAAATGATTTTTCAAAAGATAAAGCACTAACTAGAAGATTTGCTAAAGTTGATGTAAATGAACCTTCAATAGAAGATAGTATTACGATTTTAGATGGATTAAAATCAAAATATGAAGATTTTCATGGTGTAAAATATTCTAAAGGTGCAATTGAAGTTGCAGTTGAATTAAGTAAAAAATATATTACTGATAGATTTTTACCTGATTGCGCTATTGATGTTATTGATGAGGTTGGGGCAACAAAAAAAATCCAACTTGCAACTGAACTTAAAACAAAATCAGCAAAAAATATAACAGTTACTCAAAAAGATATTGAAAATACTGTTGCAAAAATGGCTCATATCCCAGCAAGAAGTGCAACTAAATCTGATTTAACACTGTTAAAAACATTAGAAAAAAATATGCAAAAAAGAGTGTTTGGACAAGATTCTGCAATTACAAGTATTGTTCAATCTATAAAAAGAAATAAAGCAGGTTTAGGTTTAGATAAAAAACCAATTGGAAGTTTCTTATTTACAGGGCCAACAGGCGTTGGAAAAACAGAAGTAGCAAAAGAGATATCAACACAACTTGGAATCCATTTCGAAAGATTTGATATGAGTGAATATATGGAAGCTCACACGATTTCAAGACTTATTGGAGCACCAGCTGGATATGTAGGATTTGAGCAAGGTGGACTTTTAACTGAGGCAATTAGAAAGCATCCTCATACTGTTTTATTGTTAGATGAAATAGAAAAAGCACATCCAGATTTAATGTCTATTTTACTTCAGGTTATGGATAATGCTCAATTAACTGATAATAGTGGTAATAAAGCTGATTTCCAAAATGTAATATTAATTATGACATCGAATTTAGGTGCAACTGAAGCAAATGTTATGGGATTTGCAAAAGATGATAAATTAAATGAAAATAAAGCAATAAACAAATTTTTTGCACCAGAATTTAGAAATAGATTAGATGCTGTTGTACCTTTTGGTTCATTAAGTATTGATGTTGTTGCAAAAGTAGCTGGTAAATTTATTGATGATTTACAAGAGCAATTAAGTGATAAAAAAATTATTATAGAAATTAGTGCAAAAGCTAAAAAAGAGCTTGCTATTTTAGGTTATGATAAAGCTATGGGTGCGAGACCTCTTAATAGAGTTATTTCAGATAAAATCAAAAATGTTTTAACTGATGAGATATTATTTGGTAAACTGAAAAAAGGTGGGTTGGTTAAAATTGATTATAATGAAGATTTTATATTTACATATGAATCAAACTAACACAGTTTTTAAACAATTAATTTGTATTATTTAGTAATAATACGTTTTTTAAGTATAAAAAAAGTAAAATTGTCAATTATTTTTCGTTAGAAAGGATCAAAAACAATGAAAAAAATTTTATTAAGTTCTGCTGTTGCAGTAATGGTATTAACTGGATGTGGAGAAGATAAAAAAGTTGCTTCTGAAGCTAGTAAAGCATCAACAGAAGTAGTAAAAGAAACTTCAGTTTTAGATAGTGTAAAAAATACAGTTACTCAAGCTGCATCTGATGTAAAAGATACAGTTACAACTGCAACTAATGATGTTGTTGAAAAAGCATCTGAGGCAGTAAAAGAAACAGCAAATACTGTAGTTGATTCTACAAAAGAAGCAGTTGCAAGTGGTAATGAAACAGTTGCAGCAGTTGCAGATTCTGCAAAAGAAGTTGCAACTCAAAAAGTTGAAGAAGTAAAAGAAGTAGCTAAAGAAGCAGTTTCAAATGTAGTTGAAGCTACAAGTGAAAAAGCAAATGAAGCAGTAGCAGCAATGTCTGATGCTACTCAAGCAGCTACATCTGCAACTGAAGAAGTAAAAGAAGAAGCAACTCCTGTTGTTGAAGAAGCTAAAGAAACTGCTACTGAAGCAGTAGAAGCATCTAAAGAAGCTATATCAGCAGTTGTAGAAGATGCAAAAGAAGTAGCAGCTCCAGTTGTTGAAGAAGTAAAAGAAGAAGCTGCCGCAACAGTTGCATCAGCTGCAGCTGTTGTTGCTCCAGTTGAAGTTGAAGCTGGTCCTGATGGTGCTGCTTTATTTAAAGCTTGTGCCTCTTGTCATGGTCAAAAAGCTGAAAAACAAGCTTTAGGAAAATCACAAGTAATTGCTGGATGGGATAAACAAAAAATTGTTGACGCATTACATGGTTATAAAGATGGTTCTTACGGTGGAGTTATGAAAGGTATCATGAAAGGTCAAGTTGCGACTAAAACTGATGCTGAAATTGATGCATTAGCTGGATTCATTTCAAACTTATAATTAAAAATATAAAAAGAGGAAACACCTCTTTTTATAAACTTTTGATATAATTAAAATAAATTCTTCAAGGTTTATTTTGAATATATTCCCTCTTGATAGATATTCACATATCTTTCCAAACCCCTTAGAAGCCCATAAAAAAGGTTTATTAGCTTATGGTGGTGATTTACATCCTGGTAGAATTATGACTGCATATACTCAAGGAATATTTCCTTGGTACAATGAAAATGATCCAATACTTTGGTGGAGTCCTGATCCTAGACTTATTTTAGAACTTGATGAATTTAAAGTATCAAAAAATTTACAAAAAACTATTAATAAAAATATTTTTGAAATAAGATTCGATACAAATTTTACGCAAGTTATGATTGAGTGTGCAAATATAAAAAGAGAAAACCAAAAAGGAACTTGGATTAATAATGAATTAATTGAAGCATATACTCAAATCCATGAACAAGGATTAGCACACTCTTTTGAAGCTTATTTTGAAGGTGAGTTAGTTGGTGGAGGCTATGGTATAAATATTGGAAATATTTTTTGTGGTGAATCAATGTTTGCAAAAAAAAATGATGCATCAAAAGTAGCTTTATACTATTTAGTACAAAAGCTTAAAAAACAAAATTTCAAACTTATAGATTGTCAAATACCAACACCACATTTACAATCTTTAGGTGCAAAAACAATATCTAGAAAAGAATTTTTAAAATTAGTAATGCAATCAACTCAAGATCCAAAAGAATTTTGAAATAATAAAAGGAATAAAATGAATACCAATCCAAATAATCCCCTCCATGGAGTAAAATTAGAAATGATAATAAATACTTTAGTAGAAGAATTAGGATGGGAGGAACTAGGTAGAAGGATAAGAGTTAATTGTTTTAATTTTGATCCTTCTGTTAAATCTAGTTTGAAATTTTTACGAAAAACACCTTGGGCTAGAGAAAAAGTTGAAAAATTATATTTAGAAATTATGAATAAATAAGATATAATAATAAAAATATGTGTTTAATTAAGAGGAATTGATATGTATAGAATAATGTATATGAGTACTGCAATAAGAGAATTTAGTAATGAAGAACTAGAAGATTTGTTAGAAATAGCAAGAAAAAATAATAGTGAATTAAATGTTACTGGATTACTTGTAATTAAAGGACGAACTTTTTTACAATGCCTTGAAGGTGATAAAAAAAATGTTATTACTATATTTGAAAAAATTAAAAAAGATCATAGGCATACTGAAGTTTACGAACTTATAGATGAAGATGCAGAAGAAAGATATTTCCCTGATTGGTCAATGGGATATAAAAATATCAAATATTTAACAGATATAAAAAGTATAAAATTAAAAGATTTTTCTCAAGATTCTAGTTCAATTGATTTTACTAATGATGATATTCTTGAAGTATTTAAAGAGTTTATCGAATCTAATTAATACTTGAAATTAATATAATTTATATTAATATTACGAGATTAGAAAATATTAGGATAAATTATGATTAGAAAAATTGATACAAATAGTGAAGAATTTCAAATTGAATTTGAATTAACAAGACAATTTACAGATAAAGTATTAGAAGAACACAGTTTAGTTTATAACCCAGACGATGAAGTAAATGAATCAATTCAAATGGGTCTTACTAGAAATAAAATGATTTATGGGAAGAGATTCTGTCCATGTTTTATGGTAATAGGTCAAACTCCTAGTGAACAAGAAAATAATCCTGAAAATAGAATGTGTCCATGTACTCCTGCTCTTACAAAAGAGATTCCCAATAGTGGAAATTGCCACTGTGGTATTTTTTGTACAGAACAAAAAGCTAAAGAAATAGAACAAGAAACTGATATGCATGATGCTATTGCTAAGCATGATGGTATAACAAGTGAAGAGTGTGATAAGCTTTTACAACAAGAAGAAGTTAATTCTATAGAATTAGAAGCACTTTTAAAAGCAAGAAACTTAGGTTATACAAAATTTAATTTAGTTGATACAAGAGAATGGATGGAATGGGTAGGAACAAGAATTGTTGGAACTGATTATCTAATTCCTACAACTTCATTTTATCAAGCATTAGAAAGAATAAATGATGACAAAGATACTCCAGTTGTAGTTTATTGTCATAGTGGAAGTAGAAGTGCTTATTGTCAAAGAATTATGTTAGATTTAGGATTTAAATCTGTTGCTAATTTAGATTATGGAATCTCTTCATTTGGAGGAGAAAGAGAAAGTGGAGATAACTAAAACTTTTTAAATGTATCCTAAATTTTAGGATACATTCTCTTTAAAATCTTCACTATATTTTTTTAATAAATGCATTATTGATATGAAAAATGTCACCATTGCTGGACCTATTATCATCCCCCAAAAACCAAATGTTGAAAGACCTGCTACTATTGAGAAAAATATTAAAAGTTCATTTACACTTGTTGGTGTTTTTACAACTTTTTGATTTATATATTTTATAATAATTGGTTTTACAAAAGTATCTGCGATAATTGAAATTATAACTATAGAGTATAAGGCTATTACTATTGCATTTGTAAGTGACCCTGTTGTTGCTTCATATATTACTATTGGAAGCCACATAATCACCCCTCCAATAACTGGAATTAAAGAAGCGAAGCCATACAATACTCCAAATAATAATCCATCATATCTATAAAATGTTAAGAAAAATCCAAATAAAAAACCTTCTAGCATAGCTGTAATTAGTATAGAGTATAAAACAACTGTCATTACATTTGATGAATCATAAAATAGGATTATTGAATCATCTTTTTTTATAGGAAGTAAATCTCTGATAAATGTTGCAATAGCTGTTGAATATAGTGTAAAAAAGAAGAAAAAAATTAAAATCATAACCATGTCAATCATAAATTTAGCAGAGTTTTTACCTAAATAAGCACCAATAGAAAGTACATTTTGAACAGTTTTACCTACATCTATCTTTGAGATTATTTCACTAAGCATATCTTTTACAAATATTAAATCATCAGATATATCTTCAATCCAAAACTTTATTGAATTTAAATCTTTTACTAAAGCTTGTTGGTCTAACTGATTAAAAAAGTTTGCAAAGGAAAAAATACAATATAAAATTGGAATAAAAAATAAAGCAGTTAATCCAATAGTCATAAGAGTAGTTCCTATAACTCTGCTTTTAAATCTACTTTCTAAATATAGTGTTAATGAGCTTGTTGCAACTGTTAAAAGTAGGGCAACAAACATTGACTTTAAAAATGGACTAAAAAGTTCCACCATAAAGAAAATTGTAACTATTGCAATGGCTATTAGAAAGTAAACTGCTTTCAAAATAGGCTTCCTTCTGAATCTAGTTTTTCACTTCGGGGATAATCAAGTCTAAACATCTCATATGTTTTAACACTTGCAATTCTTCCACGAGCTGTTCTTTCTATAAATCCATTTGCAAGTAAATATGGTTCAATTGCATCTTCAATTGTTCCTTCATCTTCACTAAGTGCTGCAGCCATTGTAGAAAGCCCCATAGGTTTTCCTCTATTTGAAACTAACAGTTCAAGAAGATTTATATCCATTTCGTCAAATCCACTCTCATTTACTCCAAGTTCATCAAGTGCATATTTACACCTACTTAAGTGGATATTATCTTCATTTTCAACTTCAGCAAAATCTCTTACTCTTTTTAAAAGTCTAAGTGCAACCCTAGGAGTTCCTCTACTTCTTTTTGATATTTCGTGTGCAGCATTATCTTCACAGTTTTTTTCAAGTTTTGTTGATGCTTTTTTTATAATTTTTGCTAATTCTTCATGATTATAAAATTGCATTCTAAAATGCATACCAAATCTCTCTCTAAGTGGGTTTGAAAGCATCCCCGCTCTTGTAGTTGCACCAATTAGAGTAAACCTAGGTAGATCAATTTTAACAGTTTGAGCAGCAGGACCACTTCCTATGATGATATCTAACCTATAATCTTCCATTGCAGGGTATAAAATCTCTTCAACTGTAGGAGAGAGTCTATGAATTTCATCAATAAATAAAATATCACCTTCTTCAAGATTAGTTAAAATTGCAGCTAAATCTCCTGATTTTTCAATCATAGGACCAGCTGTGATTTTTATATTTGAATTCATTTCATTTGAAATAAGATAAGATAAAGTTGTTTTCCCAAGGCCTGGAGGTCCATAAAAAAGTATATGGTCAAGTGCTTCTTTTCTTTTTTTACTAGCTTCAATAAATACTTTTAGGTTCTTTTTAATCTTTTCTTGACCAATATAATCATCCCAATTTGAAGGTCGTAAACTAACTTCGGTTTTATCCTCTTCAAATGATATTTGTTCAACTTCTACTAATCTTTCCATCTTTAAAGCATTCCTTTAAATCTTGACATACTAATACTCTTCTTCTTTTGATGGAAATGAACTATCTTGAACATCACTTCTATATTGATTAACAGCCTCTTTTACTAACTGGGCACCATCTAAATAGTGTCTTACAAATTTTGGTTTAAAAGCTTCAAAGAAACCTAACATATCAGACCAAACTAAAACTTGACCATCTGTTACATTCCCTGCACCAATTCCAATTATTGGAATATTAACAGCTTCCGTTATTTTTTTCGCAGCATCACTTAGTACACCTTCTACAACGATGGCAAATGCTCCTGCTTTTTCTACTGCAATTGCATCTTTGATTAGTTGTTCTGTATCAGAATCTGTTTTTCCTCTTACTTTATATCCACCTTCACTTCTTACATATTGTGGCATAAGACCAATATGTCCCATTACAGCAATAGAGTTTGATGTTAAGTGTTCAATTATATCAGCTCTATCTGCCCCACCTTCTATTTTAATAGCAGCAGCTTTTGTTTGTCTATAAACTTCAACAGCATTTTTCAAAGCTTCATCTTTGTTTATGTAAGTTCCAAATGGCATATCTAAAATTACAAAAGCTTTAGGTGCTCCTGTGCAGACTGCATTTGTATGATATATCATTTGATCTAAAGTAGCTGAAAGAGTATCAGGTTTTCCTGCAAAGCTCATATTCAGACTATCGCCAACTAAAATCATATCTGCAACTTCTTCAAAAAGTTTTGCAAATAATGCATCGTATGCAGTTATCATTGTTAGTTTTTTATTATTCTTAGAATTTTTAATTTTTGTTATATTCATTTTTTCAAAATCGTTTGTAATAATGCTCATACTATTAATTCCTATAATTTATCTAGATAGATATTCTATCACAAAAATCTTTTTTATAAATAAAATAAAATAACAAAGTAGCTTTTTCCATACTGTATAGTATTTATACAAAAATAACTTTATTTTTTTGGTTATTAAATGTTAGTATAAAGTATGAAAACAATAATATTTACAGATTTAGATGGTACTTTTTTAAATCATGATAACTATTCATATCAAGATTCTTTAAAAGCTGTTAGCAAAGTTTTAGATGAAAATATACCTTTGATTTTTACAACAAGTAAAACAAAAATTGAAGTGGAAATGTTACAAAAAAGATTGAAAATAAAAGAGCCATTTATCATAGAAAATGGTGCTGCAATATTTTTCCCAAAAGATTATAAAAATCTTGATTTCTCTTTTTTAGATGAATATGAAAATTATTTTATTTATCAATTGGGATTGCCATATAAGAAAATTTTAGAATTTTATAATAAGTATAAAAAAGAGTATGAAATGGTTGGTTTTTCTGATATGAATAATTGGGAATTAATGAAATATACGAGATTAGAATCTTCTTTTATTAGATTGGCAAAACTTAGGAATTTTACTGAACCTTTTATTTTAAATGATTCATCAAGGTTAAAAGAGTTAGAAACTAGGGCATTTGATTATGGGATAAAAATAACTAAAGGTGGAAGATTTTATCACTTAATTGGAATAGATCAAGATAAGGGTAAAGCAGTTGAGCAAGCTATTGAAATATTTAAAAAAGTATATAAAGATAAAATTAAATCAATTGCTTTAGGTGATGGTCAAAATGATATTCCAATGCTTGAGAATGTAGATGTTCCAATTATAATAAAAAATCATAAAGGTGAATATTTAAATAGTCAAATTAAAAATATTCAAAAATCAACATATAAAGGCTCTACTGGGTGGGGTGAAATGGTGTTAAAAAATGTCTAGAAAAAACTTAGAAAAAATATATTTTAAAGCTTTAAATAAGGTAAAAGCTAAAACAATTATTAAAGATAATATTTCTTTAAATGATAATATCTTAAATATAGTTGATGAGAAAATTGATTTAAATAAAATAAATAACTTATATCTATTTTCTGTTGGTAAAGCTGCTTTTTCTATGAGTAAAGAGTGTGAAAAAATTTTAAAAAATAAAATCAAAGATGGCTTTTGTGTTTCTACCTCAAAGGGAAAACTAAAATATTCAAAACATTTTACTTCCACTCATCCAATTGTTTCAAAAAAAAGTATAAAAGCTGGATCTTTATTTATTGAAAAAGTATCAAAGTTAAAAAAAGATGATTATTTTATTTTTTTATTATCAGGTGGTGCTTCTGCTATGATTGAAAAACCAATTGATGGTTTGAGTTTAGATGATTTTACAAAAATATCAAAAGCACTTTTAGCAAGTGGAATAGATATAAAAGCTTTAAACAGTGTAAGAAAATCAATATCACAAATAAAAGGTGGAAAGCTAGCAAATACAATAAATGCTAAAGGAATAGTTTTAGTTTTAAGCGATGTAATAGGTGATGATATAAATACTATTGGTTCAGCTCCTATGAATAATACGAAATTTAAGCATCATATAATTGGAAATAATAGTATTGCGTTAAAAGAAGCAAAAAAATATATAAAATCAAAGGTTGAAAAAACAAAAATCATAACTACTTCTCTAGATAAGAATTCACCAGAAGCGAGTTTTTATATCTCAAATATTATAAATAAATATAATGAAAAATATGATAGTTTTTGTTTACTTTTTGGAGGAGAAACAACAACTATAGTTCAAGGAAATGGTAAAGGTGGCAGAAATCAAGAGTTAGCCTTACGATTGTTAATTGATAACAAATTTGATAAAAATATTTCTATTTTATGTTCAGGCAGTGATGGAATTGATGGAAATAGTGATGCAAATGGGGCTTTTTTGGATTATGAAATTTATGAAAAAATGAGTAGTTTAAATTTAGATGCAAAAGAGTATTTAAAAAACTGTGATAGTAATAGTTTCTTTACAAAGCTTAACTATGATTTCACAACAGGCATTACTGGTACAAATGTGATGGATTTTATAATAGTTTTAAAGGAGAAAAATAATGGCTGATTTCTTTCAAAATGGAGTTATAACAACTTTACAAAACTTGGGTAATAGAAGTTTAGAAAGTATGGAAATTGAACTTGAAGATTTTGGACAAAGACATCAAATGGTTCTGCTTTTACCTGCTTTATATTCAGAGTTTCAAACTCCTGCAATGCATAAAATTATCGAAGAGTTAAAAGGCGTTAAATATCTATATAAAATTATTTTAGGTTTAGATAAAGCTACAAAAGAGCAGTTTGAAGAAGTTAAAAAATTAATGTCAGTTTTACCTTGCCCTGTTGATGTTTTATGGAATGATGGTCCACGAATTCAGGAGTTATATAAAGATTTGACAAATGAGGGCTTCCCTGGACTTAATACACCTGGGAAAGGAAGAAATGTTTGGACAATGATAGGTTATGGACTTACGGATAAAGATGCTTATGCTTTTGCATTGCACGATTGTGATATTGTAAATTATAATAGAGAAATTCCTGCTAGACTTTTTTATCCAATAATTCATCCAGCACTTGATTTTGAGTTTAATAAAGGCTTTTACTCAAGGGTTACAAACAAACTTCATGGGCGAGCAACAAGGCTTTTATATACTCCATTGATAAATTCTTTGACTAAAGTTTATGGTTCGAGTAGATATTTAGATTATATGGAAAGTTTTAGATATTCATTATCTGGAGAGTTTTCATTTATAAGAAGTTTAGGAAGAGGTATTGCTATTTCTCCTACTTGGGGATTAGAAGTTTCAACATTGAGTGAAGTTTATAAAAACACTTCAAATAAAAGAATTTGTCAAACTGAAATTATGGAAAGTTACGAACATAAACACCAAGAACTTGGAAGTTCTGATAGTGGTGGTGGAATATATAAAATGGCAAATGATATTGCAAAAACTCTTTTTAGAGTTATGGCACAAGAGGGTGTTGTCTTTAGTGAAGCATCTTTTAAAACACTATTAGCAACTTATTTCCAAGAAGCAAGATTTGAAATATCAAAATATAATGCTTTAAGTAAATTGAATAACTTAGAATATATAAGAGAAAAAGAAATACAAGCTGTAATTGAATTTGAAAAAGCTATTAAAGAGGCTGCAAAAGAGTATTATGAAGACCCTATGGGAATTCCTTCTCTTTCTCCTTGGATTACAGTTCGTTCTGTTATGCCTGATTTCTCAGACAAGTTTGCAAAATATGTACAAGAGGATAACCAATGAAACATATATCAAGCCCAAACCATACTATAAATAAAAGATTAAATAGATTATATCCCCCTTTGATTGCTGAACGTGCTGTAAATGATATTATTGATTTAATCTTTAAATATAAACAAAG
>Ga0193951_1000750_pt1 | contig 14502 bp, 11 predicted proteins | sample BB_2_MG_FD_140370 | JGI IMG/M metagenome (GOLD analysis project Ga0193951, IMG submission 140370) | Microbial mat bacterial communities from the Broadkill River, Lewes, Delaware, United States - BB_2_MG | ecosystem: Environmental > Aquatic > Freshwater > River > Microbial mats | place: USA... | reverse complement strand
TTTAAGATGTCCTATAGAAAACTCTAGTCCAATCGTAAACATTAAAAAGACGACGCCAAATTCAGCGATTATTTTTAAGTCATGGTTATGAACAGCATCATGTAAATTAAAACCATAAGCTATAATGACACCAGTAATTATATATCCTATGATAGTAGGTAGTCCAAATTTTTTAAGAATAATATTACATATTAAGGATATAAAAAGTGTGAAGACTATGATACTAAGCATATGAAGCCCTTTATAAAATATTTAACATATTATAGTAAAATAAGATTAATTATTGCAAAATGTGAAGACATGAGTAAGAAAATCTCGCCAAGGGCGAAGCTTTAGTGCAATGAATTTAAAAGGGACTTGTTCCTTTTAAAGAAAACAATAAAATAAAAAAGGATTTCAAATTGAACTGGATGCTTATTCTCATAGTTGGTTTTTTGTTTTATTTGCTCACAAGAGGTTATAAAACAGAAGATTATCACAATATACATGTAAACAAAAAACAGAGGTTAAGAGGAAATTTAGAGGACCATGAAGCTGGGCTTTTAGTAGCTTTGATGGCAAAAGTGGCAAAAGCAGATGGAAAAGTATGTGAGCTTGAAGCAGAGCTTTTGAGTCTTACTTTTACTGATATATCTAAAGTTTTTGAAAACTCAGAAGAGATTAGAGAAAGACTAAAAGTCATCTATAAAAAAGAGATGGAAACATTTGACAATACTTTAGTTATCAGTAAGAAGTATTTTGAACTTACAAAGCGTGATTATATGAAACGCTTAAAAGTCTTGGAATATCTTTTAAATTTAGCTTTTATTGACAATGAATTTTCAAAAGCTGAGTTTATGATAACAGAAGATATAGCAAATGCATTGGAGATAAAAAAAGCTGATTTTGAAGCGATGATAGCGCAGTTTGAACAGTTTTATGCCAGAATGTCCTCTCAAAAGAAACTCACACTTTCGCGTGCTTATGAAGTTTTAGGTTTGAGTGAGGGAAGTGATTTTTCAACTGTCAAATCAACATACAGAAAACTTGTACGTGAACATCACCCTGATATCCTTATGGGACAAGGCAAAGACCAGTCCATTATAGACGCTGCAACGATAAAACTTCAAGAGATAAATGAAGCCTATGAGCTTATAAAAAAGAGTCAATAAAATCTTACATGTAAGTCTAATAAGAGAGCCTTTAAAAAATGAGATGATTTTAACAAGTGCAACTACTTTGAAAACGGAAAGTATAAAGGTTCTAATCTCTCTAAATTTAAGCACTAAACTATGGTAACCATTGGTATTGTTATCTTCCCTGAGGTGGAAGAACTTGATTTTATAGCCCCTTTCAAAAGTAGTTCATGATGGAAATATTATAACAGCAGGTGGAGTGAGCTTTGGATTGGAACTTGGATTTTATCTCTTGCGAGAACTTTTTGGTGTTTCACTAGCCCAAGAAGTTGCCACTAAGATAGAGTATAACATCGATGTAACAACATTATAAACAATACAGTCAATAAAGCATCTTTTATGGGGTTTTCATTTTAGATGTAAGAAAAAGCGCTCTTTCGTTTTAGAAAGGGCTCCATTTTTTTTGTAAAAATTGATGGCATGTGTGTTAAACAGAGGTGTTTGAAACTGTATGGTGTCACACTTTAGGTGTTTTGCTTCTTCTTTGAGCCGTTGCAAAAGTTGCTTTCCAATCCCTAAACATCTGTAAGGTTCTTCTATAAATAAGCAATCCATATAGAGATAAGACGAAACATCCCATGTTGAAAATTGCTTCATAAAAGTCATATACCCAATGAGCTTGTTTTCATAAGCAACAACAAGACAAAAAAGAGGGGCATTGGCTTGAAAAAGAGCCTCTGTTAATCTCTCTTTTTTATCCTTACATGTAAAGAGTGTTTGTTCATAAAGAGCGTGTTTTTCGCACAAACTCACAAGTGCTCCTATCTCATGTTTTTTGATGTTTCGCAGTGTAATACTCTCACTCATAACTTAGCAACCGCACGAAAGTGTATTTGACACAGAATCACCATCTTCACTCATATAGCCATCTCGTTTCCACCAATCAAGACCACCAAGAAGCTCTTTTACTTTGAAGCCTAAACGTGTCATATTTAAAGCGCCTTTTGTTGAAGCGTTACAGCCGATACCATCACAATATACAACATATAAAAAGTCTTTATCTAGCATTTTGGTTGTCTCTTCATTCATCTGCTTATGAGGAAGATTGAGTGCATTTGGTATGTGGCAAGTTTGATAGGCTTGTGGTTTTCTTGCATCTATAACGATAATCTTCTCTTGTTTTTGAATGGCTTCATAAACATCAGAAGAGTCTATTTCATAATTTAGCTTGTTTAAGTAGTGATTGATTTGTTCTTGCATCTTTGTCTCCTTGGTTTGATGGCACTATTTTATCATGATAAAAAAATTAATTCTTCACCAAAACGAGTCAAAAAATATACTATTCTTGTTATTTTTATTCTCTTTTTCTGATATAATTTTATATGTATAAAAAATCAACCAATCTCAAAAATAGTAAAATTGTTAATGACCTTTTATCATATATCTATGACAACATAGAAACTCAAATCGATATAGAGGCTTTAGCCAAAGATTTTGGCATAAGCAAGTTTCACTTGCATAAGATTTTTAAAGCGCATACCTCTGAGCCAATTTATCAAACGATAAAATCTGTTAGATTACAAAAAGCATCCAATATTCTCATCACTAATCGCCACTCTACGATAACAGAAGTTTCAAATATGTGCGGTTACAGTACACAAACTTCCTTTATACGAGCCTTTAAACAACGCTTTAATCAAACACCAAAATACTGGAGAAATGGAGGATTTAGAGAGTATACTGCCATGCTTATGGATGAAGTGCATCATGAAGAGCAAAATAGAATCGACTTTAGTGAATTAAAACAAGCACTTGTGAAAGTAAAACCAAGAATGGCATATTACCGAAGACAAAAAGGTTATAACATTGGTTATAAGCAAATTTGGGAAAAGATGTTTGCGTGGATATATACGCATGGTATTTGTGAGTATGAACTCATTGGCATATATCACGATAATCCTACCTTAACTCCTCTGCATGAATGCCAATATGTTGCTTGTGTAGTGCCAAAAGATAAAGAGATAGATTTATCACAAAATAGCTTGCCAGCACTAGAAATTCAAGAGTGCTTATGTATTACTTTTGATATAGAAGGGACTTTTGATACTCTTTTGAAGCTTATACAGTGGGTTTATCATGAGTGGTTACCAGATAGTGGCTATGAGAAAATCACAATTCCACCCTATATGATTTTTGAAAAAATCGATATTTTTAATGATCGTGAGATACTAAAAGGTGTCTATCATGTTCCCGTAAGAGCTATCTAAAAAGCATAAGAAATCTTACATACTATATTTTCGAGTGCAGAGATACCCTTAAAGATATAAAATCCTTTAAATAAACTTCTAAACAAACTTATAGTAAAATCGTGTATTATATATTTACATGTAAGGGTTAAAATTGAGAGCATTAATTAGCGTAAGCGATAAAACAGGTGTAGTAGAGTTTGCTAAAGATTTGGAGTCTTTAGGGTATGAGATAGTTTCAACTGGCGGTACTTTTAAGCTTTTAAAAAGTGAAGGTGTAAAAGCTATTGAGATTGATGAAGTAACAAAATTTCCTGAATGTTTTGAAGGAAGAGTAAAAACTTTAAATCCATTTGTTCATGGTGGTATTTTATATCGTCGTGATAAGCAGTCACATATTGACCAAGCGAAAGAACTTGGTGTTGAAGGCATCGATTTAGTTTGTGTTAATCTTTATCCTTTTAAAGAAACTATCACTCGAACTGATAATTTTGATGAAATAATTGAAAATATTGATATTGGCGGACCTGCTATGGTTAGAAGCGCTGCAAAGAACTTTAACAGTGTTTTGATAGTCACTGATGTTACTGACTTTGATTGTGTTATAGATGCTCTTAAAAATGATAAAAACAGTATAGAATTTAGACGAGATTTAATGATAAAAGCTTATGAGCATACTGCTGCTTATGATAGTATGATTGCTAACTATATGAACAAAAGATTTAACGATGGTTTTGGTCAAAAGCAGTTTATTGTTGGGGACAAGGCTTTTGATACAAGGTATGGTGAAAATCCACATCAACAAGGTGCTTTATATGAGTTTGATTACTTTTTCTCAAATAACTTTAAAACACTAAAAGGTGAAGCAAGTTTTAATAACATGAATGACATTAACGGTGCAGTAAAGATTGCAGCTTCATTTGGTAATGTTCCAGCAGTTTCAATCATAAAACATGCAAATCCATGCGGTTTTGCTATAGGGGATAATTTGCTTGATTCATATGTAAAAGCACTTAAATGTGATCCTGTTTCTGCTTTTGGTGGTGTTGTTGCAATCAATGGAACATTAGATGTACCACTTGCAACGAAGATAAATGAAATTTTTGTTGAAGTTATAATCGCTGCAAATGTTGATGAAGAAGCACTAGCCGTATTTGAAAAGAAAAAAAGAATTAAAATTTTTACACAAGAGAGTAAATATCTTGTTTTAAATGATGATTCACATGACTTTAAGCATATTGATGGTGGATTTGTTTATCAAAATAGTGATAAAGTTGAAGATGATGAAGTTAAAAATGCTACTTGTAAAGGTATAAGAACTGCCAATGAGCAAGAAATGAGTGATCTTGAAATCGCTGTTAAAGTAGCCGCTCTTACAAAATCAAACTGTGTTGTTTATGTCAAAGATTCTGCAATGGTAGCGATTGGTATGGGTATGACGAGTCGTGTCGATGCTGCAAAATCAGCTTTAAGAAAAGCAGAAGATATGGGTGTAGACATGGAGGGTTGTTCTATGGCAAGTGAAGCATTTTTCCCATTTCGAGATTCTATTGACGCTGCAGCTGAAGCTGGTGTCAAATCTATCATTGAACCCGGTGGAAGTATTAGAGATGAAGAGATAATTGATGCTGCAAATGAGCATGGAATTGCACTTTATTTTACAGGGACTAGGCACTTCTTGCATTAATACAAATTTATGACATGAATCATAGAATTTATACAAAACTTACAATATAATAGTATTGTAAGTATATTTTGTGTTTTTTTATGTTTAAATTAAAAAAATAGTACTATAATATGCAAATGTAGAAGATTAAAAGGACTAATATGATAAAAAAAAGTATCGGGCTTAAAATTGCTGCAACTTTAATTCCTGTTTTGCTGATAAGCTTTATTTTGCTGCAATATATGATTGTTAGTGAGTTTCAAAAATCTTCCTTAAAACAAAGTACAAGAAGTTTAAATACTTTTAGTCAATCCGTTTTTCAAACAGTAAGAGCAGCTATGAATTTAGGTGATCCTGCTATTATAGCTCAGTCTATAAAAGATGCAGGGGCAATGGATGGTATAGAAAAGTTAGAGATACATCAATCTCAATCAGTAATAGATACTTTCGGTATAGATGCAAAACCAAGTGAAGATGAGCTTGTAAAAAATATTTATAAAACAAAAAAAATAGAGAGTATAAATCTTGACAGTGAAAAGGGACATAAACTTAGACTTTTAAGACCATTAATAGCGACTGAAGATTGTTTAGCTTGCCATGCAACGAACAAAAAAGGTGAAGTATTAGGTGTTATGGATATGACTTACTCTTTTGAAAAAATTGATGAAAGTATACAAAAAAGTAGCTATAAGTTGTTTATGATATTTATGGTTTCATTGGTCTTGACAGCAGCGATAGTTATGTTGGTTTTAAAAAGAGTTGTTGGAAATCCTATTAATAATTTGAAGTTTAGAGTAAAAGATTTAGCAAGTGGGGATGGTGATTTAACATCTAGAATTGATGTAAAAAGTGAAGATGAACTCGGAGATGTAGGAACCTATATAAACCAATTTATAGAAAAAACTCAAAACCTTATTATTGCATCAAAAGAGTCTGCTCAAGGTGTAAGAAGTACAGATGAAAAATTAAATAACAATGTTAAACTTATTGCAAATAGTGCTATAAAGCAGACACAAATAGTAGCTGATACTTTTGCTGTAATGAAAAATGTTGAAAAAGATTTAGGTATATCCGAAGAGCTTGCTATAATGACTGCTGATGATAATATGGCATCGTTTAAAATACTTGAAGAGATGAGTAAATCTTTGAATAATGTTGTTGAAAAGATTTTAGAATCAAGTCATAACGAACAAGAAATGGCAGTACAAATACAAACGGTCGTTACTCAAACAGAACAGATTAAAGGTGTCTTAGATATGATTAAAGACATAGCTGATCAAACAAATCTTTTGGCGTTAAATGCCGCAATAGAAGCAGCAAGAGCAGGTGAGCATGGACGAGGATTTGCCGTGGTTGCTGATGAAGTTAGAAAATTAGCAGAGAGAACACAAAAATCTTTAGCAGAAATTGATTCTACAATAAGTGTGATTGTTCAAGGAGTTACACAACTCAGCACTAGTATGGAAAGCAATGCTGTTGCTATGCAAGAAGTTTCAAGTAGTGCTGAAAAAGTTAAAAAAGAAACCGATGAGACAAAAAATAAAACGATTGAATCAATAGAAGTTTCTAAAAAAGCATCTAAAAAAGTTGTAGAGATTTCACAATTGACTCATAAGATGATGGATCAGATGAAAGAGACAATAAAAACATCTGATAACAATGAAATTGTTACTAAAGACTTGGAGCATATTTCAGAGTACATGACAAATATAGCTATAGATTTAGAGAAAACTCTCTCTACATTTAAAGTGTAATATTCAAAGGAGAGAAAGATTTATCTCTCCCATTTACTACGCACATAAATCAATTTTTATTTTTACTAAATTTTAAATTTATTTTGTTAAGTACAAAATATGGCTACTTATATAAAATAAAAACAATAATTTCCAAATATATACAGTAATTTTACAGAAATATATTAATAAAATATTATATATTTAATTTAATTATAAGTTTTAAATGATATAACTATACATAATATTTGTAATATAATTACAATTTTATAGTTAATTAATTACTTTATATATGTAAAATATAAAAGGATATATGTTATTTTGGGAAAAAATAAAAAACTAATTGTGAAAGATCTTTGTAAAGTATTTGGGAAAAATCCTAAACATGCACTTAGTCTTCTTGCTAAAGGCGTAGATAAAGATGAAATATTTAAAAAAACAGGTATGACTATTGGTGTTCAAAATGCTAGTTTTGAAGTCTATGAGGGTGAAATATTTGTTATTATGGGACTTTCTGGTTCTGGAAAATCTACACTTGTTAGACTGTTAAATAGACTGATAGAACCTACTTCAGGTCAAATAGAAGTTGATGGCATTGATATAGCAAATCTCAATGAAAAAGAACTTATAAATATACGGCGTAAAAAACTTTCTATGGTTTTTCAATCTTTTGCACTTATGCCACATATGAATATTATTGATAATGTTTCATTTGGATTAGAACTTAGTGGTATAAATAAAGAGTTGAGATATAAAGCGGCAAGGGAAGCTTTAGATCTTGTAGGTTTAAAAAGTCATGAGTTTTCATATCCAAGCGAATTAAGTGGTGGTATGCAACAACGAATAGGACTGGCTAGAGCATTGGCAAATAATCCAGATATATTACTTATGGATGAAGCTTTTTCAGCTCTAGACCCACTTATAAGAACAGAAATGCAAGATGAGCTTTTAGTTTTGCAAAATGATCATCAAAGAACTATAGTTTTTATATCTCATGATTTAGATGAAGCGATAAGGATAGGAGATAGGATTGCAATAATGCAAGATGGACAAATATCTCAGATAGGAACACCAGAAGAGATTATTAGTAATCCAGCTGATGCATATGTCGAATCATTTTTTAGAGGTGTAGATGTTACTTCTATACTGAGTGCATCTCACATAATTAATAAAAATGTACCTACACTTATCAAAAAAGATGGTTTTGGTGTAAAATCTGCACTGAAGTATATGGATGATTTTGACAGTGATTATGGATACTATGTAGAAAAAAACGGAACATATATTGGTGTTGTAACTACTGATTCATTAAAAAACAATGCTTCTATAATGGATGCTATAGTTGATACAGACTATATAGAAGATACTACTTCTATAAGTGAACTTATAGGAACTGTTGCAAGTTCTGAGTATCAAACTCCAGTAGTAGATAAAAACAAAAAATACAAAGGAAGTATATCAAAAACAAGGCTTCTTAAAACCATAGATGAAGGAATAAACAATGGCTAGTGATCCATGGGGCAACGCATCTGTTGCACAAGAAGATAAAGTAACAAATACTGATTGGTCACAAGCCACTGCAGATGCTGTACCTGATTTTGATATATTACATCCCTTTAATGATGCAATCATTCCTTTTGATAGTTGGACAAATGATGCTATAGAATGGACAGTTACAGAATTTAGAGAGTTTTTTTTAGTGGCAAAAATGCCCATAGAGTTTATGTTAAATTTTATAGAAAATTTTCTAATTTCTTTATCCCCTTTTGTCGTGATAGGTTTTTTTGTTTTATTAGCATTGCAATTTGCATCTAAAAAATTAGCTGTAGGTACACTATTATCTTTAACAATAATAGGGCTCGTTGGAGCATGGGAAGAGTCTATGATAACTCTTGCCTTGGTATTTACATCAGTCTTTTTTTGTATGCTTATTGGTCTACCTTTAGGAATATGGAGTGCTAGAAGTGATAGAGTTAACGCAATATTGCGTCCTATTTTAGATGCTATGCAGACAACTCCAGCCTTTGTTTATCTTATTCCGATAGTTATGCTTTTTGGTATAGGGAATGTTCCCGGAGTTATAGTTACCATAATATTTGCACTTCCTCCTCTTATAAGATTAACAAATTTAGGAATTAGACAAGTACCAGAAGACCTAATAGAAGCATCTCGTTCATTTGGAGCAGATGAAAAGCAAATGCTATATAAAGTTCAAATTCCTGTTGCAATGCCAACTATTATGGCTGGAATTAATCAAACTTTGATGTTGTCTCTTTCTATGGTCGTTATAGCATCTATGATTGCTGTTGGTGGACTTGGACAAATGGTTTTAAGAGGAATTGGTAGGTTAGATATAGGATTGGCAGCTGTTGGTGGATTAGGTATTGTTCTGTTAGCTGTTGTTTTAGATAGACTTACACAAGCTATGGGACATAAAGACAAAGAGATAAGAACACCTTGGTTTACACGAGGACCAGTAGGTTTTGTATATAAATTAACTAAGAAATAAAAAGGAGAAAAAATGAAAAAATTTTTTATAGGTATGTTATCATTGTTGATAGCAAGTAGTTTGTTTGGGGCTAAAGTCACAGCAGTAAAGACAAGTATAGCAGAAGAAGGTTTTCAAATGCATATAATAGTTGAAGCACTAAAGGCACTGGGTCATGAGGTAGAAGTTACAAACGGAGTAGCTTATCCAGTAGCATATAAAACAGTTGCACAAGACAATAAAGGTTTATCTTTTATGGCAGCAGGGTGGGTACCATTGCATAATAATATGGTAAAAGCGGTCGGCGAAGACAATCTTTTTTTCGGTGGTGACTATATTAAAAACTGTGCTCAAGGTTATTTGATAGATAAAAAGACTGCAGAAAAATATAATATCAAATATATCAATGATTTAAAAGATCCAAAAACTGCTAAATTATTTGATATATCTGGTAATGGAAAAGCTGACTTAGCAGGCTGTGCACCAGGTTGGGGTTGTGAAAAAGTTATTGAGTACCAATTAGACGCATTTGGATTGAGAGATACTATCACACACAATCAAGGAGAGTATGCAGCTATCGTTACAAATTCTATAGCAAGATATAAAACTGGTAAACCTATTTTATACTATACATGGACTCCTTATTGGGTTAGTGGTAAATTAGTACCAGGAAAAGATGTTGTATTTTTGCAAGTAAAAAAATCAGCTCATCCAGTACTAAAAAGTACAAAATTATCAAATGGTGCAGATTATGGTTTTGCAGCTAATACGCAACGAATAGTTGGAAATGCTAATGTTAAAAAGCATAAAGACATTGCAAAACTATTTTCTATCATGGAGTTAGATGTAAATGATGTAAGTGGTGAAAATATGCTTATGAGTAAAGGTGAAAATAAGGAAAAAGATATCATAAGACATGCTAAAATTTGGATTAAAAATAATCAAGCAACTTTTGATGGATGGATCAAAGTTGCAAAACAAGCAAAATAATTTTAATAGAAAGTGTTAGAAGTTTCGTGTCAATCTGATAAAATTATATCATGTATTGACAATGAAGAAGAATTTCAAAAGGCAAAAAGCTCACAGGTAAAACTGGGCTTTTAGCCTCACTTATAAGCAACTTATTGAAGCTGATTAAAATCACATAATTTGGTGTTGAAATAGCAGGTAAAAAAAGATTCTATGATCATACAAAAGGAGAGCTATATTCTTCGAAAGTAGACTAGATAATGAGCTTAAAATTTAAGCTTAGGTGTGATAGGTTCTTTCTTATCAGAATTTATGCAACATAGAATTTTAAATGCTCTCGAAAAAAGAGAGTTTCGGTTCTTCTTTTTTTGTTAAATATTTAGTTTATAACCTACCCCTTTTATAGTTTCAATATTAAGTTCGGGAAGCTTTTTTCTTAGTCTAAATAACAAGTGCCTTCTATTTACATCGTCTATTGGGTTATCATTCCAAACAAGAGTATCAATTTGTTCAATAGGGACAATTTTTTGTCTATTCATTATTAGTATGTGCAAAAAGCATTTTTCATTTTTACCTAGAGTAATCTCTTTGTCATCTTTACTAAGGACTTGTTTCCCTGGATAATATACATATGGTGATAAATCAATTAAAGATTTTGTTTGTGAAGAATAAAAGCGGAGATAAGCAAGTTTAATTTCTCTGATTAAAGTTTCTTCCATAAAAGGTTTCACAATATAACCTGTAAAGTTAACTTTTGAAGCTTGTTCTAAAAATGTATCTTCTTGATGAGATGTAATAAATATTACAGGAATGTTAAAACTTTTTTGTATAAGTGATACAGTTTCAATTCCATTATGAAACCCATTTATTGTAATATCTACTAACATAAGATGGATATTGTTATTATGAATATATTTTATTGCTTTTTCACTATCTTGGGCAATTCCAACAACTGTATAATTATGCTTTTCTAAAGATTGTTTTATTCTAAGAGCGATAAATACTTCATCTTCAATAACAAGTATATTAAAACTATTCATACTAATATTATAACAATTTAATATTAATATTATGTAAATTTTATTTTTTTACTTATGACTAACTATATTTGTGCTATTATAATAGTTAATGTAAATATTATTTGGATTAACTATGTTAAGAATTGTTTGTATTTTTTTAATTTTATTTTCAAACCTTTATTCTTCTATCGAGATTGATGAAAATACACAACATTTAGAAATATTATCTAAGTCACAAATTTATATTGACAATACAAAAAATCTAAATCTAGAAGATATACAAAAAGAAAAGTTTAAAGATAATACTAAATCAACTTTAGCTTATGGATTTTCTCCCTCTTTTAGTGTTTGGGTTAAATTTACTTTAAAAAACACTTCAAACGCTTCTATAGATAAAATACTTCAGTACAACAATGAAGTAACAAGCGATATAGAGTTTTATAACAAAGACAAAAAAGTGTTAAAGGGGCTTTTTCATATACAAAACGCAGAGTTTGCTCTTAGTCCAACTTTTGAGATAACACTTGCCCCTTTTGAATCAAGAACTTACTATCTCAAAGCGAGTTCAGTAAACAACTTTTTTATCATCAAACTAGAACTTTGGGATACACAAAAATTTTATAAAACACACAGCTCATACCAGTTTGTCTTGGCTCTATTCTTTGGAGCTTTTGGGCTACTTATCATCTATAACCTTTTCCTTTTCTTCTCTGTCAAAGACAAAAGTTATCTATGGTATGTGCTTTATCTCTTTTTTGTCTTGGTAAATCTCTTTTTTTACAAAGGGTTGTTTTATAAGTTTTATACAGGATTGTTAGAGGATTTTTCAAAAGCTTACGATATCACTTTCCCTTTAAGTTTAGTTTTTTTAAGCTTATTTATCCAATCTTTTTTAAACACAAAACAGTACAAAAGGATAGATAAGATACTTTTTTTTTATATCATTTCTCTCTCTTTACTTATCGTCATAAATTTCTTAGATGGTTTTGAGCTTTTAAGCTTTAGTATTCACTATTGTTATACTTTAGTTTTATTTTTATTTTTTATTATCTGTTACAGTGTTTATCAAAAAAATAGACAAGCATATTTCATAATCTTAGGTTGGCTTATGATGTTAATTTCAATGATTTTCGTATTTTTTTCCACAGAAGGAATCTATGATTTTTTGAGCTATTACCCTTATACAATGGAAACAGGTGTTTTTCTTGAAGCTATTTTATTCTCTTTTGCTTTAGCCGATAGAATCAAAACTCTCCAAAAAAAGCTTTCCCTCCAACAGCAAAGTGAAAGACAAAGACTCAAAAGTGAAGTCGAGGCAAAAACAAAAGATTTGAATTTAGCTCTAAATGAAAAGGAGATCCTTTTACAAGAACTGTTGCATAGAGTAAAAAACAATATGCAGTTTATTATCTCTTTATATGCTTTAAAACTTGAAGGAGCGAAAGAAGATGAAATCCCTGAAAAAATTAAAGATGTAGAGAGAAAAGTATTAGCGATGAGTCAAGTACATCAGATGTTATATAGTCAAAAAAATATTTATAACATTGAAGCAACAGAGTATTTTAAAAAAATTGTACAAACCATTAAAAATAGTTTTGATTTACAAGAGATTCTTTTTACATATAAAATAAAATCAGAACTTGAAATGGAAGAAGCTATTTATTACGGGCTAATTGTTAATGAATTGGTTACAAATGCTGTAAAATATGCTTTTTTAGATAATAAAGGTGAAATCAAAATAGAGCTTATTGAAGATGAGAATAATAAATATTTATCAGTAAAAGATAATGGAATAGGTTTAAAAGAAGACAGAAAAACTGGCTTTGGTAAAGTTATGATTGATACTTTAGCCGTAGATCAACTAAAAGGAAAAATAAAAGTAGATAATACAGAGGGTACTTCAATAGAAATTTCTTTCCCAAAAAAATCAAAAATATAACACCAAATATAACGCAAGCTTAATATAATATATCAAAGAGAAAAATAGACTAGATAATAGTTTTAAAAAAAAGGTGTATTATGAGACCAAGATTTGAATTTGCTTCACGATTTAGGATCTTAAAAGGTGGAAAAATAAGCCTAATAGTAAGTGCCCTTGTAACAAGTGTATCATTAAGCTTTGCAAGTCCAAGTGGAGGAGTAGTTACTTCAGGAAATGCAAATATCTCTCAAAGTGGCACGGTAACCAATATAAATCAATCTTCTCAAAAAGCCTCCATCAATTGGAATAAATTTAATATAGCCCGAGATGAAACAGTAAACTTTAATCAACCCAATATCAACTCAATCACTTTAAATAGAGTCATAGGAAATGAACGATCAATCATCAATGGAGCATTAAATGCCAATGGGCAAGTATGGATACTTAATTCAAATGGAGTACTCTTTGGTAAAAATGCCTCAGTCAATACAAGTGGACTCTTAGCCACCACAGCATTTTTAAGTGATGAAGCTTTTCAAGCAGGAGAGTATCACTTTAAAAATGCAACATCAAATACAATTATCAATGAAGGAACAATAAAAGTCAATAACTCCTCTTATGTCATCTTAGCTTCCAATGAGACTAGAAACACTGGAAGTATAGAAGCAGTAAAAGCAAAAGTGCATTTAGTAGGAGCCAATGAATACTCTATCAATCTCAATGGAAACTCCTTAGTAGATTTAACAATAGAAAAAGGTGTAATGGATGCGTTGGTAGAAAACTCAGGAACTATCATAAATGAAGCAGGAGAAATATACCTAACAACCAATGCAGTAGATGAACTACTCAAAGGAGTAGTCAATCATACAGGGATAATAGAAGCTAATAACTTAGATGAAATCACAGGAAAAGTAGAACTCTTTGCTCATGGGGGAGAGGTGCAAGTTGGTGGAACTATAAAAGCAAGTGAAGGCTTTGTAGAAACTTCAGGAAAAGATTTTAAAATCTTAGATGAAGCTAATATTAAAGCGGGAAAATGGTTAATTGACCCAACAAATTTAACTATTAATTCAAGTTTAGCCAGTTCTACACAATCTCAACTAACTAGTGGAGATGTTGAACTTCAAGCGGATAAAGATATTACTGTAAGTAGTGATATTACTTGGGCTACTACTAGAAAACTAACCTTAACAGCCGGAGATGAAATCTATGTCAATGCCATCATAGAGAATACTAATGATACCAATGGAGGAGTATATTTTAAGGCAGCAAATACGACAGACAAAGTTATCTTTGGAGCAAATGGAAAAGTTATCATCAACAATGTATATCAACTTCAGTGGAT
>Ga0193951_1000749_pt1 | contig 14517 bp, 14 predicted proteins | sample BB_2_MG_FD_140370 | JGI IMG/M metagenome (GOLD analysis project Ga0193951, IMG submission 140370) | Microbial mat bacterial communities from the Broadkill River, Lewes, Delaware, United States - BB_2_MG | ecosystem: Environmental > Aquatic > Freshwater > River > Microbial mats | place: USA... | reverse complement strand
TTTAATATTTACAATTCCTCTTGTTAGAATTTTAATTAACTCAGGACTAAATGAATCAGGATTTGACTCAATGCCAGTTGCAATGGCAAATTTTGTTGCATCTTCAGTTGGTGATATTTATCCATTATTTGCTCCAATGATTGGTGCATTGGGTGCATTTATTGCCGGAAGTAATACTGTTTCTAATATGATGTTAAGTCAATTCCAATTTGGTGTAGCTGATGCACTTTCTTTATCTACTGCATTTATGATTGCTTTACAAGCAGTTGGAGCAGCAGCTGGGAATATGATAGCAATTCATAATGTTGTCGCAGCATCTGCAACTGTTGGGTTACTTGATCAAGAAGGTGAAACTTTAAGAAGAACTATTATCCCTACTGTTTACTATTGTTTAGTAGCTGGAATACTTGGTTTAATAGGAATGTATGTACTAGGTCTTACTGACCCATTAATGAAGTAAATATAAAGGCTTTAGCCTTTATATTTATATTTTTTCTCTAACTACTTTTATATTCGATAAACTAATATCTAAATAACACTTTTCATAATCTGATAAACAATCAATACAATCTGTTTTTACTGTTAATTCAACATTATTATATTTTGGTAAAGAAACATGAAGTTCATAATAATCACCACAATAAGATATATCCAAAATATCTCCTTGTATATTACTAGTTGATGATGTAACTATTATTTTATCAATTGATATTACAGCTAAATCTTTTTCACCAACAGATAATCCTAAATCTAAAGCTAATTCTTTAGGAAGTTTGTTAATTCTATTTAAAAAATTTGCTACATAATATGACTTTGGATTTTCAAATAACTCTTGTGCTGTTCCAAATTGTTCTAGCTTTTTATTGTTAATAATTGCTATTTTATCAGACATACTTAATGCCTCTTTTTGGTCATGGGTTACAAGTATAGCACTAAGACCTAAGTCTTTTATCATTTTCTTTAGCCATACTTTTGTTTTATTTCTTAAAATAGTGTCAAGATTTGAAAAAGGCTCATCTAAAAGCAATACTTTAGGCTCATAGGCTAAAACTCTTGCAATTGATACTCTTTGCTGTTGTCCACCACTTAACTCGTGTATTTGCTTATGCCTATGTTCAGTTAGATCAAACTGTTTTAGTAAAGCATCAACTCTTCTTTGTTTTTCATCTTGCTTTAATCTATATAATGCAAATTCAATATTTTCTTTTACATTTAAATGGGGGAATAATGCATAATCTTGAAAAATATATCCTATATCAGTATTACATTTTTGAGAGCTGTCATTTACAAGACATGTTTCATTTAAAAATATTTTACCTTTGTAATCATTATGTAAAGAAGCGATACTTCTTAAAATAGTACTCTTTCCACATCCACTAGGTCCTAGAATTGTGACAATTTCTCCAGCTTCTACATTAAAAGAAATATTTTCTAAAATTTTTGTTTCTCCAAAAGAAACTGTTAAATTATCTACACTAATACCAATCATGTACTATTAATCCTTAATCATTTTTTTTACTAATATCAATACAGAAACTATTCCTAGTAAAACTATAAACATTGCAGGAACACTTGATTCTATAACTTGCGCTTGACCTACTAACTCATGGGATAAGACAGCTAAAGTATCATAATTAAATGGTCTTAAAATCATTGTAAGTGGTAACTCTTTTATTACTTCAATAAAAATTACTATAAAACTTGCTAGTGCAGAGTTTTTAATTAAAGGAAGCATTACTTTATAAAAAGTCTGAAATGTTCCAATCCCCATTGTCTTAGTTGCATCATCGTAACTTTGAGGAATTTTTGAAAAACCTGATTCAAAATTATTAATCGAAATAGCAACAAACCTAACTGTATAACCAAAAATAACCGCAACAATAGTTCCACTAAGTAAAATATCAAAACTTCTATCAATAATAGAAAAGAAACTTAATATTCCAACTGCAACTACTGCTCCAGGAATAGAGTAACCTAACTTAGAAATTTGAGTTAAATTATCAGCAAGTTTACTTTTATGTAATCTAACATTATAGGTAATTACAAAAGCTAATACTGTAATAAATATAGCTGAAAACACACCTAATGATAATGTCTGATAAAGTACTGTTAAGAAATCTTCATCAATAACTTCTTCATAAGATCTATAGAACCAAATAGACATTTGTGAAAATGGCAATAAAAATCCAAAGAAAAAAGGAATAAAACAAGCAAAAAATGCTAAGAAACTTTTAAACCCAGTCAATTTTTGTTTTGAAATAGGCTTAAAATCTTTACCGCTACTTTTGTATCTTTTATTTCTTCTTTGATATCTTTCACAGAAAATTAAAATAAAAATAAACAACATTAGCATTGATGCTAACTTAGATGCATCTTCAACACTTCCCATACCAAACCAAGTTCTGAAAATACCCGTAACAAAAGTTGAAACACCATAATAATCCATTACCCCAAAATCTGCAACAGCTTCCATAACTGCAAGAATAACACCAGCAACAATTGCAGGTCTTGAAATAGGAATTACTACTTTATAAAGTATTTGAAAGTTTGAGAACCCCATTGTTTTGGAAGCATCAATAATTGAAGATGACTCTGCTCTTAGATAAGTTTTACAAATTAAGTATACATAAGGATAAAGTACTAATGACATAACAATAATAGCACCCTCAATAGACATGATGTCTAAAAAGTAAACTTCTGATAAATCCTTACCTAAAAGATTTAAAATAAATGTAGTCACACTTCCCGTAATATCAAACATTCCACCGTAGATATAAGCAACTATATATGTAGGAATTGCAAATGGAAGTATAAGTGCATAATGAAAAAATGATGAACCAGTGAAAGTATACAATGAAGTTAAATATGCAGTAGAAAAACCTAGTACTGCTGTTAAGATAGCAACACCAAACATAATATATAATGAATTAAATATATACTCAAAAAGTACAGTATCAACTAGATGTGACCAGTTTTCACCGCCTATAAAAATATTTGTAAATAATATTAGTGCTGGTACTGAAATAAGTAGTGTAAAGAATACACTACTTATAGTAAGTTTATTTAAATATTTCAAATTTGTTTATGACCTCTTATCTCCATCCTGCTTGATCGAAGATTTTAACAGCTTTAGCATTATTTTCACCTAAAGTGCTGATAGAAATATTGTCATCTTCAAAAGTTCCCCATGAAGAAACTAATTTTGAAGCTTGTACACCTTTTAATACAGGATACTCAAAGTTACCTTTTGCAAATAACTCTTGTGCTTCTGGACTCGCTAAGAACTCAACAAATTTAATTGCATTCTCTTTATTTGGAGAATATTTTGTTACACCTGCACCAGATACATTAATATGTGTTCCACCATTTTCAAATTTAGGGAAGAAAATTTTAACTTTTTTAACAGCTTCTGCTTGTGCAACCTCTTTATTATCAACCATTTTACCAATATAGTATGTATTTGCAATTGCAATTTCACCAATACCGTTTGCTACTGCTTTTACTTGATATCTATCATTTCCTTTTGGACTTTTTGCCATATTTGCTACAACACCTTTTGCCCATTCTAATGCTTTTTCTTCACCATGATGTGCAATCATAGCTGCCATTAATGATTGATTATAAATATTGTTTGAAGATCTTACCATAATTTTTCCCTTAAATTTAGGGTCAGCTAAGCCTTCGTAAGTTGATAACTCTTTTTCCACACCAGATCCGATTTTATAAACAGCAACTCTTGATCTTTTTGTAAGAGCAAACCATTTATTATCTTTGTCTTTGAATTGTGCAGGTATATTTTTATTTAAATAGTCAGAATCAATTGATTGTAGTAAATCTTTTTGTGTTGCTTGGAAAAGTCTTCCTGCATCAACAGTAATTAAAACATCTGCTGGTGAATTTTTACCTTCACTCTCTAATCTTTTAATTAAAGCACTTGCTTTTGCTTTTACAACATTTACCTTTACTCCTGTTTTTTCTTCAAACATTTTAAATAACTGCTTATCAGTATCGTAGTGTCTATGAGAGTATATATTTACTTCATTTGAAGCAAGTAATGAACTTGCAAATACTAATGTTCCTAGAGCTAATTTTTTTAACATTTTGTTCCTTTAATATTTATCTTTTTTATTAATGATAATAGTTATTGAAATAATAATAGATTAACTCTTAGTTTCTCCTTAATACTAAGAACGATTATCATAATATAATTGGAACATAAAAAAAGGGGAGAGTTTTTACACTCTCCCCTTTTTATAAGCTCTAAAATACTATTAATATTTAGAGTATGCTGCGTCTGTAACGTTTTGAGTATTTACAATATATGGAACTAGTGCCATGTGTCTAGCTCTTTTAATTGCTTTCTCTACCATTTCTTGAGCATTCTTAGAGTTACCAGTAAGTCTTCTAGGCATAATTTTACCTCTCTCACTCATTGATAATTTTAATATATCTGTGTTTTTGTAATCTATGAAATCAATTTTCATTTCAGTATATTTACAAAATTTTTTTCCGTATTTTCTTCTTTCAGCCATTTTCTGTCCTTAGTTTCTAAAAAGGTATTTCGTCATCGTCGATATCGATTTCAGGTATGTTTTGTTCAGGTGCTTTTTGTTGCCCCTGATTCATACCACCATAACTATTTTGTGCCGTGTTTTGCTGTGGTTGATTGTATTGATTTTGTTGTGGTTGATTATAGTTACTTGAAGGATTATTATGTCCAACTTGCGCATTATCTTGTCCCAAATTTTGTGAGTCTGCTTTTGAATCTAACATTTTCATACTATCTACTCTAAGAGCATGCTTACTTCTGTTAGACCCATCTTGTGCAGTCCACTGTTCAAATACTAATCTTCCCTCTAATAAAACTTTAGAACCTTTTCTTAAGTATTGATTTGCAACTTCAGCAGATCTTCCAAAAATATTGAAATCTAAAAAACAAACTTCGTCTTTTTGTTCACCAGTTTGTGTTTTATATCTATGACTTGTTGCAATAGCACCTTTTGCAAGTGCTGCACCATTTGGCATATATCTTAATTCAATATCTCTTGTTAGATTCCCTACCATTACTACTTTATTATACATAAGATGTTCCTATTTTACTTTATTAGTTAGCTTTCTTTGCAGCAGCATCACTCAATTTAGTCCATGCAGTGATTTCTTTTTTACTATCATATTTAATGAAAATAAATCTAATGATATTTTCACTAATTCTATAATTTCTTTCAATTTCTTTTAATGAAGCTGGTTCACCTTTGAAATAAATTACAAAATAGTAACCTCTTTTATGTTTTTCAATTTCATAAGATAATGGTCTTGAACCCATATCTTCACAAGAAACAATTTCACCGTTATTTTTTTCAATAAGAGCTTTAACTGCATCGATTTGTGCCACAGTCTCTTCTTCTGTAAGAGTTGGCTTGATAATAAACATTGTTTCGTAATGTTTTAATTTAGACATCTGAATTTCTCCTCGTAGTTTGTGCCGGTATCTTTACAAATATCAGCAAGGATTTTTTTGTAAAGTGGCAGATTTTATCTAATTAAAACTGAAATCTTTCTAAGGCAAGCTTGTAAATATAGATTTGAATCAGAAATCTTTGAAGATTTCAACTCTAATTCAATACTTAATAGATACTCAAGGATTTCTAAAAACTTTTCTGGTTTTATATTTATAGCAAGTCTAGTTTTCTTTTCCCAGATATTTTTTGGAGGAACAAATCCTAATATTTCTTTTGCATTAGGAGCCCCATATACTCTTGCATATGAGCTTATCATAAATAGTTGTTGCACAAATGAAGTTACTTGAGTTAGAAGATATATTTCATTCATTCCTTCTTCTAATAAAAGTTCTAAATCTGAACTAATATCTTGAGATGAAAGTAAGTTATGTAAAAAGTCTTCAAAATTAACTGCACCTATTCCAAAACAATGAATATTTATTTGATCAGTTGTTATTTTTTGGTTTAATATTGATAATTTTTCTAAGTCGTTTACACATAAAGATAAGTCTTGTCTATGCATAAAATATAAATGGTTTAGTGCAGACATCTCATAATTTAAATTTAAATTTTTTGCATGATCTTCTATTAGCCTAACTGCTTCATTTGGAAAAGGGGAAAAAAATCTAATACTAACTGCGTTTAATTTACTTGTAAAATATCCACCCATAGCTTTGAAGTCACTATCTCCCATACAAGCAAAAATAACCTTAGAATCAGGATTTGATTTGCAAGCTTCAATAAGTTCTACTACCTCTTTTTTAGGTAGTTTTTTATCAATTTTGATAATAAGAATATTATTTGACGTAAACAAAGAGGATTGAAGTAATTTATCTTTTGCATACTTAAAATTATAATCATCATAATAAAGCTTTTCTACCTCATCGCTATTACCTAATTGTTGGGCAACTAATTTTGTATAGTGCTCAATTAGAAAAGCTGACTGCCCATAAAACATATAAGCATTAAAAATTACATTTTGTCTTAATTTATTATCAAATTCGTTTTTATACATTTTGAAATAATAACTAAAACTTGCTTTTTTTGTACTTTTCTTTATTTTTGATATAATTTTTAAAATTGATAAATAGGATTAAATTATGCAAAAAGAAGCAAAAATTTTATGGACAACTGATAATAAAGAGACATCAATAAACATGGTACTTCTATATGCACACAATGCAAAACTTAAAGCTTGGATGGAGGAGGTAACCATTTTAGTTTGGGGAGCAAGTCAAAAGTTAATTGCTGAAGATAAAGAAATTCAAGAGAAAGTAAAGAAGATGATTAAGGATGGGGTTAAAGTTGTAGCTTGTTTAAAATGTGCTGATAATATGGAAATTACAGAAAGTTTAAACTCTTGTAATATCGATATTTTTTACACAGGAGAATATTTAAGCACTTGGATTAAATCAGGAGATACAATTATTACTGTTTAATCAATCTTTTTAAAAAGAGCATATATAAAGTCTCTTTTTTCTAAACTTGGCATTGTAAATTCAAAAGTTTCAGATTCTATTAGTTTGAAACTTTTTCCAAGATAAGAGTTAAACTCTTTTAAGTCATACTGTTTCAAGGGTAAATTTGCACACTTTTTAGCAGTACCTTTTGTATATTGAGCAAACAAAAGAAATCCATCTTTTCGTAAACTTTGCTTTAAACTTTTAAAATAGTTTTTTATATCTTCCTCATCAATCAAAAAGTGAAGTACTGCTCTATCAATCCAAACATCACACTCTTTTTTGAAAATTATTGAAATATCATGATGGAAAAATTCTACATTTTTACTTTTAATTCTTTGTTTTAAAATATTTAGAGCCTCTAAACTTATATCATTTAATACCGTTTTTCCATCTCTTAAAGCTAATTTATCTGCAATCTTTGAAGTTCCTACTCCACTTACAAAAATATCTTTTGTATTTAAGTTCTCTATTTTTTCAAGATATTTCAATGTTTGAGAAAAATCTTTCTCAAACCATCCTAAAATCTCTTCACATTTTGATACAAATATATTGTCCCAATGTTTTTCATTTTTCATCAGTACTTTAGTGCCCCTACTATTTTTTTAGTAACTATATCACTTGATTTAATTACTATTTTTTGTTTAGAAAATAGAACTTGTCCTTTATAATTATCTAAATATATTTTCATTCCAGGCATTGTTCCATAAGCTACACAAACACCTCTTTCATCATCGGTTATTTTTACTTTTATTTCAGCTCCAAGATTTTTAAGTGCCCATCTTGCATACTTTCTATCTTCAAAATCCCAAACCATTTGATCTATTTTTCTTTCTTGGATTGAGATGTGGTCACAAATTTCATCAATATTTTTTGGTGTTTGTTTTGTTTTAAGCATACGATGAAGTACCAAATCAGAGTACCTTCTAATTGGACTTGTAAAGTGAGAATATGAAGTAAATCCAAGTCCAAAATGCCCATAATTTGAAGAAGAGTACTTAGCTTGTGTTTGTGCATGAATAATTAACTCATCTATTTCATCTTTTAAAACAGAATGTTTTGCTTTTTGCTGAATATGAGTAACTGTATCATGAACATCAGTTTGTAGCTTTACTGTTATTCCTAAGGCATTCACATCATCAACAAGTTTTGATATAGCTTTAAAAGGTGGTTCTTCATGAACTCTAAAGATTCCAACTGTATTTACTTTTTTACTAGCTTCTATATTTGCCAAAAGCATACACTCTTCCACAAGCTGGTGAGATGCAGAAGAAGTTTCTACATCAATAGCTTCAAGTTCACTTTTTCTATTTAGTTTCAATCTATACTCTACACTTCTAAAATCATAGCCCTTTTTAAGTCTTTCTTTTCTAAAAGCTTTTGTAACTTCATATAGTGAAATTAATGTATCAAATATCTCTTTTTCTTCCACAGTAAATGTATCAAATTTTTTATCTAGCACCCTATCAATTCGTCCATAAGAAAATTTTCTTCTTGATTTTATAATTGCTTCAAAAACTTCTGATTTTTTAACTGTTTTATTCTCAATGTCTAAATAGATTTTAAATACATATGAGTATCTATCAACCCCTTGTTTTAATGAACACATCTCTTCACTAAGTTCATTTGGAAGCATAGGTAAAACTTTTCCAGGCAAGTATGCTGAAGTACTTTTTTCAAATGCTAATTTATCTAAGGCACTTCCTTCTTTTACAAAATATGAAACATCAGCAATAGCAACATAAAGTATTTTTTCATCATGATCATAATATATTGCATCATCATGATCTTTTGCACTTGCTGGGTCAATTGTAGTAAATGCCAAATGTGTTAAATCAACTCTTTTATTAGTGTCATTCATAGAAGCTTCTACACTTAAAGGCTTTTGTAGTCTTAACTCTTCATGATAAAGATGTAAAGAGATTTGCTCATCAATTTTTGCATCTTCTATACTTCCTAGATTTTTAATTACTTCAAAGCTTTTATCATCAATTAACAAGATATCATTATCATTTGCATCTATATGTTTATTTACTTGTAATTGAATATTCTCTTTTAATGTAAAGAAGATATTATTCTTTTTATAAATAAGTATTTGTTTCTTTTTACCTTCAAGAACTCTTATAACTTTTGCTTTTGTTTTACTTCTTGGGTTAAATACTCTTTTAGCAAGAACTAAATCATTGTCATATGCCCCTTCTAAATTTTCAAAATCTATTCTTACATCTTTGTGTTCATTATCCAAGTCTTTTAGTGTTGCACTACTTTTATTTATTTTTACAATTGCAATTTTATATTTTGAGTTTAGTTCAAAATTATCATTTTTTTCAATAACAATGCCCTCTTCAATAAAACTTTCAAGAGCTTTCTTTTCATTATTAGAAAAATCTTTTATACCCTTTACAATTTTTGTAAATATCTTTTTTAACAAAATTAAACCTTTATTATATATTTGTTATAATTATTTCTTGAATTGAAAGGACCTCTCATGTTCTCAAAAATAATTTTTACTCTTACTCTATTATTTACTACTTCATCACTTTTTGCAAATAGTAGCAAACCTACACTTATATTCTATTGTGGAATAACAATGGTAAAACCAATTAAAGAAATGGCAAAGATAATTGAAGATAAATATAATTGTATAATCAAAATTTCTCAAGGTGGTTCAAAAGATCTTTATGACTCACTAAAATACTCCAAAATAGGAGACTTATATTTACCAGGAAGTAGCAGCTACCGAACTAACAACCTAAAAGATGGCCTACTATTAGATGTTGTTGAAATTGGATATAACAAAGCTGCAATATTTGTAAAAAAATCAAATCCACTGAAAATAAGTTCATTGGATGACTTTATAAACCCAAGTATATCAATTATATTAAGTGATCCCGATTCTGGAAGTATTGGGAAAATGACCAAAAAAATATTTTTAGATTTTAAAGATGAGGACTATTTTAACAAAGTTTATGACAATACAGTAGAGATAGGAACTGATTCTAGAAATATAAATAAAGCACTAATTAAACAAAGAGCTCAATTAAGTATAAATTGGAAAGCTACTGCTTATTGGCCAGAAAACAAACCGTTTTTAAGTATCGTTGAGATTGATGAAAAATATGCAAAAAAACAAAAACTTCAAATTTCACTTTTAAAATTCTCAAAAAATAAAAAAATAGCTAGAGCATTTATGGACTTAGCCTCTTCAAAACAAGGGCAAACAATAATGAAAAAATATGGCTTTCTATAAGGTAAAATTGTGAACTATACACTGAAAAATCTTATTCTATTACTTTTGACTTTTATCATTGGTCTTGCATCATTGATTTCATTGCATCTTTTCTTTTTAAATTTGATTGATAATCTTGATAAAAAAACTGAAAATCTAAAAGCAAAAATGGAAATTGGAGAATTAATTGTAAATGATTTACATAAAATTCGTTCAGACTTCTATGAACTAGCAACGTCAACTACAAATGAAAAAGGTATCAAAATCATCAATGATAGAATTGATTTAAGAGTTGAATATATAGAAGATAGTTTAAATATTTTAGAAAAAGGTGGGGTGTTAAAAAGAGTTGTTAGATTAAACATCGTTGGACATAATGATGTAGAAAAAGTTATTCAATATGACAATGACAATGATAATATTTCATTGGAAGTAATAGATTTAAGTCCTAAGATAATTCAATTTGAAGACATGGTTACAACTTTAAATGAGCTTTTATACAAACAATTTGATTTAAAAAGAGAAAATAATGCAAAAGCTTTTATGGAACAAAATAGGAAAATAAAAAGGTTTTATAAAAGTACTCCCTCTTTTTTTATTAGAGTTACTGAAAATGCAAATAGACTTTTATATGAAGGAACAATTGAACTAAAAAAACTACAAGTAGAAATAGTAAACCAAAAAAAACAATATACAATAATTGAATTAATACTAGTATTACTTATTATTTTTATAGTTATAGTCCTAGGATTCTTTATTGCTGTACAAATAAATAGAAATACAAAAAAACTAGAGATACAAGAACGCTCAACAAGAGGTATTCTTGATGCACAAAAAAATATTGTAGTTGTAAGTAATGGTCAATATATGATTGATTCAAATAAAGCACTTATTGACTTTTTTGATGGATATAATAGTTTTAATGATTTTAGAAAAGACCATATTTGTATATGTGATTTTTTTGAAGATATCAATGATGAAGACTATATCATAGATAAAGATTATGATGGAAAAATGTGGTTTGAATATATCTTAGACCTTCCAAATAAATTGCACAAAGTTGCAATGTATAAAGGTGATGTATTAAACTATTTCACGATAACTGCCGCAAAGAAAACTCTTGATTCAAAAAACTTTATTGTAATTGTTGCTTTAAATAATATTACAGAAGAAGTAGAAGCAAAGAAAGAGCTACAAAACCTAAATGAAAATCTTGAAAATATAATCAATGATAAAACTAGAGAATTGCAAAACCTAAATGAAAACCTTGAATTAAAAGTAGAACTTGAAGTATCAAAAAATAGAGAAAAAGATAAAACTTTAATTCAACAAGGAAGATTTGCTGCACTAGGTGAAATGATTGGAAATATTGCCCATCAATGGAGACAACCTTTATCTGCAATATCTTCGACTGTTTCTTCAATGCAACTTCAAATAGAACTTGATTTAGCATCAAAAAAAGATATTGACAAGTCTTATTCTTCAATAATGAAATATGTTGAATTTTTAAATCAAACAATTGAAGACTTTAGAAGCTTTTTTCGAAAAGACAAAGAAGTAATTAAATTCAACATTTTAGAGGTGCTTACAAACTCTTTATCTATAACAAGTGCCGTTTATAAAGATAATGAAATTTTTGTTGAATTAGAAATTAAAGAAAAAGAACTAATAACAAAAGGTTTCCCTAATGAACTTGCACAAGTGTTTTTAAATATATTAAACAATTCAAAAGATATATTAAAAGAAAAAAGACTAAAGAAAAGACAAGTCTATATCAAAGCATATACAAGCAAAAGTACAAATATTATTGAGCTATACGATAGTGCAGGAGGATTACCAGCAAAAGTTAAAGATAAAATATTTGACCCTTACTTTACAACAAAACACAAATCCCAAGGTACAGGAATTGGTTTATATATGAGTAAAGATATAATTGAAAAGCATATGAAAGGCTCACTAACAGCTTACAATTCGGATTTTTTCATTGAAAATAATCATTATTTTGGTGCTTGCTTTAAAATAGAATTACCCAAACTTTAGTTTTATTTAGGTATAATCCAAAAAATTTTGATAGAGGAAAAGTAATGGCATTAAATGTATACTATGATAAAGATTGTAATATCGATTTAGTTAAATCTAAAAAAGTTGCGATGATTGGATTTGGTTCACAAGGTCACGCACACGCAGAAAACTTAAGAGATTCTGGTGTTGAAGTTGTTGTTGGTTTAAGAAAAAATGGTTCTTCTTGGGCTAAAGCTGAAGCTAAAGGTTTCGCTGTTAAAACTGTTGCTGAAGCAACTGCTGAATCTGATATTGTAATGATTTTATTACCAGATGAAAATCAAGCTGATATCTACGCTAACGAAATCAAGCCTAACTTAAAAGCTGATGCTACATTAGCATTTGGACACGGGTTTAATATTCATTATGGAAGAATCGCACCAGAAGCTACTAATGATGTAATTATGGTAGCTCCTAAAGCTCCAGGTCACACTGTAAGATCTGAATTTGTTAAAGGTGGAGGAATTCCAGATTTAATTGCTATTCATCAAGATGCTTCTGGTTCTGCTTTAGAATTAGCTAAATCTTATGCTTCTGCTGTTGGTGGAGGAAGAACTGGTATTATTGAAACTACTTTCAAAGATGAAACTGAAACTGATTTATTTGGAGAGCAAGCTGTATTATGTGGTGGAGCAACTGCATTAGTTCAAGCTGGATTCGAAACATTAACTGAAGCTGGTTATGATCCAATGATGGCATACTTCGAGTGTTTACATGAGTTAAAATTAATTGTTGACTTAATGTACGAAGGTGGAATCGCTGATATGAGATATTCTATTTCTAATACTGCTGAATATGGTGATTATATTGCTGGTAAGAGAATCATTAATGATGAGTCTAAAGCAGCTATGAAAGAATTATTAGCTGAAATTCAAGATGGTAGATTTGCAAAAGACTTCATCTTAGAAGGTCAAGCAGGATACCCAAGAATGAACGCTGAGAGAAAGAACTCTAGAGCTTCTAAAATTGAGCAAACTGGTGCACAATTAAGATCTATGATGCCTTGGATTGCATCTAACAAAATCGTAGATTTAGATAAAAACTAATTTTATTTTAATAAGGTAAGAGATTTTCTCTTACCTTCTTCTATTCAATGGCAAAAAGAAAAATACGAAAAAAAAGCACTCAAAAAAAACATACTAATTCTAAAAATATTAATTTCAAACTAATTAATATACTTCTACTAATAATTATTGCCCTAATTTTGGCAATAGCAATTTTAATTTATCTAGTAGACTCTAAAAAAATTGACAAATCAAAAGAAAAAATAGTAAAAATTGAAAAAAAAATACAAAATGATTTAAATAAAATTCAAGATACAAGTGAAGAAAAATTAAATAAATATATGAAAAATGTAGAAGTAAAAAAAGATGCTTTTGAAGAGTATACAGAAGACTTGTACAAAGAGTATATCCATGAAAAGAAAGAAAAACAAACTTTAAAAAAAGATGAAATTATTGATGTCAAATCTAAAGATAACACTTTAGTTGAAACTGAAAAAGAATTAACTACAAAAGAAGAATCAGTATTTCATAAACCTTTAGCAATAAAAACTAATAAGCCAAGACTAGCCATTGTCATTGATGATGTTACAACACAATACCAAATAAATAAAATTAATGATATTGGGTATAAAACTACTCTATCTATTTTACCTCCTACTTCAAGAAATGGAAGTACTATAAAAATGGTTGATAATCTACCTTTTTATATGATTCATTTTCCAATGGAAGCAAAATACTTTAAAGGGGAAGAACAATATACCCTGCACATAAAAGACTCTTACGAACAAATTGAAAAAAGAGTTGCTCAAATCAGACAATGGTATCCAAATGCAAAATTTACAAATAACCACACTGGAAGTAAATTTACTGAAAATAAAGAAGCTATGGACAAACTGTTTAAAGCTCTAAAAAAATATAATTTCACTTTTATGGATAGTAGAACTACAAGTAAAAGTGCAGGTAAAATTATGGCTGAAAAATATGATATGCCATATATTGCAAGAAATATTTTTTTAGATAATGAACAGGACTTTGCTTATATCCAAAACCAATTAAAAAAATCTATTCGAATAGCTAAAAAAAGAGGTTATGCAATTGCAATTGGACATCCACATGAGATTACTATTAGAGTATTAAAAGAATCAAAAGAGCTATTAAAAGACCTTGAATTAGTTTATGTAAATCAACTTCCTATTTTATAATTTTTTTTATTATCTTTAAAGTTTACTTTTTATAATATTATTTAAACGCTAAGGTTTAATAAT
>Ga0193951_1000746_pt1 | contig 14530 bp, 10 predicted proteins | sample BB_2_MG_FD_140370 | JGI IMG/M metagenome (GOLD analysis project Ga0193951, IMG submission 140370) | Microbial mat bacterial communities from the Broadkill River, Lewes, Delaware, United States - BB_2_MG | ecosystem: Environmental > Aquatic > Freshwater > River > Microbial mats | place: USA... | reverse complement strand
CATTAATGAGTGTAGCTCTATTTAATGATTTTAGTCGGGTATTAGGGTAAATAGATAAGAAGTAAAGGAAGAAGGTATAATCAACCTTTACGCTATAATTTTTAATATCGACTTAGTAAAGAATTAAAAGAATAATGGTTAATTGTAGGTATTAGATTTTAATCTATTACCTAGGTTTAGAAATTAAAAGAAGTAATAAAAGTAAGCATTTATGATAATTAAAAAATTAGCCTTTGCCGTTTTATTAGGCGCTCTAGGTACAACAGCTCAAGCAGCCGAAGAATTTCAGGTTGAAGATATCGAAGTAAAAGGCTTGCAGCGTGTTGCTTTAGGCGCTGCGTTAACACATATTCCTTTTAATGTTGGTGATAATCTTAATCCATTTAGAATTTCTCAGTCAATTAAGTCTTTATATAAATCGGGTCATTTTAATGATATCCGTGTTTACCGTGACGGGAATCGCATTATCTATCGCGTAAGAGAACGTGAAACGATAAGTGATATTACTTTTGACGGTAATAGTGATTTAAAAGATGAGCAGTTAACAGAAAGTCTTGATGGCAGTAATATACGTGTTGGTGAAACACTAGATCGAACTGTTATTTCAGGTATTGAAACCGGGTTAGAAGATTTTTATCATAGTGTCGGAAAATATAATGCCGACGTAACGGCAAGTATTACTCATTTACCTCGTAATAGGGTAAATTTAGAGTTTAAGTTTGTCGAGGGTGATGCTGCAGCTATTAAGCAAATTAACTTGATCGGTAATGAAGTTTTTACTGATGCTGAAGTTCTTGAAAAAACAGAGCTTACTTTTGATTCGCCATGGTGGAATTTTATGGCGCAAGATAGATATCAAAAGCAAACACTACAAGGTGATATGGAAACGATCAATAGCTACTATTTAGATCGGGGTTATCTTCGCTTTAATGTTGATTCTACTCAAGTATCAATGACGCCAGATAAAGAGTCCGTCTATATTGCTTTGAATGTAACAGAGGGTGAAACCTATACTATTAGTGATGTTGATTTTATTGGTGATTTAGCTGGCTTTGAGAAAACTATAAGAGCTATTAATCCGTTACAAGCGGGCAACCTTTATAATGGTGCAGAAGTTACTTACACTGAAGAAGTTATCAGTAAATTTCTAGGCCGCTTTGGTTATGCTTACCCTAAAGTTACGACTATTCCGAATATTAATGATGAAGATAACACTGTTAAACTGTCAATATCTATCGATCCAGGTAAACGTATTTATGTTAACAAAGTAAACTTTACTGGTAACCATGTTACTGCAGATAAAGTTTTACGTCGTGAACTAAGACAAATGGAAGGTGCTTGGCTATCTAATAGCCTAGTTGAACATTCTAAATCACGCTTATCTCGATTGCCTTATATGGAAACGGTTGAATTTGAAACTAATCAAATTGCCGGTGAAGATGATTTAGTTAATGTAGATTTTGCCGTAAAAGAACAAGCATCAGGTTCATTTACTGCCGGTATCGGTTATGGTGATTCAACCAGTTTAAGTTTGAATGCTGGTATTCAGCAGAATAACTTCTTGGGAACAGGTAATCGTGTAGGCTTTAACATTAACACAAACAGATACTCTAAAAGTGCTAGCCTTTCATATACAGATCCTTATTTTACTGTTGATGCTATCTCTCTTGGTGGTCAAATATTTTATCAAGCTTTTGATGCAGGACAAGCTAACCTAGTTGAGTATAATAATAGAACATACGGTATTGGCCTTAACTGGGGCTTCCCAATTAATGAATACGTTCGAGTTGGTTTTGGGGTCGGTTTTAAAAATAATGAAATTACTTCATTAGAAACCTATGAACAAATTCAAACCTTTTATGATTTACATTCTGATCCGAGTGATCCAGATGCAGCGCTAGCATTTAAAAACTATGATATTAATGCTAATATTTCGCGCTCAACGTTGAACAGAGGTACATTCCCAACAGCAGGTTCATCACAACTTTTGTCTTTTAAAGTGACAACTCCTAGCTCGTCTGATGTACAATATTTTAAACTTAATTTTGACAGTAAATTTTACTTCCCACTCACTAGAAACCAACGTTGGACAGTGTTAACTCGTTTACAGTTAGGTTATGGTAACGGTTATGGCGATGTACGTGGTAATGATCAGTTGCTACCATTTTGGGAAAATTTTAGAGCAGGTGGTTCAGATACTTTACGTGGTTTTGAAAACAACACTGTAGGACCTAGAGCTATATATCGTTACCCAACAGCTGTTAGTGGTACGCCTAGTTCAATAGGAGGAACTGCTTGTTGTTTAGGTCCTGATCATGATTTTATCTATGCTACACCGCGAAGTGTTGGTGGTAATGCTATTGCTTTAGGTGGTGTTGAATTAATTGTACCTACACCATTTTTAGATGAAAGTTATTCTAATAGTGTAAGAACAAGCTTTTTTGTTGATGTTGGTAACGTTTGGGATACTGAATTTGATATAGCCGACTATCAAGATTTAGCAGCTGTAGAATTAGAAAAACTTGGTGATTATTCTGATCCAAGTCATTATCGTGCATCTGGAGGTTTATCAATTCAGTGGTTATCTCCAATGGGACCAATGGTTTTTAACTTTGCTAAAACAATTAAACAAGAAGAAGATGATGACACAGCATTCTTTAGTTTTAATATTGGTAAAACATTTTAAGATTCACCCGATAATATAATCTAGTAAAGAACATCGTCTAGCTGTTAAATTAAGTTAAGCGAATAATACTCTAAATCCAATTATAGAAAAGAAGAGGAAAATACCTTGAAAAAATTTATCAAATCTATGGCTATTACAGCTACAGCTTCAACCATGTTATTAGCAAGTAGCGCAATGGCTTTTGAACAAAAAATTGCTGTGGTAAATGTACAAGAAGCGATTAGTCAAATCCCTCAAGCCGCGGTTTTAATGCAAACGCTAGAAACAGAATTTAAAGACGAAAAAGCTGTTATTGAGAAATTACAAAAAGATTTATCTTTTGAAGATGAAAACTTAAAACGTAATGGTTCATTAATGAATGAAAAAGAAAAAACTGAGTTACAAACTAAAATGGCTGGTTTATACCAAGAATATCAAGTCAAAGTAAAAGAGTTTCAACAAAAGGTTGCTCAACGTCGAAATGAAGAAACAAACAAATTGTTAGCTTTAGTAACTCAAGCGGTAGACAATATTGCAGCTAAAGAAAAATATGACTTAGTGTTATCTCAACAAACAGTTGTTTTTTCAAAAGAATCAACAGATATTACAGCTTCTGTAGTTGAACAAGTAAGCAAAATTAAATAAGAGATGGCTTACACTCTTGATGAAATAGCGAAACATATTCAAGCGAAGCTAGTGACTTATGATGAAGATAAATCTTCAGCAAATGACGCCATAGAAAGTTTGGCAACACTGGCTAATGCTAAAATAGGGCAAGTCGCTTTTCTAGCAAATAAAAAATATATATCACAGCTCAGTAATACAAAGGCTAGTGCAGTTATTATTGCACCAGATATGTTAGCGCAATGTCCTGTGAATGCTTTAGTAATGGATAACCCTTACATGGGGTATGCTCTGTTGGCTAATTTACTTGATACCACACCAAAGGTGGCAAGTGGCATTCATACGAGCGCAGTAATCGACGAAAGTGTTCACTTAGGTGAAAATGTTAGCATTGGTGCTAATGCAGTTATCGAATCAGGTGTTTATTTGAATGATGATGTATGTATTGGTGCCGGTTGTTTTATTGGTAAAAATAGCTCAATAGGTAAAGGAACACGTCTCTGGGCAAATACTAGTATTTATCATAATGTTATTATTGGTGAAGATTGCTTAATTCAAGCAAATACCGTTATTGGCTCTGATGGCTTTGGTTATGCTCCAGTTAATGCAAACTATAAATGGCATAAAATTCCTCAATTAGGCCGAGTTATTATTGGTAACAAGGTTGAAATAGGAGCTAGTACTACAATAGATCGAGGAGCACTTGAAGATACTGTGATCAAAGATGGTGTTATTCTTGATAATCAAATTCAAATTGCTCATAACGTTGTTATTGGTGAAAATACAGCTATGGCTGCCTGTAGTGTTATTGCCGGTAGTACTGTCATTGGAAAAAACTGTACGATAGCAGGTCTTGTTGGTGTTAATGGACATATTAATATTACAGATAACTGTGTTTTTACTGGCATGTCAATGGTAACTAAATCTATTGTTAAACCTGGGGTTTATTCTTCAGGTATGCCTGTAGTAGATAATAGTGAATGGCATAAAATAAACGCACGCGTTAAACGCCTAGATAGTTTAACTCAACGTGTCAAAGCGTTAGAAAAATTACTCGAAAGCAAATAAACTTGCTTATTAAATAACATAAAAAATAATAATAGCTGCAAAGGCAACATTATCTAATGTAAACTTGTACGTTGATCTTATATAATAAGTCAGCACAAGCCAATGAAAGGAAAAAATCAATTGGACACTCTTGATTTAAATAGAATAGCAAAGCCAATATCACTGAATGAAATTAAAGAATTAATTCCTCATCGTTACCCTATGTTACTTGTTGACAAAGTTCTTGATCATGAGCCTCTTAAAAGTTTACATGCGATAAAAAATGTAACTATCAATGAGCCTATTTTTACAGGACATTTTCCAGATGCCGCCATTTTTCCTGGTGTGTTAATTTTGGAAGCTCTTGCACAAGCAACAGGTATTTTGGGCTTTAAAAGCAGTGAAGGACGTGAAGAAAATGAAATGTACCTTTTTGCTTCTATAGATAAAGCACGTTTTAAACAACCAGTTTTACCTGGTGATACTATGCATCTTCATGTCGAATTTATTAAAGAACGACGTGGTATGTGGAAGTTTTATGGTGAAGCAAAAGTTGACGGTAAAGTCGTTTGTTCTGCTGATCTTATGTGTGCTAAAAGAAAGCTTTAAGCACGATATAACTCTTCTCAAGTTTTACACTCCCAGCATTATACTTTAATTGAAATAGATAACAGAGATATTATGATTCATCCACAAGCGATAATTGAGCCAGGCGCAATTATTGGAAAAAATGTTACTATTGGTCCTTGGACTCATATAGCAAGCAATGTCATTATTGGTGACAATTGTCATATTAGTTCTCATGTAGTCATTAATGGACCAACTAAAATAGGTCAAGGTAATAGAATCTTCCAATTTGCTAGTATAGGAGAAGATTGCCAAGACTTAAAATATGATGGCGAGCCAACAGAGTTAGTTATTGGCGACAATAATATTTTTAGAGAATGTTGTACTATTCATCGAGGTACACCTCAAGACAACAGCCTTACCCAAATTGGTAGTAATAACTTATTTATGGCTTACACTCATGTGGCACACGATTGCATGGTAGGTAACCACTGTATTATGGCTAACAATGCATCTATTGCTGGCCATGTTCATATAGGTGACCATGTTATTCTTGGTGGTATGTCGGGTGTTCATCAATTTTGCCATGTTGGTGCTCATAGTTTTATTGCTGCCAATGCGATTGTATTAAAAGATGTTCCTGCATATGTTATGGCTTCAGGTCATCCAGCGAAGCCTTTTGGCTTAAATAGTGAAGGTTTAAAACGCCGAGGTTTTAAAAGTGATACTATCTTATCAATTAAGCGATCTTATAAAGAGATTTATCGTAAAAAACAATCGGTTGATGACGCTTTACATGCTATAGCTGCACTCGGAGATCCTTCGTCAGAATTAGAGCTTTTTACTCAATCGATTAAAAACTCTACTCGCGGTATTATTCGTTAATACATTGCGATTTAATATTGCATTATTACTAAGTTTTAGCACCTAGGGGCTAGTACTTAGTAATAATAAGTACTAGTCTAAACTTGGTTTAATAAGTATTTTTCTTGCAAGTGCTTGTTTAACTTCATTGTCAAATCTACTCACAATAGCTAGCTATCGACATGAAGTTCACCTTGATTTTTTATAAAATAAAGTAGCAAACCACTGAGCTAGAGTCTAAATATTATAAACCAAGTTCAGGTTACTTAGAAAAATAAACCTAGGAGCTAACTAGTGTCATCAATTTTAACCACTCATACTTCTTCCCCCATTTTTGCCATTGTTGTTGGTGAGCACTCCGGTGACACATTAGGAGCTGGCTTAATTACTGCATTAAAATCTCAATATCCTGATGCTAAATTTATTGGTATTGGCGGCGCTAAAATGGATAAACTTGGCTTTGAAAGTTTATTTTCTATGGAAGAATTAGCGGTTATGGGGATTGTTGAAGTACTGGGCCGCATTCGACGATTATTTGCGGTGAGAAAATCATTAGTTGACTATTTTACTGCCAATAAACCTGATGTGTTTATTGGTATTGATGCCCCAGATTTTAATATTGGCTTAGAGCTTCGTTTAAAACAACAAGCAATAAAAACTGTTCATTATGTTAGCCCTTCTGTTTGGGCCTGGCGTGAAAAAAGAATTGTTAAAATAGCGAAAGCAACCGATATGGTGCTTTCTTTATTACCTTTTGAAAAAGCTTTCTACGATAAACATCAAGTCCCTTGTACTTTTGTGGGTCATCCTTTAGCTGATGATATTCCAATGGAAAGTGATAAAAAACAAGCAAGAGCTATACTTAATCTTCCTCTTGAAAATAAAATCCTTGCGTTAATGCCTGGCAGTAGAGGTGGTGAGTTATCTCGTTTATTAGCACCTTTTTTTCAAAGTGCGATGCAATTACAGCAAGAGGATGAAAACTTACTCTTTATTGCGCCAATGGTTAGCGAAAAAAGAGCACAACAGTTCAATACGTTGAAAGCGCAATTAGCACCTAATTTAAAGGTACAACTTGTTATTGATAAAACTCAAACGGTTATGGCGGCTAGTGATTGCTTATTGACTGCTTCAGGAACGGTAACTTTAGAAGCAGCTTTAATTAAAAGACCTATGGTAATTTGCTATAAGTTTAATATGATTACGCACTTGCTAGCCAAATGGTTAGTAAAACTCCAATGGTTTTCTCTACCTAATTTATTAGCAAACAAAACATTGGTACCTGAGTTATTGCAAGAGGAAGTGTGTCCAGAAAAGATTATTCCTTTGGTAAAAGAACGCTTGTATCAAGATCAATCTCAATTAAACGATACGTTTACACTTATTCATCAACAGTTAAAATGTGATGCAAGTAAGCAAGCAGCAAATGCAGTGATTGATTTGCTTAATACTTCAAATACACCTCTTTTAAATAAGTAATAATTCCCATGGCTCCAAAAATAATTTTACCTGATTTTGAATACCCTGTTGCTTATTGTATTGCTGGGGTCGATGAAGTGGGGCGAGGCCCGTTAGTTGGCGATGTGGTTACTGCTGCCGTAATTTTAGATCCTGATAATTCTATTGAAGGACTTAAGGACTCGAAAAAACTTACTGAAAAAAAACGTGCCTTGTTAAGTGAAGAAATTAAAGAAAAAGCAGTTGCATGGTCTATCGGACGAGCTAGTCCGGAAGAAATTGACACCTTAAATATTTTACATGCCACTATGCTTGCTATGCAGCGAGCTGTTCAAGGTTTATCTGTTACTCCTGACTATGTGTTAGTTGATGGGAATCGTACACCAACCTTTAATAGTGAGCAAGGCCCTATTGCTAGTTTAGCGGTAGTGAAAGGAGATGCACGTGTTATTGAAATAAGCGCGGCATCAATACTTGCCAAGGTTGCTCGTGATAATGAAATGATTGCTCTTGATAAATTATACCCTGAATATGGTTTTGCTAAACATAAAGGGTATCCTACGAAAGCGCATTTAGAAAAAATCACTGAGCTTGGAGTGCTCGATTGTTATCGACAAAGTTTTAAACCTGTTGCTAGAGTATTGGGCCTTATAAATGAGTGATACAGTGAATAATGAAATAGCACAGATGGATCCTAACCAGGAATTGATTACAGATCCTAAATTTATTCATTTGCGCGTTCATAGTGATTATTCCATGTGTGATGGATTGAAAAAGGTTAAGCCTATTGTTGCTAAAGCGGCTGAATTAAATATGCCTGCAATAGCTTTAACGGACCAAACAAACCTTTGTGGCTTGGTAAAGTATTATCACGCAGCTCACGGTGCAGGTCTAAAGCCTATAATCGGTTGTGATTTTTGGGTGAAAAGTGAAGAATTAGGCAATGAGCTTTTTCGTATCGTAGTTCTTGCTACAGATAATGTAGGCTATAAAAACCTGACTGAATTAATTTCCAAAGCCTATATGCGGGGACATATTCAAGATAAAGCTGTCATTGATAAAGCATGGTTAGCTGAATATAAACAAGGCTTAATACTGTTATCTGGAGGTAGAGAAGGCGATATAGGTAAAGCATTATTAAAAGGTAATAATGAACTTATTGAGCAAATGGTTAGCTTTTATCAGCAACACTTTCATGATTGCTTTTATCTTGAATTAATAAGAACTGGCAGAGTTGATGAAGAAAATTACCTACATCTTGTTGTTGATTTAGCTACACACTTCGAACTGCCTGTTGTTGCCACAAATGAAGTGATGTTTCTCTCGCCTGAGGATTTTGATGCACATGAAATCCGTGTTGCTATTCATGATGGTTATACATTAGATGATAAAAGACGCCCTAAACGTTATAGCGAACAACAATACTTACGCTCTGAAGCAGAAATGTGTGAGTTGTTTAGTGATATTCCTGAAGCGCTAGCTAATTCTGTAGAAATTGCTAAACGTTGTAATGTAACAGTGACATTAGGTGAATATGTATTACCTGACTTTCCTACAGATGGTCTAGAAATTAATGATTATTTTATCAAGGTATCTAAAGAAGGGTTAGAAAAGCGCCTTAATAAATTATTTGATACCAGTGCTGATAACTTTAGTGAAATCAGAAAACCTTACGACGAACGTTTAGCAATAGAGCTCGAAGTTGTAAATAATATGGGATTTCCTGGCTATTTCCTTATTGTAATGGAATTTATTCAATGGAGTAAGGATAACAATATTCCTGTTGGCCCGGGTCGTGGTTCAGGGGCTGGTTCACTTATCGCTTATGCGCTTGATATTACTGATCTTGATCCACTTGAATACGATTTACTTTTTGAACGTTTTTTAAATCCTGAACGTGTCTCCATGCCAGATTTCGATATTGATTTTTGCATGGATCGACGTGATGAGGTTATTGATCATGTTGCGGAACTTTATGGTCGTGATGCGGTTTCTCAAATTATTACTTTTGGTACTATGGCGGCGAAAGCGGTAATTCGTGATGTGGGTCGTGTACTTGGGCATCCTTATGGTTTTGTTGATAGAATTTCTAAGCTTATTCCGCCAACACCGGGCATGACTTTAGCAAAAGCATTTGAAGAAGAGCCGAAGCTACCTGAAATTTATGCACAAGACTCGGAAGTCAAAGATCTGATTGATATGTGTCGGATCCTTGAAGGCACCACACGTAATGCGGGTAAACATGCTGGTGGTGTTGTTATTTCGCCTACCACTATTACTGATTTTGCACCTTTATATTGTGATGATGAAGGTAAGAATCCAGTTACACAATTTGATAAAAACGATGTAGAAGACGCGGGTTTAGTTAAATTTGATTTCTTAGGATTAAGAACCTTAACTATTTTACAGTGGGCTATTGAAATGGCTGATGCGCAGCTGTTAAAAGCAGGTAAAGAGCCTATTGATATAACAACTATCGACCTTGAAGATAAAGCGAGTTTTAATCTACTACTACAATCTAAAACAACGGCAGTATTTCAATTAGAATCTAGCGGCATGAAGTCGTTAATTGATAAATTAAAGCCCGATTGTTTTGAAGATATCATCGCTTTAGTAGCACTATTCCGCCCTGGACCACTGCAGTCTGGCATGGTTGATAACTTTATTGAACGTAAACATGGCCGCGAAGAAATCAGTTACCCAGATGCGACATGGCAACATGAAGATTTAAAGCCTGTTTTAGAGCCAACCTACGGTATTATCTTGTATCAAGAACAAGTTATGCAAATTGCACAAGTCTTGGCTGGGTACTCATTAGGTGGTGCAGATATGCTGCGTCGTGCTATGGGTAAGAAAAAGCCTGAAGAAATGGCAAAGCAGCGTGCTGGCTTTGAAAAAGGTGCAATAGATCGCGGTGTTGATGGCGAGTTAGCTATTAAAATATTCGATTTAGTAGAAAAATTTGCGGGTTATGGCTTTAACAAGTCTCATTCAGCAGCCTATGCGTTGGTCTCCTATCAAACGTTATGGATGAAAACCCACTTTCCGGCACCGTTCATGGCAGCCGTTATGTCTGCGGATATGGATAACACTGAAAAAATTGTTACATTAGTCGATGAATGTAGCAATATGAATATTGATTTATTACCGCCAGATGTTAATGCTGGTCAGTATAAATTTACTGTTAATGATAATAATCAAATTGTTTATGGTATTGGCGCGGTAAAAGGTGTAGGAGAAGGTCCTATTGAAGCGATTATTGCCGCACGTCAATCAGGCGGTCCTTTTATTGATCTTTTTGATTTTTGTGCGCGTTTAGATTTAAAGAAAACAAATAAACGTGTTTTAGAGAAGTTAATAAAATCAGGTGCTATGGATGCACTTGGACCGACCTATAAATTAACAAGTGACGGTAAAGACTTACCACATCGAGCAGCTTTATTTGAAACATTGCCAGAAGCAATAAAAGCAGCTGAGCAGCATGCAAAAGCTGAGTCGTTAGGACAAAATGATTTATTTGGTTTAATTAATGATGAACAAACCGATTCTAGGCAGTCATTTAAAGAAGTAAAAAAGTGGCCGGAAGAAGTTTGGCTTAATGGTGAAAAAGAGACCTTAGGTTTATATTTAACAGGTCACCCTATTAATCGTTATTTAGCTGAAATTAAAAAATATTCTACTAGTCGCTTAGTGGGCATGCAGCCAACCGGTCGTGATAAGCAAGCGGTTGCTGTCGGTTTAGTTATTGGTGTGCGCGTTATGGTTAATAAACGTGGTCGTCGCTGGGCATTAGTAACGTTGGATGATAAAAGTGCGCGTATGGATATACGATTATTTCCAGATGACTATGATAGATTTTCTGAATTGCTCGAAATTGATGCAATTTTAGTGTGTAGTGGACAGGTCAGCTTTGATGATTACTCTGGAGGTAATACAATGACCGCCAGAGATATTATGACGGTAGCTGATGCTAGAGAAAACTATGTTACTTCTTTAGATGTTAGAGTGCATAAAGAAAAACTAGGCGACAGTTTTATTGAGCAATTTACACAAGTTTTAACGCCACATAAAGAAGGTACTTGCCCTGTGAGGGTTTATTATCAAAGAGAAGAAGCTCGCGGCATGTTAGAACTTGGAGTACAATGGCGGGTATCGCCAGCAGATATGTTATTATATGATTTAAAAGAACTATTAGGTGAAGAAAATGTCACCTTACAGTTTAAGTAGCTGAATAGTTTTTATAATATATATTTCAGAGCTAGCTTTTAACGCTATCCGTTAAAATTAATAATTAAGTGTTATCGATGATAAAATCGGTAATGAAAGAAAATTAAGACCATTTTTTAGGTGCAAAATAGCATATGTCATTAAATTTTTTAGATTTCGAACAACCTATTGCCGAACTTGATGCAAAAATAGAAGAGCTTCAGCTTGTTAATGCAGGTCAGGAGCTAGATCTTGATTTAGAAGATCAAATTTCTCAGTTACGTGAAAAAAATAAAGAACAAACCAAAAAGATTTTTGCCAATTTAGATCCTTGGCAAACAGCACGAGTAGCCCGTCATCCACAACGTCCATATACGTTAGATTACTTATCTCGTATATTTACTGAATTTGATGAATTAGCTGGTGATAGAGCGTATGCTGATGATAGCGCTATTGTTGGTGGTACAGCACGTTTAGATGGTCGACCTGTGATGATTATTGGTCATCAAAAAGGTCGTTCGACCACTGAAAAAGTTAAACGTAATTTTGGTATGCCTCGTCCTGAAGGATATCGAAAAGCATTACGTCTAATGAAGATGGCAGAGCGTTTTAATATGCCAATTATTACTTTTATTGACACTCCTGGTGCTTATCCTGGCATTGGTGCAGAAGAGCGTGGTCAAAGTGAAGCTATAGCAACGAACTTAAAAGTAATGGCACGTTTGTCAGTTCCTATTATTTGTACCGTTATTGGTGAAGGTGGCTCTGGTGGTGCGTTAGCAATTGGGGTTGGTGATAGAGTTAATATGCTACAATATTCTACTTATGCTGTAATCTCACCTGAAGGTTGTGCATCTATTTTGTGGAAAACCGCTGCTAAAGCATCAACAGCTGCAGAAGCTATGGGTATAACTGCACAGCGTATTAAAGAATTAGAGTTAATTGATAATATTGTGGAAGAGCCATTAGGTGGTGCACATCGCGATATGGATCATATGGCAGCAATGTTAAAAGAATCTTTAAAAAGTAACTTAGCAGAACTTGATCTGTTAGATAAAGAACAGTTGATTGAAAGTCGATATGATAAGTTAATGTCATTTGGCTACTGCTAATATATTATATTGCCAACCTATATTAATACTTATTATTAATATAGGTTGTAGATAAAGTGTTTATACCCTTAAAGACTTTATCTACAACCAGTCTTTCATGACTATCTCCCCTCTATTAATTTTCAATCCACACAAGTATCAATTTGGTTTTATAATGTTTAACCAGTTAAAAAAATTGATTAAAACAAGTTTAGGCTATTTATGCATCCCATAGAGTTAGCACTGCTAAACGCCATCAGTAAACATCCGAACATGCCTGTGGTTGTTGCTTATAGTGGTGGTGTCGATTCGCAAGTCTTATTACATGCCATAGCATCGTTAAAGAAAGCATCTCCTTTAACGCAGCCTATTACTAACCTTGTAACTGTATGTCATGTTAATCATGGTTTAAGTGACAATGCTATTTCTTGGCAAGTTTTTGCTGAACAAGCCTGCTTAGCGCTTAATTTACCGTTAAAAATATGTCGGGTTAATGTCCAAGCACAAGCACAGAAGTCATTAGAGTCTTTAGCGCGTGATGCAAGGTATCAAGCTTTACATTCGATTTATCAAACACCTTCATTGATCATTACTGGGCACCATAGTGACGACCAAGCAGAAACTTTCTTACTTGCCCTTAAGCGAGGATCAGGTTTAAAAGGTCTATCAGCTATGGGTAATGAAACTAGACAAGAGAAAGATTTATTGCTGCGACCATTATTATCAATATCTCGAGCTGACATTATTGATTATGCCAAAATTAATGCTTTAACCTGGGTCGAAGATGAGTCAAATACAGATACTCGGTTTGATCGTAATTTTATTCGCAATAATATTATGCCACTATTAATGAAGCGCTGGCCTAGCATTACTAGTACCATTAATCGCAGTAGTGAACATTGCAGAGAAGGGCAGTTATTACTTGATGAGTTGGCTGAAGAAGACCTTAACCTTTGTATTAGTGGCGTGAATAGCTTAACGGTGAGATCGTTAACTCAGTTATCTCAACAACGGTTTAATAATGTAATTCGTTATTTTTTAACTAAAAATAATTGTTTAATGCCAAGTACTGAACAGCTAGCTCAACTGTACCTACAATTGAATGCGGATAGTGATAAAAACCCTGTAGTGAAAGTTGGTGATAATGTGATTCGTCGTCATAAGGGGACTTTATATTTAACCGCTGACTTTATAGATATTAGCAATTGGCATACTGATATCGTGTTCAATGAGCCGAAAACAGAAATTGAGCTACCCGATAATTTGGGAAAATTACATTTTTTAAAGAAAACTAGCCAAGACATTACCGTAGCATCTCAACGAATTATAATGCCGAATGCAGGACAAAAAGTGACAATACGTTTTAATCATAGCAATCCTATTTGTTTACCTGATTATAGAAATCATTCTCGTAGTCTAAAAAAGATACTTCAAGAGTTAAATATTCCAGTTTGGCAACGGAAAAGGATCCCTTTTTTATATTATGATGATGTATTAGTCGCTGCGATAGGGCACTTTGTTTGTCAAAGTTATATTCCTAAAAATAATGATGATAGTATTCTTTTAAACTGGTCATAATCACCAGGTAACTAGCTGTCCCTTTCTTAGTCACACGCTACAAACAACCCGTACAAAAAATAACCTATGCAATTGTTTTAATTAAATTAAATCATTATTTTTGTGTCGAGTTTTTTTACACTAGTAGCTTTTAAAATAAGTGGAAAATAACAAGCCATCAAATATCCTTATATATCAACATCTTATTGGTATTCTTTTTGTTGGCATGGTATGTGCTTTATTTTGGTAGGCTGTTGTAAAACAGTACTTTTTTTAAACTGTTTCTAGAGTATATGAAAGGTATAGTAAAACATTTGCATATCATTCATAGGATAACAGAATGAATTTATCGATAAATAAAGGATGACAATGAAAACTTTCAAGAAAAAATTATTAGCTGCTGTTACTGTTATGGCATTATCTCCACTAGCTCAAGCCGGTGTGATTTCTT
>Ga0193951_1000745_pt1 | contig 14547 bp, 13 predicted proteins | sample BB_2_MG_FD_140370 | JGI IMG/M metagenome (GOLD analysis project Ga0193951, IMG submission 140370) | Microbial mat bacterial communities from the Broadkill River, Lewes, Delaware, United States - BB_2_MG | ecosystem: Environmental > Aquatic > Freshwater > River > Microbial mats | place: USA... | reverse complement strand
GCAGGTTTAACATAGATCTCTGGTGAAGGTGGTGTTATACCTGAATCACTTCGATAGGAGCAACCTGTAAAAAATAATAGTAGAAATACAGTTAGAATACTGAAGTAAATATGTTTCATTTTGATCCTTTTTATAAACTTAAATCAAGTATAACAAAAAAGTGTCAAAATTCCTGTCACAAAGATAGAAAAATTAGGCATAAAAAAAGGCTACCTAAATGGTAACCTTTTAAAAGTAAAAGAAATAAGATTTATTTATTTGCTTCTTTAAGAGTATCAGCAATCATAAATGCTAATTCAAGTGATTGATCAGCATTCAATCTTGGATCACACTGTGTATGGTATCTATCAGATAATCCATCAGCAGTAATAGCACTACTTGTACTACCTGTACACTCTGTTACATCTTGTCCAGTCATCTCTAAGTGAATACCACCTGCAACTGAGCCTTGTGCTTTATGGATCTGGAAGAATTGTTTTACTTCACTTAAGATATTATCAAAATCTCTTGTTTTGTATCCATTGTCAGTTTTTTCAACATTTCCATGCATTGGATCACATGACCAAACTACTTTTTTCCCTTCACTTTCTACTTTTTTAAGAAGATTTGGGAAGTGATCAGCGATCTTACTTGCACCCATTCTAACGATCAGGTTTAATCTTCCTGCTTCATTTTCTGGATTTAGTTTATCTATTAGTTTGATAAGCTCATCTTCTTGCATAGTTGGACCAACTTTACATCCGATAGGATTTTTGATCCCTCTAAAGAATTCGATATGCGCATCATCAAGTCCTCTAGTTCTATCTCCTATCCATAACATATGAGCTGAACAATCATACCAATCTCCTGTTAAAGAGTCTTTTCTAGTGAGTGCTTCTTCATAGTTTAAAAGAAGTGCTTCATGAGAAGTATAAAGAACAGTTTCTCTTAAAGTAGGAGTGTTCTCAGAATTGATACCACATGATTCCATGAATTTTAAAGTTTGAGATATCTTTGATGCTAGATCTTCATACATCTCCCCTAGCTTGTGATCTTTCATATAGTTAAGATTCCAGCTATGTACCTTTTGAAGGTCAGCCATACCACCTCTTGCAAATGCTCTTAAGAGGTTAAGTGTTGCTGCACTTTGGTTATATGCTTTTAGTAGCTTCTTTGGATTTGGAGTTCTTGCCTTTAGATCAGCATCGATCTCATTTACGATGTCTCCTCTATAACTTGGATATTCTACTCCATTTACAGTTTCAAAGTCACTTGATCTTGGTTTTGCGAATTGTCCAGCGATTCTTCCTACTTTTACAACAGGTTTTTCTCCACTAAACGTCATCACAACAGCCATCTGCATCATTACTTGAAAAAGTGATTTGATATTTCCAGCATCAAATGCTTTGAAACTTTCTGCACAATCTCCACCTTGTAGCAAAAATGCTTTACCATTTGCAACATCAGCAAGACGTGCTTTTAATGTTCTAGCTTCTTCTGCAAATATGAGTGGAGGATAAGTAGAAAGTTCTTTTTCTATTTTGTGTAATTTTTTTAAATCCTCGTAAGTCGGTTGTTGCTTTATTGGAAAGTCTCTCCAACTATTTGGTTTCCAATTATTTCCCATTTGGTTTTCCTTATGCTTTTACTTTATCTAATAACTCTTCAAATGATACCTTAAATGCACTCAATCCATCTTGAAGTAATTTATTATAAACTTTATCAATATTGATATTATTCTTTTTTAATAGTTCAAAATACTTAAGACATTCATCTTCAGATATTACTACTGTTGGTTCTTTTTTCCCTTCTTCTTTCCAAGCCTTTATAGTCTGTAAAGGTGCAGTATTTATAGTGTTTGGATAGATCAGTTCATCGATATAATAACTTGCTTTTAGTTCATCACCTTTTACTCCAGTACTTGCAAAAAGTGTTCTTACATTGGCATTTCCAACTTTTTCTATCTCATGGTAACATAAAGTAGCATTGTAGATTCCTGTCTTTGCAGTTTCAAGCTCTTTTGATTTGAGTTCGCTATCTAGCATTCTATCAAATCTGCTTACAAAGATAGAAACCACACCTTTTGTGTCTTTCCCACTGTTTTTTATACCTTCACTAAGAGCCATTGCCGCTTTTTTTGCTTGATCTGGTGAGAATATTAAAGTAGCATTTACACTAATTCCCATAGAGGTAAGCTCTTTCATTGCACCATAACCCGCTTGGGTTGCAGGAATTTTGATCATAAGGTTTTCAAAACCTATTTGTGAATGTAGTCTTGCTCCTTCTTCAATTGTTCCCATCATATCATCACAAAGTGTTGGATCAACCTCTAAAGAGATGAAACCATCATTAGCATCTTCATCATATAAAGGTTTGAGTGTTTTTGCAGCACTTTTTATATCAGTGGTAGCAAGTTCCTCATAGATCTTTTTTGGTTCATTTGCTTGAAGCATGTTGATCTGTTGAATATATGCTCCAGAGCTTGTTATAGATTGTTGAAAGATCGCAGGATTACTTGTAGCTCCATGTATCAGTCTTTCGTCAATTATATCTTTAAACTCATTTTCGATGAAATCTCTTTCAATAAAATCACACCATATTGAGTAGTTGATATCTTTTTTTAAATTCATTATTGGTCCTTTTTGCAAAGTAGGTCTTTTTCTACATTACCCTTGTAATCTTTTAGGATAAAGCCTTTACATTCTTCTTTTGTTTTATTATTTGTAAAACTCACTGTATACTTCATCCCTTTGATGTTTATATCTTCACGTAAGAATTCTTGAGTTGCATAAACTGTAACATGAGATACATCTTCAAAGCCTAGTTCTGTAAGTATCTTTTGTGCCTTTGTTGCTTTTCCTGCACTTGCTAAGAAAAAAGAAATAATACCAAGTACCACTAACGATACGATTATCACTATAGTTTTTTTAGGAAGTTTTCTAATTTCTGTTTCCATTATTACCCTTTGCTTCTTTTAAAAAGATAAGATTTTACCATAAATTAGCTAACAATTGGTATAATGATTTTTATGAAAAATGTATTAGTTATTCTAGATGGTAAAATAGCCAAATATCTAGTAAAAAGAATGATCGCACTGAATAATAACTCTAATCAATATGATATCGTTTATAACGATGATTCTATATTTAGTGATCAATTGCCATCGAACTTTACTCTTTATAAGTTCGATCCTACAAGTCATTCAAAATTGAAGTTTGTTTTAGATAAGGCTCTTTATCAAGATGCTTTGGTTGCTTTAGATACAAAAGAGGATACGATAGCAGTTATTGCAAATATTCGTATGAAATACAGAGATCTTAATTTTGCTGTTTTTGATCAGTGGGATCTTGATCTTAATGACAAGAACATCAAATACTACAGAAGCAATGATATTTTATCTAACGGTTTAGTTGAACAGTTGCCAAATATTCCAGTTTTTGCTCAAAATATTGGTTTAAGACAAGGTGAGATCATGGAGATCAAGATCCCTTTTGGAAGTACTTATGCCTATAGATATATAGGCAGTATTGGGCAAAAAAATTGGAAGATAGTTGCTCTTTATAGAAATGAAAAACTTATCAATATCAAACCCTCTTTGATCATAAAACCTAGCGATATAATCATAGTCATAGGAAAACCAGATGTATTGATACAGGTCTATAATGCCATTTCAAAATCAAGTACGCAGTTTCCTATGCCTTTTGGAAAGAACATTTATTTGTATATAGACATGTTCATACAAAGTGAAAAAGAGATATTAGATGCCATAGAAGATTGTAAGATACTTCATCAAAGATTGAAAAATGCAGAGTTCGTTGTCAAGATAACAAGACCAAATAATGTGGAATGCTTAAATAAAGTAAAATATCATCTTTTTTCGATAAAAAATATAAAACTAGAGGTAGATTATTATAATCTAGGTATCCACAAGATCATGAAGATAGATAAGATAAAATACGATATTGGTTTAGTGGTTCTTACTCAAAGTCTATTACAATATAAAGAAGCGATAAAAGATATTATTCATTTAAAACTTCCTATTTTTAAAATAGGAAATGAAAACATCTCTTCTCTTAAACACTCTTTGCTTTTATTGGGAGAGGAAAGATTGTATGAGCAAATATCGCCAATGCTGTTTGATATCTCTACACAATTAAAGATATCTCCAAAGGTATTGGATATAGATCCAATAGGTGATAAAAATAGAGAAAACCTAATAGGACATTTACAAAACCTTTCAAAGATATTCAATCAAAATATCAATCTTGTTCAAGAAAAAGACTCAAATCCAATTGAGCGATTGAAAAAAGAACACAATATCTTGCAGATATTACCGTTGAAAGAGGAGATGTTTCAAAAAAGGAGAATTAGATTTTTCTTTACAGATAGCGACTTGCTTTCTTTTGATAATTATAAATTCAATCAAATCTTGATGCCTGTTGTAGAAGATATAGAAAATTCAAAATAGTTTGACGGGTTTTATGACGCTTTTTTAATACAATAGTTAAATGTAAGGAAAAAGTTTTGAAGACTAAAGAGAAAGAAACTATTTTAATAGTAGATGATACTAGTTCAAACATCGATATATTATTAGAATTTTTACATGAGTATGATCTTATTGTTGCTACAAATGGAGAAGAGGCTTTAGAGATAATCAATAGTGATAGTTCTATAGATCTTGTATTACTTGATATAATGATGCCAAAAATGGATGGTATAGAAGTGTGCAAAAGGATCAAAGAAGATCCTTCAAAAGCAGTTTTGCCTATCATTTTCATAACAGCAAAGTCAGATGACATGAGTATAGAAAATGCTTTTGCAGCGGGTGGTATAGATTATATAACTAAACCTTTCCGTCCTATAGAGTTGATCTCAAGGGTAAAAACACATCTAAAACTAGTCCATCAACAAACAGAACTTTTGCATAAAGATAAGTTTTTAGCGTTGGGAGATCTTATAGGTAATATCTCTCATCAGTGGAAACAGCCTCTTTCAGTAATATCTACAGCCATCAGTGGTATGTTAGTTCAAAGGGAGATGGATAAGTTAAGTGATCAAAGCTTTGAGAAGTATTGTCAAGCTGCTTTGGACAACTGTCAATATCTCTCAGATACTATAGAAGAGTTTGGAGTCTTTTTAGAAGATGGCAAAAAACAAAATATCAATTTAAAAGAATTTATGGAGATAAATTACCCTTTACTACAAAAAGAAACAATAGAAGGGATCACACTAAAGATAGAAGTAGATCCTTCTATTAGTTGTTCTATAAGTAGTGTCGATTTTATACATATTTTAAAAGAATTGATCAGCAATGCAACAAGAGTGCTGAAAAATAAGGATGAAAGATTTATATTAATAGATATAAGAAAAAATAACAACATAGTCTCTACTACTGTTTTAGATAGTGGAGGAGGGATTGATCCCTTAGTTATAGATAAGGTATTTGAGCCTTATTTTACAACAGAACATCAATCTTTAGGAAAAGGGCTGAACCTTTTTAAGATATATTCGATCGTTTCTTATTCTTTTAAAGGGGAAATAAACGTTTTCAATAAAGAGTTTGAATATGAAAATAAGAAGTTAAAAGGAGCCTGTTTTGAGATGGTTTTTCCTTGTAATTAGTTTTTTGATTTTTAGTGGAGCTCTTTTAGCAAAAGATACAGCTCTTTTTACCGATGAAGAAAAACGATATATCCAATCTTCTCCAAGTATAAAAATAGCAATGTTAAACAACTTTAAACCTTTTTCCTTTGTTGAAAATGGTCACCATAATGGTATGAGTAAAGAGATACTTGATCAAATCAGTTCTATCTCTGGATTAGATTTCTCAATAGAACTCTCCCAGTGGACAAAAGCTTTGGAGAGCTTTAAAAGTGGACAAGTGGATATGATAAGTGGAATTTCATATACAAAGCCAAGAGAGGACTTTACTTACTTTACAAAACCTTTTTATGAGATACCTACTTTTCTTTTTGGTTTAAAAAATGATAATTCTTTTAAGGGGATAGAATCTCTTAGAGGAAAAAGAATAGGGGTGAGTAAAAGTATCTTTTATATTGATGAGCTAAAAAAACAGGGTATCAAAGTAGTAGAAGTGGATAGTAGTAATGAAAAAGTAAAAAAGCTTGTTTTAGGGGAGATAGATTATTTTTTAGCTTCATATACTTCAGGGACAAAGGCGATAAAAGAAGATGCTATCACAAGTATCAAGCCTATTTTAGAGTTTTCAACCATAAAAAAGGAGGATTTGCGATTTGGTATATCTAAACAACAACCTATTTTATACAGTATCATTCAAAAATCGATTCAAAGTATAGATCCATCTGTTTTTGAAGAGATAGTGAATAAATGGATAATCAATCTTGATCTAGTAGTTGAAAATGATAATGGAAAGAAAAAACTTTTTTCAAAGTTCACAAACGAAGAGTTAAGCTATCTAAAAAATAAAAAGCAAATCACATATTGTATCGATCCTAAGTGGATGCCATTTGAGGGCTTTGAACAAAACCATACAGGTATATCAAAAGATTATCAAGAGATATTTGAAAGAAAGTTATCTATCCCTTTTAAATATATTCAAACCAGATCCTGGGAAGAAAGTATAGAGTTCGCAAAAGTAGGAAAATGTGAGATCCTTTCTTTTTTAACAATGAAAACACCACAAAGAGAAAACTATTTTCGTTTTACCACTCCTTATGTAAAGGTTCCATTTGTGATAGTGACAAAAAACGATGTAAGTTTTATAAGTGACCTAAGCTTACTTGATGGAAGAAAGATCGCTATTCCAGAAGGATATGCTTCAGGAACGATTCTTAACGATCTATACCCTAATTTGGATATAGTTTATGTGGATAATATAGAAGTTGGTTTACAAAAGGTCATAAAGGGGGAGATATTTGGTTCAATAGGTACTTTGGCTTCTATTGGGTATCTTTTTCAAAATCAATATATAGGAGAGCTTAAAATAGTAGGAAAGTTCGAACATCAGTGGGAACTTTCTGTGGCTTCTAAGAAGAGTGATGAGCTACTTCATTCTATTTTACAAAAGACCTTGGACTCTATCAAACCTTCAGAGCATAAGGATATCTATAATAGATGGGTTGCCATAAAGTATGAACAAAAGGTTGATTATAAAAAGATATGGCAGATCATTATATTTTCTTTAGTTATCATTATTGTTATCCTATATTGGAATAGAAAGTTGGAATCTTTAAACAAAGAGCTCAAAGAGCAGCAAAAGATCACAAAACAAGCATTGATGATAAAATCTAACTTTTTAGCCAATATATCTCATGAGATCAGAACTCCTATGAACTCTATAGTCAATATGGCATATTTAGCAGAACAGCTTGCAGAAGACAAGAAGCAAAAGGAGTATTTAGAAAAGATCGAGTTTGCAGCAAACACACTTTTACAACTCATAAATAATGTTTTGGATATTTCCAAGATAGATGCAGGGAAAACAACTATTCACAAAAGTGAATTTGCTATAGAGTCTATCTTAAGAGATATAGAATCTGTTGCTATCACTAAAACGATAGAAAGTGATATAGGTTTTAAAGTGATCGTAGACAGAGATGTACCATCAACTTTGATTGGAGATAGTTTACGAATAGAGCAAGTTCTTATAAATCTTATCTCAAATGCTGTAAAGTTCACAAAAAGTGGAGAGGTAACACTTTCTATCTCTAAAATAGATGAAGAAGAGTATCAATTTTGCATAAGTGATACAGGAATTGGGATGAGTGAAGAGCAAATAGAAAAGATATTTGATCCTTTCACTCAAGGGGATGATACTACAACTCGAAACTTTGGAGGAACAGGTCTTGGTCTTAGTATCTCTAAAGAGCTTATAGAACTTATGGGAGGAAAGATATGGGTTACTAGTGAGCTAGGAGTTGGAAGCCATTTTTATTTTACTTTGCCTTTGCAAAAAATTGAAGAGGACAAATCACAAGAAGCTATTACACGACAAAAAGTTAGGATAGTTGAGTCTCTTGGAAAAAATAAAAGAATAAGAAAAGAAAATATACTAATAAGTCATGAAGATGCTTTATTCTATAGATTAAAAAAGGCATTGGAAAAAAATAGACCAAACATCAGTAAGCCTCTAATAGAAGAGTTAAATAGGTATAATTTACATAAAATAGACCAAAATAGGTTTGAACAGTTGAAAAATTTTGTAGTCAATTATAAATTTCGTGAAGCATTGGAGCTTTTAAATGAGCATTATTAAAAAAGACTCTATTCTTATCGTTGATGATAATAAAAAGAATCTTGACGTTTTAGTTGAGCTTTTAAAAGAGTTTGATGTAATATGTACACTAGAAGCGCAAAATGTTTTAGGGATAATTCAAAATGAAGATATAGACCTTATCCTTTTAGATATAATGATGCCAAAAATAGATGGCTTTGAGCTTTGTAAACTTCTTAAAAGTGATGATAAGACAAAGAATATACCAGTGATATTTCTTACTGCAAAAGTTGATACATCTGATATACAAAAAGGCTTTGAGCTTGGGGCAGTTGATTATGTGACAAAACCTTTTCATCCACTTGAATTGAAGATGAGAGTGAATACCCATCTTAAGCTCTATAGATATCAAAAGGCTTTGGAAGTAGAAGTAAATAAAAGATTACAAGAGGTGCAATACACTCAACAACTTTTATTTCAAAAAAATAAGCAATCAGAGATGAGTGAGTTTTCAATGCACATAGCTCATCAATGGGGCCAACCTTTAAGTGAACTTGGAAGTATCAATAATTTGCAGTTAGCAAAAGTGCAAATGGATCATAAGATAACAACAAAAGAGTACGAAGAGTTCTTAAGAAAGAATGAGAAGATCATACAGTTTATGTCAGATACAGTAAGTACTTTTCAAGACTTCTATAAAAACAAAGATATTGATAATTTTAGTATGATAGATGCTTTAAAAGAGATAGAGTGCCTAGTCAGTGCAACACTTGATTATTATGGGATAGACTTTATTATGGAATATGAGGAAGAAGTTATCTCAAAACATAGAATAAGTGGGAAGCAAAATGAGTTAGCTCAGATCTTTCTTTCTTTGATAAACAATTCAAAGAATATTTTTTTAAAAATAGATAAGCAGAAGAAGTTTATTCAAATAAATATCCAAGAGAAACTTGGTAACCTTATGGTAACCATTGAAGACAATGCAGGAGGTATAAAAGAAGAAAACTTAGAAACAATATTTGAACCATACATTAGTTATTGTGCAAGTTCAGGTATAGGTTTGTATATGGTAAAGACAATATGTGATAAAAATAAATGGCCAATTTCCCTAAAAAATACCCAAGAGGGTGTAAAATTTGAAATAATATGTAAGGAGTATGAAAAATGACAAAAAGTTTAAAAAGTTTAAATGTTCTATTTTTAGAAGATAATGAAACGTTTGCAGAGCACACCATCAATTTTTTAAAATTATATGTTTATAGTGTGACACATTGTGATAGTATAGAAGGAGCGGTAAAGGCATTTGAGAATAATGTATTTGATATCATTATCAGTGATCTAAAGCTTAAAGATGGAAATGCTCTAGATTTTATAGGAGCTATTAGAGAAAAGAATGAAACTATTCCAATAGTTGTGATAAGTGCTCATAAGGATGAGGAGTTTTTACTCAAAGCGATCCCCTTGCATTTAACAGCATATGAAACTAAACCTTTGAATTTTACAAAGTTCCAAGAGACTTTAGAAAAGTGTGCAAGTCTAGTAGTGACTAACAACCAAAATACAATGTTCGTAAAAGACAATATCTATTATAACATTGATAAAAAGTCTATAATCAAAGATAAAAAAGAGATCAAACTAACAGGAAAAGAGATACTCTTTGTTGAATTGTTATTGGATAACAAAAACAGTATTGTCTCAAAAGAGCTTTTAGCAAAAGTGGTTTGGAAGAATGAAAAGATGACAGATTCTGCTTTGAAGAACTTTCTAATGAGGATACGGAAAAAATGTGGTAAGAATTTCTTCTATACAGTAAGTAAGGTAGGGTTTAGACTATAATTTGATAATCTGTATAGATATCAAACCCTATCATAGCATTCATAAGTGCGATCTTTTTTGAAGATATAAGCTCATCTATAGAGATATTTTTTTCAACAATAAAATTATTTTTGAGAAGTCTTTCTCTTGTAGTTCCTTTTAAAAGAGGAATTTTTGGGGTAATCCATTGATTATTTTTAAAGATACAAATATTTGCAATGGAAGTATCACTAATAAAACCATTTTTTACAATGATTATCTCATCAGAATCTTTTCTTTTGGAGTAGAGTGCATCAATATCACTTCTATCTAAATATTTAAAACTGTAATCTATGGTATCAGCATAAACGAGTTGTAGCTTTCTTATTCTTTTTTTTTGATAGGCAAAATAGCTCGTTTCAAGTATCTTATTTTTATCATATATCATTTTAATTCGAAAGATACCTTTTGAAGGAGGATTTAGTACTGAGGATAAGTCGATTTTCTTACTGATGGTATTGAATATTCTTTGTTCATGATACTCTAGGTTAGGAGTTTGTCCATCTTGTGCTAAAATAGTTTCAAAAAAAATATCTTTTTTTATTTGATTCACGGTAGATAGACCTTTTGTATCATCTCTTCATACTCTTTTTTTGCATCACTATCACAAGTAAGACCACCCCCACTTTTGTAGAGTAGATCTCCATTATTTTGTTTTTGAATAAAACGTATCATGACAGCACTATCAAGGCTATCACCATCAAAGAGACCAAATACACCTGTAAAGTACTCTCTTTCATATTGTTCTACCTCTTTTAATATCTCTACAGTTTTTTTCTTTGGCGCTCCTGTGATACTTCCAGCAGGAAGTAATGAAGTTATGATATCCCCTATTCTTTCTTGCCAGTTATTATCTAACTCTCCAGATATCTTAGAGCTTACTTGTAAGAGTTCTTTTTCCCCAGCTTTTATCTTTTCACAGTACCGAAATTGATCTACACGAACTTTTTTAGCAACGATAGAGAGATCATTTCTTAAAAGGTCAACAACCATTGTATGTTCTGCTAATTCTTTTTGATCAGCTAGTATAACTTCTTTTGCATTTGGGATATCAGCATCAATGGTTCCTTTCATGGGATAAGTTGAGATAGTGTTTTTCTCTATTTTACAAAACCTTTCAGGAGAAAAGGTAATGAACTTATCTTTGAAATAAAGTTTGAACCTTGCATTAGCATTATCATAAAGCTCTTTTAGAGTATAAGTGGTTTTTATCTTAGTAGGAGCGGTTAAATTTATAAGATAGGTATTTCCCTCTTTTATGTTTTCTTGTATAGTTTGAAATTTTTGTTCATATTGTTCAAACTCTATAGGGTTTTTTTCAAGCTTAATATGATGTTTGTTTCTTACTATGTTCCCCTTTTCTACTTTGAAGAAAATATCGCTTGGTAGTTCAGATAAGGGTATTATCTCATATTGTGAAAGATCATAACTAATGATGAAAAGAAAAGGTTCTCTTTTCTCTCCTAAATGATTGAGTTTTTTTTTAAGTGTCACTTTATTGATTCAAGATAAGCTTTTTCAAGCATGCCATACGAATAGCTACACCATTTCGCACTTGTTCTAATACTTTTGATCTTGGATCCTCTAGCATCTCATCACTGATATCAATATTTCTATTTACTGGTCCTGGATGCAGTAGTAAGATATCTCTTTTACCTACAAGTTTTTTTGTAATACAATATTTCTTTGCATATTTTGTTTTTTTCTCTTCTAATTCATCTTCAGAGAAAGTGAATGTGTGACGTTCGTGTTGTACACGCAAGCTCATGATAATATCAATATCATCAATAATTCTTTTAATATTTTTAACGGTTTTATGTTTGGAAACCACATGAAACTCTTTTGGTGCTACTAAAGTTGGTATTAAACCAAACCTTGGAAGAAGTTCTAGGTTTGATGAAGCAACACGCGAATTTAATATATCTCCAACAATTGCTATGTTTTTATCTTCAACTTTATAATCAAAGTGTTCCATAATAGTAAATAGATCAAGAAGAGCTTGTGTAGGATGAGCATTTTTACCATCTCCTGCATTAAGGATTGGACACTCTACAGCTTTTCTAAGGCTTTCAGGTAATCCACATTCGCTATGTCTTATGATTATAGCATCAGGTTTCATACTACTTAAGTTTGCAACAGTATCTTGAACGGTTTCTCCCTTTTTAGTTGAACTTGTTTGAACTTCAAGATTTACAACATCTGCACCTAGTCTTTTAGCAGCTATCTCAAAACTACTTCTTGTTCGTGTTGAATTTTCAAAGAAGAGAGTAACGATTAGTTTCCCTTCCAGTATTTTATTTGATTGTAGATCAATATAGCTTTTTGCATCTTTGAAAAGTTCAAGAATCTCTTCATTTGTAAAGTCAGCTGTTGTTATAAGATGTTGCATTAAATACCCTAATTTTTATTGAAATTATAGCATATTTTTATAAAGTATCAGGTTGCCTAGTGATTTTATTGTGCCACTCTTTGAGTGTTTTTTCGTATCCTATTTGTTTCGTTTCATAGAATTTGATATCTTTTTCTAGATAGACTTGTTCTACATATCCATTATAATCATGTGGGTATTTATATCCTATAGCATTATCTTTAATATGCTTTGGTATTTTTAATTCATCTTGATGTTTTACATATTGTTGTGCTTGATTTATTGCCATATAAGAGCTATTAGATTTTGGAGAGGATGCAAGATATACAACACATTGTCCAAGGATTATCCTAGCTTCAGGGAAACCTATCTTTATAGCGCTTTGTAGAGTACTAGAAGCTAAATTCAGTGCATTTGGGTTAGCATTACCTATGTCTTCACTTGAAAGTATCACTAAACGTCTTGCAATGAACTCTACACTCTCTCCTGCTTCAATAAGTCTTGCTAAGTAGTAAAGTGCAGCATCTATATCACTTCCTCGAATAGATTTTATCATTGCACTTGCTAGGTCATAGTGGGAATCACTAGAACTTACGCCATCAACAATAGGAGTGGCTCTTAACTCTTTTAGAATATCTATATTGATATGTTTATGAATTTTTGCACAAAAATCTATAAGATTTAGCATAGCTCTTGCATCACCATTACTTGTTGTAATAAGATACTCTCTTGCTTCTTTATCAAGCTCTATTTTAAGAAGTTGGATTGACTTATCGACTAAAGTTTCCAATTCATGTTTTTGCAAAGCTTTAAACTCAAAAAGAAAGGCACGAGAACGGATACCATTTGTAAGAGAAAAATAAGGATTCTCTGTACTTGCTCCTATGATTATTGCATCATAGTTTTCCATTACAGGAAGAAGTACTTCTTGTTGGGTTTTGGTTAATCTATGGACTTCATCTATAAAGATCAAGGGTTTTAATAAAGCATTTTCATATCTTTTGAAGATAGTTCTTAACTCTTCTATTTTTAAACTAGTAGCATTCAAAGAATAAAAGTCATATTCTACTGACTTTGCTATGATTTTGGCTAAAGATGTTTTTCCACTTCCAGGTCTTCCATAAAAGAATAGATGAGGGACATCTTTTTTTTGTATAAGTTTATAAAGAGTCTTCTCTTTTCCTATTATTTCACTTTGTCCTACAAACTCTTCTAAGGTTTTGGGACGCAATAAGTTAGCTAGATTACCTGTCATCTGCTTGCATCTCTACACCTTTTACAAAGTATCGTAGATTTTGGTATTCTTCTCTATTAAGGTATCTTACTTTTCCAGATGGAAGATTATTAAGATTTATTCCTCCAAAACTTACACGTTTTAGATCCATTACTTTGCTTCCAAAATGGGCAAAAAATCTTCTAAGCTCCCTATTCTTTCCTTCTGTGATAGCCACTTTCAATTTTGAAAATTTTGGAGCATTCGTTTTAATATCGAACCATAAAAAAGGTGAAAATTCCATAGAGTCTATATCACTCTCTTCGTATGCTCCTTCTTTACTATCTTCGATCCTTAGTCCACTTTGCATAGCTTGCATCATAGCTGAAGTGATATTTCCTTCTATTTTTAGATTATATACCCTTTCAAGATTTGAGGTCATAAGAGCTGTTGCTATTTTTGGATCATCCGTAAGAAGAAGCATCCCTTCACTTGCGAAGTCTAATCTTCCAATAGGGATAAAATGGGAATACTTTTTAGGTATGGTATCATATATTACTCGTCTTCCTTGTGGATCTTTTTTTGATACGATTTCACCTTTTAGCTTATTGTATACTATAACTGTAGAGGGTCTAGAATTGTCAATTTTGACAGTTCTTCCTTTTACTTTCACTTCAGTGTATTTATCTACTTTTGTAGAGAGATCAGTGATCACTTTTCCATCTATGGAGACTTCACCTTCTTTAATAAGCTCGTCTGCCTCACGTCTACTGTATCTGCTATTGTGTGATATGAACTTGTTGAGTCTTATTAGTTCTTCTTCTTGATTTGTTTTCATGTGTTCTCCATAGAATTATTAAAGATATTATATCGAATTTTTACTAATGTTCCATGTGGAACCTCGTTAAAAAAGAGTGAACTGCTTCACTTTTTTAG
>Ga0193951_1000743_pt1 | contig 14584 bp, 19 predicted proteins | sample BB_2_MG_FD_140370 | JGI IMG/M metagenome (GOLD analysis project Ga0193951, IMG submission 140370) | Microbial mat bacterial communities from the Broadkill River, Lewes, Delaware, United States - BB_2_MG | ecosystem: Environmental > Aquatic > Freshwater > River > Microbial mats | place: USA... | reverse complement strand
CATAATCTTTAGATAATTTGTAAGTAAGTAAAAAAGGCTTAGGGTTCTCCTTAAGCCTTTTTTTATAGAAAGAATATTAGTTTTGATAATGAATATTAAAGCTTAGATAAAAATAAATCCAAACAACTAATTTTTTAAAACAGTTGATAAATTTTATCCATTATGTAATAATTCAGATGTATAAATTAAAGGAGATATAAAATGAAAACAGTTGAAAAATTAAAAACAATTCAAGCAGATGCTTTAACAATGTTTGTTAAATTACACAATTTACATTGGAATATAAAAGGGATGCAGTTTTACCCAATTCATGAAATGACAGAAGGTATGTATAACTCTATGGCAACACTTTATGATGATGCAGCTGAAAGAGTTTTACAACTTGGAGACAAACCTTATGTAACTATGGCTGATGCTATCGCAAATAGTTGTATCAATGAAGAGAGCAAGACTGAATTCAATGCACAAGAGGTTTTAGAGTCTGTATTAGCTGATTTTGAACATTTTTTAAAGCACTTTAATGAGTTATCAGATATTGCAGATGAAGCTGGAGATAAAGCAACAGTTGGATTTGCTGATGAGCAAATTGCAAAATTTGAAAAAGATATTTGGATGATCAAAGCTTCTTTAGCTTAATAACTTTCAAGAACATATATTAAAGGTAAGCTTTGGCTTACCTTTTTTTATTCATTTTAGTCATCTTGTCTTGGATCTAGTTTAGGAAGCTCTGCACCTGAAGCAACAGGAACATTAACAAAGACACTCATATCTTCATCAGATACTCTTTCTTGTGAAAGGGCATAAAAATATAAAAAAGTTCCAAAAAGAAAAAAAGCTCCAAATAAGAACCAATTGAAAAAACTAAGACCGATACCTATGAGAATAGGTGAAATAAAAGATCCAACTCCATAAGTAAATAATAGAGTTCTACTAATTTCAACAATATCTTTGTTTTCATCGATCACATCATTTGCTCTTGCAAGACTAAGTGGATAGAGACAAAATATGGTCAATCCTAATAAAAATGCAAAAAAGTATGTTAAGAATTGGTTATTTGGATAAAGTATGAACAAAAGAGATGTAAAGACAGTGGATAAAGAGGCATAAGCTATGAGCTTTCGTCTACCAAACTTATCTGAGAGCAATCCTATAGGCCATTGAGATACAAGACCTCCTAAAAGAGCGATAAGCATAAAATATGAGACCATTTCAATTGAATCAAATTGATTCATCAGATAAACAGGTATCATAGTAAAAAACCCACCTACAAAAAAACCACCAATAAAACTTGTAACTGTAGCAAGAGGTGCAACAGAAAATATCTTTGGAAAACTATATTGCTCGAAAGGTTTCAGGTGGGGTTCTTTGATTTTTGTTAATGCAATGAAGATGATAGAAAATAGTACAAGTATAGAGCCTATAGAAAAAATAGATTGTTTAAAGTCTTCGCTTATATTTAAAAAAAGCTGTCCTATTGCAGTAGCTAAGTAAAATACAATAGTATAGATAGCTAGTATTTTTCCTCTGTCCTTTTCGTCACTTTTTTCATTGAGCCAACTTTCTAGAATAATCAATAAGCCATAAAAAGAAAATCCAGAAGTAAATCGTAAAAATGCCCAAAGATATTCATCAAAAAATAATGAATGGAGTAAAAAAGAGATCACCATGATAGAGGCAAATGCTCCAAAACTTCTTATATGACCTACAGTTGAGATGATCTTTTGGCTAAATATAGAAGAACTTATCGCTCCTAAAAAAAAGCTCGCATTGATAAGTCCTATAACTATATTCGAGACTTGGAGCTCTTTTAGATAAATACCTACAAATGTTAAGATCATCCCATAGCCAATAGCTAAAAAGCCAATGGCAAAAAATAAAGAAGAGATAGGGAAGATGATCGTTCTAAAGTTCATAGTTTCTCTTTATTCTACTTTTTAGAGTAGTTTATCCTTTAATGTATCATGTGCAACAGCAGGTTTTCCTGTCCAGTCTTTGAATATCTGACAAGCAACTTTGCTTCCTTCTCCACTAGCAATTGCAAACATTGTCTTTGCACCACTTGCTAGACCTGCCACATAAAGCCCATCCATGATTTTGTTATCATTATTTTGTAAGCATATTTTATTTGCTTTCATTACATCAGTGTGTTCTTGTACCTTCACAAGGTCTGTTTTTATATCAAAAGAGTGCATTCCTGTAGCAAGTACGACAGTTTTTGCCTCAAACTCACCATCTTTTGTAACAATTAAAAAACCAGTATCTTTTTTAGTAAGACTTATTGCAGTAGTTTCAATAGTTTCGCAAGAATTAAAATTGCTTAGTTGTCTTTGCATCTTTTCTAAGAGCGTATCTCCACCGATCCCTAGTTCTAGTCCAGGTACATTGAAAAAACTTGCTTTTAAAATATCGCTATTTCCATTGTCTAAAAGTAGATACTTTTTCTCTTTTGCCCACTCTTGTGTATTTTCAACCGATGCAAGAGTTAAGGCACAACCAAATCCAGCTGCACCACCACCGATTATTATTACATCATATTGCATTGTACTTTCCTACGGTATAAAATAGATTTTATTGTATCAAAGTTTTTTTAGTCTTTAGTTAATAGATGCAGTTAATAAAAAAATCCCAAGGGCTGTCACTAGTATCCCGCCTATTATCTCCAAAATAAAACCTTTGGAGTTTAAAAAGCTTGAGGCTTTATTGTTTGCTGCAATAGAGATGATACCAGCAAGTGAAATAGTAAGTCCCATTCCTATGCTCATAGTCATAGCAGCTAGTATTCCAAGAAGGTATTGTTTTAAAAGGATACAAAAAAGAACAATGGTCATAACTCCAGGACAAGGAACAACACCTGCACTAAAAGCTACAGCATATTCACTTTTTTGTACCTTTTGTATCTTTTGTTCTTGTTGTTTTCTATGGGAGTAGGAGTGCCAAATAAGATAAAGACCAACAAAGATTATTAAAATAGCACTAAAAAGCATAGTAAGTTCAGAGAGTTCATTGAACTTATGTTTAAAAAGAGATTTGAAGATAAAGTAGATCCCAAAGGTTATAATGAGCGCAGAAAAAGCATGGATTACAGATATCATATATCCCATCTTGAATGCTTTTTTATAATTTTGTTTATTAGAGAGAAAATAAAATCCAACCAAAGCTTTTCCATGCCCTGGTCCAGCAGCATGGATCAATCCATACAAAAAAGCTATTCCCAAGACACTTAGATAAAGGCTTATACTCCCTTCTTGATTGACCTCTCTTATTGTACTAGAGATATAACGATTAAGTTCATATTGGTATTGAACTATATATTGTAAAAATTGATTGTAAAGCTCGCTCATTTTTTAAAAACTATCCTATAAGAAAAATAAAAATCATTGTCTATTCCTTCAACTTTAAATGGAATTGGAGACTTTATGAACTTTTCTTTTACCATAAAAGCACTAAACATATCCTCATCTGCAATATCTATTTGAAGGTTTTCTTTTGGAGTGTCGAACATAATATCAAATTCATAGACAAGGTTCGTGTTGTTTTCAAATACTGCATTGAAGTTAATAGGGATGAAATCTATTTTTGTATTGTTAGATTTTATATCTGTGTAGTAATTAAATTGTGATAAAGGAAGAAAATAAGAAAGCTCAATAAAAGCAAGCTCTTTTTTATCAAATGAAAGATCCCCATTTTGATCAAATTCCATAAGCATAAGCTGAGAGGTCATCTCATCGAACTTCCATTTGACATGAAGCTTGGATATTTTATCATTTTGAGAAGTTACAATAAAATAAGTATCTATAAATGTATGGGGATGAGAAAAAAGAGAAGTTAGAAAAACTAAAACTCCTCCAAAGATTTTAATTATTGGCAATCTTTACAGATACCATAAAGATACATAGCATGATCTAAAAGCTCAAAGTCCTCTTTCTTTGCTATCTTATCTTGTTCTTTTTCGATTTTTTCATTGACAAACTCAACGATCTTGTTACATTTTACACATATAAGATGATCGTGATGTTCTTTAAAGTTTGTCTCAAATTTTTTTGTATCTTTATCTAGTGAGATAGAAGATATTAGCCCTGAATCCTCTAAGAACGATACCGCTCTATATACAGTTGCTATACCAATTCTCTCATCAGGATATTTTTCTTGTATTAGTTTGTAGAGATCTTCTGCACTTAAATGTTTATCACTATTAAGTATAGTCTCAAGGATAATTTCTCTTTGTTTGGTATATTTTAAACCTTTTTGTTTTATCACTTCTTTTAATTTGTCAATAATTTCAGAATTATCTTGCATAAACTACCTTCTTATTTGTTCTATATTATATATTATAACAAATTTCTTTTAAAAGTATAAATTGATAATAAATATCAACTTAAGATAAGTTTAAGAGAGAATAGTTTAGTATTTCAATATAGATAATGATTATCAAAATAAAGAAGGAGCGTTCAGTGAGTGTAAATGAAACGATGAATGTATTAGTAATAGGTGGAGATAAGGTGAATGCAATAAAAAGTGTTCTAACAGACCTTGGTGCAGATAGTGTGACACACTGGAACACAAGAAAAAAAACAGGAGCTTGTAAGAAAGATATTCCTCAAGATACAGATTGTGTGTTGATGTTGACAGATTTTTTGAACCATAATGTGATGTACAAGTTCAAAAACGAAGCAAAAAGGAAGAATATCCCTTATATTTGTTCAAAAAGAAGTAGTAGTTCGGTTTTTTGTGAATTTTGTAAGTTCATGGATAAAGATGGTAATTGTAGAAAAGGAGAATAATATGAGCTTTAATGATTGTAATGTTTTGATAAATCTTGATCCAGAACTCTCAAGAGAAAAGAATTTTTTTGAATTTGTATATAACAAAATAGCAAAAGATCAAAAGAACAGATATGTAGAAAAAGGGAATGATTATATAGATATTCTTCCCTTTGATAGTGCAGGGGTTAGAGTGATCCCATCTTTTAAAGAGGTCAATATAAAAGAACTAAAACAATTAAACAATGAGATGTTTCAAGCTTCACAAACGATATTGGATAAAAAAGAAGGGATTTCTCAGGTATATATCGTATGCCCAAAAAATGAAAAGTTTATGAAACACATCGAAGTGAAAGTACCAAATCTTGAACAAGAGTGTAAAGATGAATATAAGATCAAAGTGATCCCTTACTCTTTAAGTTCAATCAAAAGAGCCAATGAAAGATCAAAAAGCAGTTGCCAAGGAACTTGCAGTGCAGCAGTATGATGTTGAAAAACTTTTAAGAAGAATCAAGCAGTTAAAAATCGAAGCAGGAATTCTCTCCAATTAAAAGCTAAGGATAGTTTTAGAAAACAATGATAATTGTTATCACTATTAAAGAAAACTAAAGAAAAGAGTTGTTATTATTCTTATTATAATAATCACAATCAAAAATGGGGACTTATGCAAAAAGACTTGCTACTAAATTATGATGAGTTTATCATCAAGTTCAAAGATATAATCAAATCACTTGGTTTGAACAACTCTATTCAAAGAGAATATGTATTAAAGATCATGTTCGACAATGAAGGACATCTTAATGCAGAAGATATTCTGCTTAAGATAAAAACCACCTACAAAGTATCAATTGGAATAGCAACAGTTTACAGGATATTAAATCTACTAGAAGAGTTGCATATTGTAAAGGCTATTACTATTAGTGGACAGGATTTTAAGGTGTATGAGCTTAATTTAAAGCCTCATCATGACCATATGGTCTGTATCCATTGTAATAAGATAGTGGAATTTTATGATGCAGAACTTGAAAAGATACAAGAGTTAGTGGCTATTGACAATGGATTTAAACTACAAAGTCATACTATGATGCTTTATGGCATCTGTAAAGAGTGTAGAAACAATGATAATAAATCATTAAGTAATTAAGTAAGAGTAGTAAAACACATGGAAGCAATAGCAGTTAAAAGTCAAGCAGGAAATCGTATCAGATTGAAGTGGGAACTTTTTCAAAGTACGACAAATATTGAGCTTATTGCTTCAAGATTTGAAGGTTTATTTATCGACTTTCGATCTAATGCTAAATGCAGTTCTATTATTTTTACACACCAAAAGAACACTTCTTTAGATGAGATCATTGCAAGTTTGTATGAACTTTTTGAAGTAAAGTTAAAACAGATAGAACTTTCCCTTCCAGCAGCAAATGTGATCTGTGGCTCAAATAAAAGTTGTAGTAGATGTGAAATCAAAGAGGTCTCAAAGATATCATGGAGAACAAAGCTTATAGAGTTTGGAGTATTAAGCGGATATGCTTTATATATTTTCATAAAAGAAACTGTATTAGGGGTAGCACTGGCTACATCTCCATTTTCACTGACCGCCATTGTAGCATTAGTAGCGGCAATACCACTTTTAAAAGAGTCTTTGGATGATATACAAGAAGGTAAGTTCACTCTTCAAACCTTTATGGGCGGCACACTTATTTTAGCTGTATTCTTTGGAGAGGTAACAGCTGCTTTTGAGATCATTTATATACTAAGAGGTGGAATGCTTTTAGAAGAGTATATAGCAACAAGATCAAAAGATGAAATACACAAATTAGTTGAGCTTGATATCCAAAAGGTTTATGTTCTTCAAGATGATGTGGAAATCGAAATGGATATTGAAGATATACAATTAGGTGACATCGTTGTAAGTAGAAGTGGTGAAAAGATCCCTGTGGATGGATATATACAAAAGGGAAGTGCAGAGATAAATGAAGCTGTCATCAATGGAAGAAGTGAACCTGAGTTCAAGCAAAGTGGAGATGAGGTCTTTGCAGGTACAATTTGTGAAAAAGGGCGTATATATACAAAAGTAACAGGAGTTGGAAACTCTACATATATCTCAAGAACCATGAAAGAGGTAGAAGCGAATCTTGCTTTAAAATCAAATAGTGAACTTGAAGCGGATAAATTGGCTTCAAGACTCCTAAAACTAGGCTCAGTCCTTACAGTGGGTACCTTCGTACTTACTGGTTCTTTTATAAATGCTTTTGCTGTAATGATCGTTATGTCTTGTCCTTGTGCTACTGTTTTAGCCGCTTCAACGGCAATAAGTGCTGGTATATCAAATGGTGCGAAAAATGGAATACTCATAAAAGGTGGAGATGCTCTTGAAAGTGTTTCTAGGGCTGAAGTTTTTTGTTTCGATAAAACAGGTACTTTGACTACTGGAAAGCCCATTGTTACTGATATATTATTAAGTGAAGGGATCAAAAAAGAGGAATTGATAGAGTATGCTGCTATTGCAGAATATAGAAATTCTCACCCAATAGCAAGATCAATTGTAGCTTATGCGCAAGAGCATAAAATAGAGATAGACCAATGTACTTTAAGTGAAGTTATTCCAGGTTTTGGAGTAAAAGCAAAAATAGATGACGAAACCATTTTGGTTGGAAATAAAAGTCTTTTCTCAAAATACAAGATATCTACAAAAGAGTATAAGTCCCAAATAGCAGCTTTTTTAAATGATGGTAAAACTGTTGTTTTAGTAGCAAAAGAAAAAAAACTTTTAGGTGTAATGGCATTTACACATGAAGTAAGACCTAAGACTCGTGAGATGATTCAAAGTCTAAGAAAACAAGGTGTAAAGCATATCGTACTTCTTACAGGCGATGAAGAGAAAGTAGCAAGTTCTTTTGCTTCTAGCTTTAGTGAATCAAAAGAAGAAGGTAATAGTGGTTTTGATGAGGTCTATGCTAATCAAACCCCTCATGGAAAAGCACAAGTCATCGAAGAACTAAAGAAAAACTACAACAATGTTGTTATGGTAGGGGATGGAGTCAATGATACCTTTGCTATGAGTAAAGCTGATGTTGCTATCTCGTTTGCAGCAGGAGGAAGTGAAGCTGCAATTGCTGTTTCAGATATAGCTATTACCCATTCACATCCTGAAGATGTAAGTTATCTTTATACTTTGAGTAAAAAAAGTCTAGAAGTAGTGAATCAAAACTATTGGTTAGGTACAGGGACAAATCTCACAGGAGTGGCTTTTGCCAGTGTTGGGCTTTTAAGTCCCGTAGCAGCAGGAGCAATCCATATAGGACATACTGTGGGTATTATGGCAAACTCATCAAGACTGGCATATAGTAGTTGATGATACTAATTCTTACTTTATATTAAGTAGCACTTTAATTAATAAAAACAATAATTGCATTATAGGAGAAAATAGACAATGATTACAGTTGAAAATATCATTAAGATATCATCATATCTTTCTAAGGTTCATCATATCAAAGGGAGAATTCGAGTAAGGGTTAATCCTAAGATAAAAGAGGAATCCAAACAAAGTGGAATAACACTTGAAGATATACAAAGCTTGCCAAACAAGATCAATGGGATCAAAAGTATCAAGATAAATAAAGTAATTGGGTCTATTACAGTGCAGTATGATCATACTGTATTTCCTTATGAACTTTGGGAAGATCTTTTAGCAAGTAGAAACTTAGAAAAAATATCAGATGTTTTAAATGAACTAGAAAAGGAGGTGATATAATGCAAAATGATCACAAGAGTTCAGAAGAGATTGGGAACTTTGATGAGGATCTTCTAATTGGGCTTCGTGTAGATGAAAGTTATAATGAACCTATTTTACATCAGGTTCTTAGAATTGCTGTATATGATGAGTTTCATGCTTATGAAACATATCGAAAGACGATAGAGACCTTTGGAAATGTAAGTCCATTTTCAAATATCATTCAATCAGAAGTAAGACATTTTAGTGCACTTGAACCTTTATTGGTAAAGTACAATGTTCCTGCTCCTTTGAATGATTGGTATGAAAAGATAGAGCTTCCTAAAACACTTTTAGAGTGCTGCGAAATAGGAGTTGCCGCAGAGATCGATAATATCAAGATGTATGATAATCTTTTGTCATATGTAGATCAATACCCTGATGTAAAAGATGTACTTTTTCAGCTTCAAGCAGCTTCTTACAATAATCACCTTCCAGCATTTCGAAATGCAGTTCAACAACATACAACATCATCACAATTTGATATCAATAGTATTTATGATCAGTTCTCTATGCATAATACTGGAGATAATATGATGGATAAGATGAATGAGTTCAATGAGCTTGCTGGAAAAATAGCTTCTGGTCAAATGAGTCAAGAGGATATTTTGAAGGTTTTAGGAACAACCAACCTGTCATTTGTAGGTGGAGCACTTTTAGGAGCTGTAGGGATGAGTGTATTTTCTCAAATGGCAAAAGAGCAAAATTTATCAGAAGAAGAGTAGGGGAATAGTATGCCTTTATTACCATTTACAGTTGGCGCATTAATTGGTGGAGCGGTTATCTATCTGCTCAAAAAAGATAAAAAACGAAAAAAATAAAAAGAGAGGGAAGAGTAATGTTACCATTTATAGCAGGAGTTGCAGCAGGAGCCGTAGCAGTAGTAGCTTATAACAATAACAAACAAATTAGAAAAGGTGTATCTCAAGGTGCAAAGAAAGTCAAAGAGGTAGCTGAAACAAGTTATGAAAAGACAAAAGAGCTAGCTGGAGATGTAAAAGCAACAGTTGAGGATAAAATAGATTGTTTAAAATCAAAAAAAGAAGAAAAGAGTGTGATAGAGGAGAAGGTTGATGACAAGTAGTACACTTACTATAGATACAGGTGCACCAAGAAGTGTCAGTGGACATATTGTCAGTGGAGCATTAGCCTCAGGAGCATTAGCTGGAGCATTGAACTATGATAAGTATAAAAAAGAACAGATGAATAAACAAGAAGCGATACAAAGTACACTCAAGCTTAGTGCTCAAGGTGGAATAGCAACTGGAAGTGCGATCGCAGCAGCAAACCATATGGGCAATGGAAACATCTTGGGTGCACTTACAGCGATCTCTTTAGGGGCAATGGGAATCTATGCAACACAAGTAATTAGTGATAAATTAGATGAAAATAGACTCATAGAGTGTGAAGAAGAAACAGAAACTATAACACAAAACATTGGAGAATAATATGCAAACAAACAAACCTTTCGATACAAATCCTTACATTGCACAAAATGTACAAAATATGGATAACATGAACAACGCAGACCTTGGACTGCAAAATGCAAATCCATATATCAACAATGCAACACAAACGAACAATACAAACCTTTTAGGGACATTTGATACAAATAAATTTTTGCTAGGAGCATTGGTAGGGGTTGCTGGTGCATATCTTCTTACAAATGAAAAAGCACAAAAAGCTATTTTTAAAACAGTAGCCAAAGGTGGAGCTATGTTTAGTGCAGGACTTGAAGAGATGAAAGAAAGATTTGAAGATGCTCAAGCTGAACTTGAGGCTGAAAGAGACGTTTAAGAGATACAATGGATAAAGACCTAGTACTATTGCACAAAACCTCAAAAAGAGTGAGGTATTATGTAAAAAGTTTAAAAGAGGATTTTAATGAAAGCTCTTTGGAAGCTTATTTTCAAAGTATCTCTGGAATCAAAAAGGTTCGTATCAATAATAAGATAGGTTCTATTATCGTAGAACATGACGGAACAGCTTTAAAAACTATAGAAGAGGTTTTAAAGAGTCTTGATATCGATAGATTCAAGGTTTGTGATCCTTTTATGAATCATTGCAATACTTGTGTAGATGATGAACCAAGTCTTTTTGGAGTAGCAAGAGCAGGAACAGCTTTGGCGGTTGAGCCTATGCTAAAAGATGATACTGCTAAGTTTATTCTTACTTCGCTAGCGACAAAACCATTGCTATTTGAAGGGGTTAAAGAGCTATTTACTGAAGGGCTTACTTCCAAGGTTTTAGAAGCTACCGCTGTTGGAGTTTCTTTAGCAAGACGTGATTACCTTGCAGCAAATGGAACAAATCTGATGTTAGAACTTGGCGAATATATAGAAGAGACCACAGTTCACAGATCAGATGATCTTATCAAAGAGTTAGCTAAACCAAATGTAAAGCAAGCTTGGGTAGAGATTGAAGAAGATGGCAAGATGACTCAAAAGCTTATTGATACAAAAGATATAAAAGTGGGAGATCTTGTGATCGTAGGAGCAGGAGACACTATTGCCATTGATGGGCATATCGTCTCAGGAAGTGCTTCAGTGAATCAAGTTTCAATGACAGGGGAATCAGAGCCTATCAACAAAGAGCGTGGAGATAGGGTGATCTCTGGAACAGTAGTAGAAGATGGTCGTATTAAGATATGGGCAGAGTTCGTAGGAGAAGATACAGCAACTTCTAGGATAAAAAACTATATCACCAGTTCTTTAAATGAAAAATCAGCCATAGGACTAAAAGCAACAAAATTAGCAGATAAATTAGTTCCTGTGACATTGGGGCTTGCAGGACTTTCTTATCTAATAAGTAGAGATTTTGAAAATGTGGCTGCTGTATTACAAGCTGATTATTCTTGTGCTTTAAAACTTGCCACACCAGTTGCTTTTAAATCTTCTATTTCAAAAGCAGGACGTGATGGGATAATGATCAAAGGGGCAAAGTCTCTTGAAGCTTTAAGCAGTGTTGACACTTTTGTTTTCGATAAAACAGGAACACTTACTTATGGACAGCTAGAAGTTGAAAAAGTAAATACTTTTGATGAAGAGTGGAGTGAAGAAGATGTATTGAATCTTACAGCAAGTGCAGAGGAGCATTATTTTCATCCTGTTGCAGAAGCTGTTGTAAAAGCTGCAAAAGAAAAAGGCTTTGTTCATATGCACCATGAAGAGGTGGAGTTCATTGTTGCTCATGGTGTAAAGACCATTGTTGAGGGTAAAGAAGTTATTATAGGAAGTAGACACTTTTTAGAAGATGATGAGGGGATAGATTTCTCAAAATATGAAGAGAAGATCAAAGCTTGTTTATTGGATGGAAAGACGCTTCTTTATGTTGCTTATGGTGGAAAGCTTTTAGGTACTATTGGTATGAGAGATAGAGTAAGAGAAAATACCAAAGATGTTATGAATCAGCTTAAAGAACTTGGAGTAAAGAATCTTGTAATGCTTACAGGGGATATTGAGTCAAAAGCAAAAGCCTTAGCTCATGAGATAGGGATAGATACAGTCTATGCAAATATGAAGCCAACAGACAAAGCAGACATCATAAAAAGGCTTAAAGCAGATGGTGCAAAAGTGGCTTTTGTGGGAGATGGTATAAATGATGCTCCCGCTTTGATGAGCAGTGATGTGGGTATCAGTATGAGTAAAGGCGCAGATATAGCAAAAGCAACAGCTGATATCGGACTTTTAAAAGATGATATTGCAGCGGTTGCACAAGCTAAGGAGCTTTCTAATAAGACAATGAAGCTCATTGAAAATAACTTCAATGCAACAGTTGGGATAAATAGTGTTATTTTAACAGGTGCGACGGTGGGACTGTTTAGTCCTATAACAACAGCAGTTCTACATAACGGTACGACTATTGGATTACTTTTAAATTCCATGAAAGGAGTTAGGATTAATAGTGTAAATTAATATTGATATCTTTTATCAATATTGAGCGATTATTTATAGTTTTCTTGATATGATTTTGATATTTATTATTAAAAGGAAACATCATGGCACTATTTTTTCCAATAGCAAGTGGACTTGCAGCAGCATTAACAGTTGCTTTAACATATGAGACAGGACAAAATGCAAAACGAAAATTTGATAAAAAACGAGCAAGAAAACAACTTAAAAAAGATTAGTTTACCAAAGATTGACCTTGATACAAAAAAAGAGATAGCAAAGATAGGTATGACTGCATCTATGGGGATAACGGTTGCTACCTCATTTTATATGAAGAATAAACTTATGAAAAACCTTCACATTGGAGCTGGCGTTGCTCTTGTGGGGTTTTCTTTTTGGCATCACATGTTATATCAGCCAGAGACAAAAACAAAACCTACACAAGAAAACTCTTCTAAGTAGTATTTTAATTTCAAAATACTACTAATACAACAAACTAAAATATTTCTTTTTATATTTGATAATTATTATCATAATTAAGAAATCTCGAAGTTACTTTCCTTTATAATTTGATAATAATTATTATAATCTATAAAATTAGGAATAGAATGAAGCTAGATGATGTAAAAAGTGGCTCAATAGTCAAAATAGAAAAAGTAAATGCTTCAGGCAAACTTATGTACAAGCTACTTGATATGGGATTTGTCATTGGTACAGATATAGAAGTGATAAGAGAAGCACCTCTTTTTGATCCAATGGAATTAAAGATCCATAACTATTTCATAAGTCTTCGAAAAAGTGAAGCTGCACTTATAGAAGTTGGTGAATGATGGAACATATCAAAGTTGCTTTAGCAGGTCAGCCAAATTGTGGTAAGTCCACGATTTTCAATATGGTAAGCGGGATCGATCAGCATATTGCCAATTATCCCGGGGTTACTGTAGATAAAAAAACAGGTTTTTTCAAGTATGGTGAGACAAAGGTTGAGATGGTCGATCTTCCTGGAACGTACTCTTTTAGCTCTTACTCCCTTGAAGAAAGAGTAGCAAAAGAGTTTATTATTGATGAGAAGCCAGATGTTATAGTCAATGTGATAGATGCTTCGAACTTTAAAAGACATATGTATCTTACCTTTCAACTTTTGGAGATAGGGATTCCTGTTGTAGTTGTTCTAAATATGATGGATATTGCAAAGAATAGAGGAATAGAGATAGATACCAAACAAATAGAAAAACTGCTAGGCTCTCCTGTCATAGAGGCAAGTGGTTCTAAAGGTATCGGCTCTTCACAAATCATGGATTCTATAGTGAGTACTTATCGTACAAAAAAAGAGTATGTTGATTTTGCTATCAATTATGAAGAACTAGAACCGATGATCCAAAATATACAAGAGCTTATTGAAGGAAATTCTATCCCTTTAAATAACAGATGGATGGCGATAAAGCTTTTAGAGGGTGATACTACTATTATCCAACATATAAAAGATGAGTTTAGTGATATTGAATTGTATCTTAAAGAACAAACCGATAAGTTTCACGAACTATATGACAAAGATACTGTTTCGTTTCTTGCAACTTTTAGATACGACTCAGCCGATATTATCTATCATAAAACGATTAAAGAGAAAAACTTAGGAAAAGAGACCTTTACAGATAAGGTAGATAAAATAGTTCTCAATAGATTCTTAGCTCTTCCAATTCTTTTTGCGATTATGTTCTTTATGTATGAGCTTTCTATTGTATATGGATATAAACTAACTGATTATACTTGGCCTATACTAGCTGCTATTAAGAACTTTGTAATAGATATCATGCCAGCTGCTAATTTTACGGATGTCCCTATGGTAACAGAGTTTGCCATCTGGATGGTCAATAGTGCCAATGCACTTTTAAACTATATACCAATCTTCTTTATTCTCTTTGCTCTTATTGCTATTATGGAAGATGTGGGATATATGCCAAGGATGGCGTTTATCTTAGATAGGGTCTTTAGGAAATTTGGTCTGCATGGACAGTCTACTCTTCCTCTTGTTTTAGGTGGAGCTATGGTTGGAGGGTGTGCTGTTCCTGGAGTAATGGCTACAAAAGGGATCTCTGATGATAGGGCAAGGATGGCAACGATCCTTACCGTTCCATATATGAATTGTTTAGCAAAAGTACCTTTTT
>Ga0193951_1000742_pt1 | contig 14593 bp, 16 predicted proteins | sample BB_2_MG_FD_140370 | JGI IMG/M metagenome (GOLD analysis project Ga0193951, IMG submission 140370) | Microbial mat bacterial communities from the Broadkill River, Lewes, Delaware, United States - BB_2_MG | ecosystem: Environmental > Aquatic > Freshwater > River > Microbial mats | place: USA... | reverse complement strand
CCCGTCGCGGGTGGTGTTCTTTTCCTTTGCGACCTTCTTCGCTCTGATCCTGTCCGATGCCGGCTACGCACTGCTGCTCGGGCTGGTGCTGCTGTTCTACTGGCAGCGCATGGGACGCAGTGAAACCGGCCGTCGCCTGCGCGTACTGGGTGGTACGCTGGCGCTGTTTTCGGCCGGCTGGGGTGTGCTGGTGGGCAGTTATTTCGGCGCTGACCCGCCTGGGCCGCTGGCGGCGCTCAAGCTGCTCGACATGAACGACTTCGACAGCATGATGCGAATTTCGGTGATCATGGGGGCCAGCCACCTGGTGTTGGCCAACTTGATCACGGCCTGGCGCACGCGGCGCTCGCTGCAGGCGCTGGCGCCTCTGGGCTGGACCGTGCTGGTGGTAGCCGGTGTCAGTGCCTGGCTGCGGCAGCAGATGGGATTTGAGTGGGGCCTGTTTGGTTTCGGGCTGCTGTTGATCCTGCTGTTTTCCAGCGCCCGCCCGCTGCAGGGTGGTGCATCTCTGGCTTGGCGTCTGGTGGATGGTTTGCTGGCGCTGACCGGTGTGTCGAAGATGTTCGGCGATGTACTCAGCTACCTGCGTCTGTTTGCGCTGGGACTGGCCAGTGCCTCGCTGGCAATCACCTTCAACCAGCTGGCCACGGATGTGGCGGCAGCGGTGCCGGGGGTGGGACTGTTTTTCGAGGTACTGATCCTGCTGGCTGGGCACCTGCTCAATTTTGTATTGGCGGTAGTCAGTGGCGTGATCCACGGCCTGCGCCTGAATTTGATCGAGTTCTACAACTGGAGCCTTGCTGATGAAGGCTACGCTTTTCAACCGTTCACCAAGCGGGAGGTCGACCCTTGGATAACCTGATACTGGCACTGGGATGGGCGGGGCTGTACGGCCCCATGGCATTGGGCGCGATCGGCAGCATCATCGGCTGTGCGCTGGCGGGGCAGGCGGCCTGTGGGGCGCTGCTGGAAACGGAAACCGGGCATGGCCGCTATGTGGGCATTGCCGCCATGCCGTCGTCACAGACGATCTACGGCATCGTGGTGATGTTCTCACTGAACCGGGTGGTCACCCTGGATAATGCGCCGGGCCTGTTCGCGGTGGGTATTCTGGCTGGTCTGGCGCTGATGTTCAGTGCCATCCGTCAGGGGCAGTGCTGTGCCAGCGCGATCAATGTGTCCAAGATCAAGCCGGAAATCTTCGGCATGTCGGTGGCACCGGCCGCGATCGTCGAAGGCTTTGCCGTCTTTGCCTTCATCTTTGCTCTGGTGATCAGTGCCGGCATCCCGGCCTAAGGAGCGATCATGAGTGAACAGCAACAGGCGGCCTCCGGCGTTGAAAAGCTGATTCAGCAGCTGCGTCAGCAGGGCGTAGAACAGGGACAGCAGCAGGCATCCGAGCTGGTGGAAGAAGCCGAGCGCCGTGCCAACTGGCTGGTGGAGCAGGCACAGCAGGAAGCGGATCAGCTCAGACGCAAGGCGCGCGAGGATGCCGATCGGCTGCGTCGCGCCGGTGAGGATGCGCTGAAGATGGCGGCCCGTGACATGCAGCTGCAGCTGCGTGAGCAGCTGGCCCGCACCTTTGCCGATCGGGTACGGATGCAGATCAGTGAACAGCTCGACAGCGACGCATTTATTCGCGAGGTGATTCGCGAGGTGGTGGTGCAGGCCTGTCAGGATGCCACCGTCTGCGCCATGCCCAAAGTAGAGCTGCTGCTGCCGGCCGGCGTGGTGGGGCTGGAAGAGTTGCGCCGCAACCCTCATGCCTACCGCGAAGGCAAACTGAGCCAGTACGTGCAGGAACAGCTCAACCTGCAGCTGCGTGAGGGCGTGACCCTGGATGCGCACGAGGGGCGCGGCATTCGCATTCGCTGCAATGGTGAGGATGCGGAGATCGACCTCAGTGATCGCGCACTGGCCGAGCTGCTGCTGCGTCACCTGCAGCCGCGCTTCCGCGCCATTCTGGAAGGGGTGATCCGCTAGTGTCGCTCTACTACACCCTGGTTCCGGCGCTGCCGGCATTGCCGCCCGCGCTGGCCCAGCTTCAGGAGTTGCCGATTTCGGTGCTGCAGCTGGAGCAGCGTCTGAGTATGCTGGATGCCGAGGACCGGGCGTTGCTGGAGCGGGCGCTGCGTCTGTTCCAGCGCGAGCGTAGTGGTGACGAAGGCTTCTCGGATCGTGACGAGGTGCGCCACTGGGAGCAGGAGCTGGCGACGATCCCGTATAAACCGCTGCGCCGGGTGCTGGAAGAAAACCTGGAGTGGCGCAGTTTGATTGCGGCACAGCGCTACCGTCTGGCTGGACAGGCCGAGAGCGGCAGCTTCCAGGGCTACGGGCCGCGCATGTGGATTATCAAGCGTGACTGGCAGCAGCCCGATTTCGGTCTGGGACGGCGCTATCCCTGGCTGATCGAGTCCCTGGCCCAGCTCAAGCAGGGGCAGTGTCTGGCGCTGGAGCAGCAGATTCTGGAGCGGCTCTGGCGCAAGCTGCGCCTGCTGGAACAGAGTCATCCCTTTACCCTGATGGCCATCGCCGCCTACCGGCTGCGCTGGTCGCTGGCTGAATACCGGCTGCGTTGGCAAGGCGACGCAGCACAGTCCCATTTTTCGCAACTGGTCGACCGAGCCCTGGCGGGGCTGGAGCAGGATAACAAGGTCGGCGCCGTGACAGAGGCAGGTTGATGAACATGACCCAGACCCCCAGTGCTCGGGTGATCGGTGTCCACGACGACATCGTCCGTATCCGCATGCTGAAGGATGACGAGGGCGAATTTTACCCCATTACCAAGAATGAGGTGGTGCTGATCTGTCCGCAGCGCAGCGATGGCGAGCGGCAGGAACAGCTGCAGGCCGAAGTACTGCGCGTGCGTCATGGGGAAGCGGATGTGCAGGTGTTCGAAACCACCCGGGGGGTGTCCGTGGGCGATGCAGTCGAGCAGACCGGGCAGATGCTGTCGGTGGCACTGGGGCCGGGGCTACTGGGTCAGGTGTACGATGGCCTGCAGAACCCGCTGGAAGTGATTGCCGGTCAGCACGGCTTTTTCCTGCCGCGCGGTCTTGCCGTGGATGGCATCGATCAGCAGCAGAAATGGTCGTTTCAGCCGGTGGTCAAGGTTGGCGCACGGGTCAAGGCCGGTGACCTGCTGGGACGGGTACCGGAAAGCCGCTTCAGTCACAAGATCATGGTGCCGTTCAACCTGCGTGGCGAAGCGGAAGTAACCTGGGTACAGGAAGGCAGCTTCACGGTATCCACGCCGGTGGTACGTCTGCGCCTGGCGAACGGTGATGAACGTGAAGTCAGCATGCAGCAGCACTGGCCGGTGCGGGTACCGGTCAACCGCGACCTGCTGCGTGAGGGCTATAACCAGCGCCTGTTTCCACAGCAGCCGATGCTGACCAGCATCCGCCTGATCGATACCTTCTTCCCGGTAGCGCTGGGTGGTACTGCCTGTATTCCGGGACCTTTCGGGGCCGGCAAGACGGTGCTGCAGGGGCTTATCTCGCGTTATTCCAATGTCGATATCGTGGTGATCGTGGCCTGTGGCGAGCGTGCCGGTGAGGTGGTGGAAACCATCACCGAGTTCCCCAATATGCCGGACCCGCGTGGCGGCACGCTGATGGACCGCACCGTCATTATCTGTAACACCTCGTCGATGCCGGTGGCGGCGCGAGAAGCGTCGATCTACACCGGTATTACCATCAGCGAATACTACCGCCAGATGGGCTACAACGTGCTGTTGATCGCCGACTCCACCTCGCGCTGGGCGCAGGCGATGCGTGAAACTTCCGGCCGTCTGGAGGAAATCCCCGGCGAAGAGGCCTTCCCGGCCTATCTGGATTCGGCAGTGCGGGCGCTGTACGAGCGCGCGGGGCTGGTGGAAACCAACGATCGAGAGCAGGGCAGCCTGACCCTGATCGGTACCGTATCACCGGCGGGCGGCAACTTTGAGGAGCCGGTCACCCAGTCCACCCTGCGTACGGTGAAAACCTTCCTGGGCCTCAGTGCCGAACGTGCCTACAAGCGCGCCTACCCGGCGGTGGACCCGCTGATCTCCTGGTCGCGCTATCTGGATCAGCTGGAAAGCTGGTTCAGTGACGAACTGTCACCACGCTGGGTGGCGCAGGTGAAGCGGATGCTGCAACTGATTCGCGAAGGTGAGCAGGTGCAGCAGATGATGCAGGTCACCGGTGAAGAGGGGGTGACGCTGGAGGATTATCTGGTGTGGCAGAAGGCACAGTGCCTGGATCAGGTCTATCTGCAGCAGGATGCGTTCGACGATGTGGATGCCTCCACGCCGATCAGCCGTCAGCAGGAGCTGTTCACGCTGCTGACCGACTGCCTCGATAACCCGCCGGCTATGAGCGAGAAGGACGAAGTGCGTAATCACTTCGTCAAGCTGGCGGGGCTGTTCCGCAACCTCAACTACAGCCGTCATGACAGCCCCGACTATCGGCGTTACCTGGCCGATATCAAGGGCATGATCCATCACGTGCAGGCCTGAGGGCCGGCTAGTTTTCCAGCAGCAGCTCTTCGTATCCGGGCTCAAGTGCCAAATGGCGCAACGGATATGAGGGGCTGGCCTTGGCCCGATCTGCGAAATAGAAGCGCAGCGCATTGCGGATGGTGGTGAAGGCGAGCTGATCCCAGGGGATTTCATCCTCACTGAACAGGCGGCTCTCCAGCGTTTCCTCACTGCTGCCGAAGCGGGCTTCGGGCAGATCTGCCAGATAGATCATCTGCACCTGGTTGACGTGCAGGATCGAGGTCAGGGTATACAGCTTGCGCAGCACCACTTCGGCCTGCGCCTCTTCCAGCGTTTCGCGCAGAGCGGCCTGTTCGGTCGATTCGCCGTTTTCCATGAATCCGGCCGGCAGAGTCCAGTAGCCATAGCGGGGCTCTATGCCGCGCTTGCACAGCAGAACACGATCACCATGCACCGGCAGACAGCCGGCAATGATGCGGGGATTCTGGTAATGGATGCTGCCGCAGTGGTCGCATACATGCCGTTCCCGGTTATCACCGGCCGGAATTCTCAGGCTGACGCTGTGGCCGCAGTGACTGCAGTATTTCATTTAAAACCCTTGCCGTGTCGGCTGCCGAGGCAGCAGTTGGGGACGTATCCTGCATTGTGACATTTTGCTCGGGGTCGCGACAGGCCGGCCGGGAGGGTATGATAAACGCCCTTTCCGTGATGGGCTCCGTGCATGCTTGATCAGTTGCGCAAACGTTTGCACCACCATCGGCCCTGGCGCTTGCGCAGCCGTGGCCGCGAAGCGGGGGTGCTGGTCGCCTTGACCTGCAGTTCCGACCCTGAAGTGATTCTGACCCTGAGAGCGGCGACCCTGTCGACGCACAGTGGCGAGGTGTCGTTCCCCGGTGGCAAGCGAGACCCGGACGACCGGGACCTGCTCTCCACCGCCCTGCGTGAAGCCCACGAAGAGGTGGCGCTACGGCCGGACGATGTGGAAATCATCGGTTCGCTGGGGCAAGTGGTGTCCAAGCATCACCTGCAGGTGATGCCCTGGGTTGGGGTCGTGGCTTCACATCAGCCGCTGCAGGCCAACCCGGATGAGATAGACCGCATCCTGCGGGTGCCGCTGAGCTATCTGCTGGACCCGGACAACCGGCGTCTTGATCGACTCGAATTTGCTGGCCAGACCCGTTATGTGCCGGCCTGGCACTGGGATGGTGAAGTGATCTGGGGGCTGACCGCCTACATCCTGGCCGAACTGCTCAATGTGGGCTTTGATGCCGGTATTCCCATGAAACCACGCCCCGAACATCTGGACGACAACCATGACTGACACCCCGTACGACAAGCCTGTCCCCAGCCCCTGCATCGGCGTTTGCGCGCTGGGCGAGGGTGATATCTGCATTGCCTGTCATCGCAGCGGTCAGGAGATCAGCCACTGGGGGCGGATGAGCAATGAGGAGAAACGGGCGGTGTGGGCCCTGATTCGCCGTCGCGAACAGGGTGAGGCCTGCTGAAGGGCCAGAGATAAACAGCCGCCCACGAAGGGGCGGCGTGCTTTCAGGTTAGGGCAAAAGCGTCAGAGGTTCTCGCGCGCCTTGGCGGTCTTGATGACGCGGGCCGTTTTTACCAGGTTGTCGCAGATCTGCAGGGTTTCCATACGGTAACCATTGATCTCAAGACAGACATTGGCGTTGGGAATGGATTCCAGCGTTTCCGTGATCAGACCGTTCAGTGTTTTCGGGCCATCGGTGGGCAGGTTCCATTTCAGTGCCTTGTTGATCTCGCGGACATAGGCGCTGCCATCAATAAAGAAGCTGCCATCTTCCTGCGGATGGATGTCCTGATTGATGTCACTGTCATCGTTGGACAGTTCGCCGACGATCTCTTCCAGAATGTCCTCAAGGGTAACCACGCCCTCGATATCACCATACTCATCCACCACCACGCCGATACGACGGCTCTGCTTCTGGAAGTTGAGCAGCTGGGTCTGCAGCGGGGTGCTTTCCGGTACGAAATAGGCTTCATGTACCACCTGCATGATCGCCGGCTTGGTGACCTTGCCCTGCTGAATCAGCTGCGCCAGATTACGCATGTGCAGAATGCCGACGATGTTGTTGATATCACCGCGATAGACCGGCAGGCGGGTGTGACGTGTGTGCGACAGCAGCTCCAGAATCTCGTCCATTTCCAGATCCAGGTCGATCCCTTCCACCTCGTTGCGCGGGATCATGATGTCGTTGACCGTGACTTCGTTCAGCTCCAGCACGCCCAGCAGCATTGACTGGTTGCGGTGCGGCAGCAGGGAACCGGCCTCGTGCACGATGGTGCGCAACTCTTCGGTGCTCAGGTGCTCGTTGCCGGCATCGTTCACATTGACGCCGAACAGGCGCAGGAAGCCGTTGGTGATGCCGTTGATGATCCAGACCAGCGGATAGGCCAGTTTCAGCATGGGACGCAGGATAAAGGATGCCGGGAAGGCGATCTTTTCCGGGTGCAGGGCCGCCATGGTTTTCGGTGACACTTCGGCAAAAATCAGGATCACCAGCGTCAGGCCGGCGGTCGCGATCATGATGCCGGCATCGCCCCAGAGGCGGACGGCGATCACGGTGGCGATGGCCGAGGCCAGGATGTTGACGAAGTTGTTACCGATCAGGATCAGGCCGATCAGACGGTCCGGGCGCTCCAGCAGTTCGCTCGCCCGGCGGGCCGAGCGGTGGCCGCTTTTGACCAGATGGCGCAGCCGGTAGCGGTTCAGCGACATCATGCCGGTTTCGGAACTGGAGAAGAATGCTGAACAGCAGATCAGCAGAACGAGAATGACAGTCAGTGTGCCTATCGACGCATCGTCCAAGGGACAAAACCTTATATAAATTCGGGGCGTTCATTTTCTGGTCAGGCCCCGCAGGTGTCAAGACACAGAACTACGTCTTCAGTAGCAGTTCCAGTACCAGTTTGGAACCGAAGAATCCCAGCATCAGCAGGGCAAAGCCGCCCAGGGTCCAGCGCACGGCGGTGCGGCCTCGCCAGCCCAGAAAATGACGGCCTCCCAGCAGGGTGGCATAGACGCCCCAGGCGAACAGGGACAGCAGGGTCTTGTGCACCAAGTGCTGGGCAAACAGGTTATCGACAAAAATGAAGCCGGATGCCAGTGAGGCGGTCAGCAGGATAAAACCGGCCCAGAGGGTGTCGAATAGCAGGCGTTCCATCATCTGCAGCGGCGGCAGTGATGCGACCAGACCACGGGTATGGTGGTGCTTGAGTGCGGCCTCCTGACGCGACAGCAGCACCGCCTGCACGGTGGCCACGGTGAACAGGCTGTAGGCCATCAGGGACAGCAGAATGTGAGTGATCAGTCCGCCGCTGTAGGGCTTGGCCTGAGCGTCTTCAAAGCCACCCATGGCCAGCAGGGCGGTGATGGCGGCGAGCGGGAAAACGCCGATGAACAGGTTATCCAGCTTCTGGCGCAGGCTGCTGATCAGTACCAGACCTACGACCACCCAGGCGATCAGCGAGCCGACCGGAAAGAAGCCAAGGTCGATTCCCTCGGGCTGGTGCAGCAGCAGGTAAACGGCGTAGCCGTGCAGCGCGAACGCACCCGCGCCGAGCAGGCGTATGGGCGTACCCCGGCCGTCATTTTGGCTGGTCGACAGGCGTCGCCACTGCAACAGGGTGGCAATGACATAGCACAAGGTGGCGACAAGTGTCGTTATGATCAGCATCCCTATCCTCCATCAATGGCGGCTAAGTGTGGCACAAATGCCGGGAGGAGGAAATATGAGGTGCCCCCGTGGCGGGGCGTCCTGTATAATAAGTCGCCAAAGCGTTTAAGGGTGGCTGTCGGGACGATGGTTGCCGGCCAGATAGAGGTATTCGATGTTTGATAATCTGACAGACCGATTGACGCACACGCTGCGCAGCGTGACCGGTCAGGCGAAGCTGACCGAAGACAACATCAAGGGCACTCTGCGTGAAGTCCGGATGGCGCTGCTGGAAGCCGACGTGGCGCTGCCGGTGGTCAAGGAATTCATCAACAGTGTCAAGGAACGCGCTGTTGGTCAAGAGGTCAGCAAGAGCCTCAGCCCCGGCCAGGTGTTCGTCAAGATCGTCAACGAAGAACTGGTCAAGGTCATGGGCGAGGCGAATGCCGAGCTGGATCTGGCCGCCACACCCCCCGCTGTCCTGATGATGGCCGGCTTGCAGGGGGCGGGTAAAACTACCTCCGTGGCCAAGCTGGCGCGTTTCCTGAAAGAGCGCAAGAAGAAAAAGGTACTGGTGGTATCCGCCGATATCTACCGTCCGGCCGCGATTCGCCAGCTGGAAACCCTGGCCGGTGAAGTGGGGGTTGAATTCTTCCCGTCGACGGCCGACCAGGACCCGGTGGATATCGCCGAAGCGGCAATTCAGCACGCCCGTATCAAGGCGTTCGACATCCTGATCCTCGATACCGCGGGCCGTCTGCACGTTGACGGCGATATGATGGACGAGATCAAGCGTCTGCATGCCTCCGTCAAGCCGGTTGAAACCCTGTTCGTGGTGGACTCCATGACCGGTCAGGACGCGGCCAACACGGCCAAGGCGTTCAACGAAGTGCTGCCGCTGACCGGTGTCATTCTGACCAAGACCGACGGTGATGCCCGTGGCGGTGCCGCGCTGTCGGTACGTCATATCACCGGCAAGCCGATCAAGTTCCTCGGTGTGGGTGAGAAAACCGATGCACTGGAGCCCTTCCACCCGGACCGTGTGGCATCACGCATCCTCGGCATGGGTGACATCCTGTCCCTGATCGAGGAAGCCGAGCACAAGATCGACAAGACCAAGGCTGAAAAGCTTGCCCAGAAGGTTACCAAGGGCAAGGGTTTTGATCTGGAAGATTTCCGTGAGCAGATCCAGCAGATGCATAACATGGGCGGCATGATGTCGATGCTGGAAAAGCTGCCGGGCATGGGACAGATGGTGCAGGCCGCCCAGGCGGCTCAGGCCGAGAAGGGCATCCAGCAGATGGTTACCATCATCAATTCGATGACGCCGCATGAGCGCCGCCACCCGGATGTGATCAGTGGTTCGCGCAAGCGCCGTATCGCCATGGGCTCGGGCACTCAGATTCAGGACGTTAACCGCCTGCTGAAACAGCACAAGCAGATGGCCAAGATGATGAAGAAGTTCGGCTCCAAGTCCGGCATGGCCAAACTGGCCCGTGGCATGAAGGGCATGATGCCGCCGGGCATGGGCGGAGGCGGCGGTTTCCCGCGCATGTAACGCCCTCTGCGGGGTGTTTGAAAACTGAGCTTTTTGCTTTCCAAGGGTGGTGGATTCACGTAGAATTGCCGCCCTATTTGAAATGGCCTTCGTTTATCTGGGCAATTATGGCCGGGGAACGAAGAAACTCTAACGATGGGCGATCCTAAAACCCATCCAGCGAAATAAAGGGGTCCAGCGCATGGTCACTATTCGTTTGTCTCGCGGTGGCGCTAAAAAGCGTCCTTTCTATCACATCACAGTAGCTGATTCGCGTAATGCGCGCGATGGCCGCTTTATTGAGCGTGTTGGTTTCTTCAACCCGCTGGCACGTGGTCAGGAAGAGCGTCTGCGCGTAAACCTGGAACGTGTTGAGTACTGGGTTGGCAAGGGTGCTCAGACATCTGAGCGTGTTGCTCAGCTGCTCAAAGACGCACGCAAAGCAGCAGAGTAAGGTCGGATTCAGGCCGTGTCAGTGAAGAGTGAACAGGGTGACGAGCTGGTTGTACTGGGTCGTTTCACCGCTCCGTACGGTATCAAGGGCTGGATCAAGGTCTACTCTTATACCGACCCGATGGAGAACATACTGAACTACAGCTCATGGCAGGTGGAGTGCGACGGGCGTCTGACGCCGGTCAAGCTGGAAGCTGGCAAGCGTCATGGGAAAGGTCTGATCGCCAAATTGGCCGGTGTGAATACTCCGGAAGAGGCGAGGCTCTGGAATGGTCGCGAAATCAAGGTGGCCAGGTCCGAGTTGCCGCAACTGGAGACCGGTGAGTATTACTGGAGCCAGCTGGAAAACCTGTTGGTTTACACCGAATCCGGCGTATTGCTGGGACGGGTAAGCCACCTGATGGAAACCGGTGCCAATGATGTACTGGTGGTGAAAGGGACTGCCGAGAGTATCGACCGTCAACAGCGGTTGATCCCCTGGCTGCCCGATCAGGTGGTGAAGGAAATTGATCTGAACTCGGGAACCATGCGGGTCGATTGGGACCCCGATTTCTGAGTCATGTGGTTCGGAATTGTCAGCCTGTTTCCGGAGATGTTTGAGGCGGTTACCCGCTACGGCGTCACCGGACGGGCAGTGCGCAACGGTCTGGTCAATGTAGAGTGCTGGAATCCCCGCGACTTTACACATGACCGCCATCGCACCGTGGATGATCGCCCCTACGGCGGCGGCCCCGGTATGCTGATGAAGGTTCAGCCGCTGCGCGATGCAATTCACGCTGCCAGGACTGCCGCCGGTGAAGGCGCCCGGGTGATCTATCTGTCACCTCAGGGGCGCAAGCTTGATCAGGTGGGCGTCTGTGAACTGGCTGCCAGCGACAAGCTGATCCTTGTGGCCGGGCGTTATGAAGGTATTGACGAACGCCTGCTGCAGAGTGAAGTGGATGAGGAATGGTCCCTTGGTGACTTTGTCCTCAGCGGTGGCGAGCTGCCGGCAATGGTGATGGTGGATGCCGTGTCTCGCATGGTCCCGGGCGTACTGGGTCATCAGGATTCGGCAGTCGAGGATTCCTTCTTTGAAGGCTTGCTGGATTGCCCCCACTATACCCGCCCTGAAGAGCTGGATGGTCAGACGGTACCGCCGGTTCTACTCAGTGGCAACCACGCGGCAATACGCCGCTGGCGCCTGCAGCAGCAGTTGGGACGTACCTGGGAGCGCAGGCCGGACCTGTTGGAAAAGATCGAGCTGAACCCGGAACAGCAAACGTTGTTAAGCGAATATATCCGCCAGACCCAAGGGGTCGGCGGGGGCAAAATTTAGGAGCAAGCAATGAGCAACAAGAGCGCTATTATTCAGCAGATCGAAGCTGAACAGATGAGCAAAGAAATCCCGGCGTTTGCACCGGGTGACACCGTTGTCGTACAGGTACGTGTTGTTGAGGGCTCTCGCAGCCGTCTGCAGGCGTTCGAAGGCGTTGTGCTGGGCAAGCGTAACCGCGGCCTGAACTCTGCTTTCACCGTACGTAAGATCTCTCACGGTGTGGGCGTTGAGCGTACTTTCCAGACTTACAGCCCGACTGTAGAGCAGATCGAAGTCAAGCGTCGCGGTGACGTGCGCCAGGCCAAGCTGTACTACCTGCGCGAGCGCAGCGGCAAGTCTGCACGTATCAAGGAAAAACTCGGCTAAGCATTCGTGCTCAGCAGACAAATGGAAAAGGCAACCTTCGGGTTGCCTTTTTTATTGATTTGGCCCCTCGCAATTCATAAATGCTGAACCTAAAATGAACGCTTTAGCAACTGAATGGAAATGAGGTGTTGCATGCGCAAGCTCGGAACATTGCTTGCAGTGTTGGTACTGTTGGTCGCCGCTGCCTATGGTATCTACTGGTATCAGGTGAAATCCAGCATCGATGATTTTGTGAAACAGGTCGCGCCGTTTGCGGCGGTTCGATACCAGTCAATTTATGCACACCCCGACGGCACTATTGGGGTCAACCAGTTGGAGGTCATGCCCTCGGGGGCTTATGAGCCTTTCACGGCAGCGACTCTGCGTATTCGTCCCGGCAGCCCCATGTACTGGCTGACCGGTGGTGACCAGCCGCCGGAATCCCTGAAGGTACAACTGGGCAAGCTGGAGCAGGGCATGGACAGTGCCTTCTTCAAGGCGATGCAGGACCAGATGGATCTGCAGCGTGAAGCCAACCCGCTGCATGTCAGCCCGGCGGCGCTTGGTTGCGGCAAGATCCGCCAGTTTGACGTGAATACGCTGCGCATGATGGGGTATCGTTCATTGCTGATGGATCTGGAGCTGAATTACAGTGGCGACCAGAATGCGCGCAAGCTCAATTTCTCCGTGCAAACGGATATGGCCGATGTGGGTGAAATGTCATTTGATATGCGCATCAGTGCCGACCCCGACAATTTGCGCAACCCGATGCAGGCATCGGGAACCGCACGTCTGGAAAAATTCGAGCTGAGTTATACCGACAAGGGCTACAACAAGCGCCAGGCGGCCTTCTGTGGCCGCGAAGCGGGGATGTCACCAAAAGAGTACCGGGCTGCACATGCGGCGCTCTATCGGACATGGCTAGATACCAATGGTGTTGATATCCCGGATAGCTGGTTTCAGGCCTATCAGGATATCCAGGCAGAAGGCTCCAGGCTGACGCTGGCACTGAATCCGATCGGCGGTTTTGGCGCTGGTGACATGATGATGGCGCAGGATCCGGTCTATCTGATTGAAAAAGCCAACCCCGGAGTGGTCGTGAACGGCACGCCACTGCCGCTGGATGGCATTGACTGGTTGCAGCTGATCGAACAGGTGGCTCAGGCCGGCAGCGCAACGGCCATCGCACGCAGTTATGAGCATAACGACATGCTGATCTCTGAGGCCGATGCCAATCAGGCCGCAGTCGATGTGGAAGCCTCAAGGAATGATGCCCAGGCCGAGCAGCCGGCTGAGAAGGCAGTGGCGGAGACCCGGCCGGTGCCGGTGGCACGTCGCACCCCGAGTCAGCCGGAATCAAAGGGCTTCAAACTGACGCCCAAGGATCAACTGGGGCATCATCTGGGGACTCAGGTGCGTATTTATACCTACTTCGGTCGTGACGTTTCAGGTAAGCTGATCGCGGTGAACGCCGAAGGTGTGCGGGTCTTGCAGCGCATGGCGCAGGGAATGGCGGAATATCCGCTGGAGTTTTCACGGATTCAGGAAGTCGAGGTCTATCGTTGAGTGTTGACGGACGCAAAACACGGCAGCATCCATCGCCCGCAGATCAGCAGCTGGTGGAGTTGTGGCTGACCAGTCTGTGGCTGGAAAAGGGGCTGAGCGATAATTCACGTGCCTCTTATCAGCGAGACCTGTGGCGCTATGCCGTCTGGCTCAATGGGCGTGGTCTGGAGCTGGTTCAGGCCGACCGCGCCGAGCTGCAGGCCTATCTGAACTGGCGTCTGGAGCAGCAGCTCAAGAGCAGTTCAACGTCGCGTCTGCTGTCCTGCCTGCGTGGTTTCTATCGCTTCCTGTTACGGGAACGTTATCTGGACGTGGACCCCACGCTGAATCTGGACAACCCCCGGCTGGCACGACCGTTGCCGAAAACCCTGACCGAAAACGAAGTAGAGCGCCTGCTGGCGGCTCCAGACTGTTATGACGTACTGGGGCTGCGGGATCGTGCCATGCTGGAGGTCCTCTATGCCTCCGGGCTGCGTATCAGCGAACTGGTCGGCCTGCAGCTGGAACAGGTCAATCAGCGCCTGGGGGTGATCCGGGTGGTTGGCAAGGGCGACAAGGAACGTCTGGTGCCCGTCGGGGATGAAGCGCTGCGCTGGATTGAAAAGTATCTGCACAGCGCTCGTCCCGAGCTGGTCAGAAGCACTCGGGAAGAAGCGCTGTTCCTCAGTCAGCGGGGCCAGCAGATGACGCGGCAGGCGTTCTGGTATCGGATTCGTCGCTATGCGGTGGAGAGCGGTATCGACAAGCCCTTGTCTCCCCATGTGCTGCGTCATGCGTTTGCCACCCATCTGCTCAATCATGGGGCGGACCTGCGCGTGGTACAGATGCTGCTGGGCCACAGCGATCTCTCGACCACCCAGATCTACACCCATGTGGCCAATCACCGCTTGCAGAGCCTGCACCAGGAACACCACCCGCGTGGCTAGGAACCTTCTGTTCCGGATACAATCAAACCCCTACATTCACGTCAAAACATAGAGGCATTCATGCGATCCCTGACCCTAACCTCTGCGCTTATGCTGGCCATGACCGGCTCGGCCTGGGCGGCTGACAGTGCCGAAGAAAAGATCAAACAACAGCTGAGCCGGGTGGACAGTCGTCTCAAGGTGGATGCCGTGGAACCGGCGCCGCTGGCAGGGCTGTATCAGGTGACGTTGAACAGTGGTGAAACGCTGTATGCCGATGCCAAGGGTGAATATCTG
>Ga0193951_1000741_pt1 | contig 14598 bp, 8 predicted proteins | sample BB_2_MG_FD_140370 | JGI IMG/M metagenome (GOLD analysis project Ga0193951, IMG submission 140370) | Microbial mat bacterial communities from the Broadkill River, Lewes, Delaware, United States - BB_2_MG | ecosystem: Environmental > Aquatic > Freshwater > River > Microbial mats | place: USA... | reverse complement strand
CATTATTGGATATTACAACCAGGTTAGGCCTCACAGCTATAACGGTGGACTAACACCAAATGAGTCAGAGAAAAGATACTGGCTTGAATATAAATCCGTGGCCAAAATTAGTTGACCACTACACAGCGAGTATGAGAATATCTTTAGATAAAAACCTTGATTTAATTAGTCATTTTTTAACAAATAAAGAAAACATCTTTGCATATCATGCTTCACTTATAACCTTTGTAAATAAGAAAACAAAGGCTCTTGAAGAAGATTTTCAATCACAAATATCCCTTTTTTGTAAAAAACATATTGATATCTCCTATTCTCAAAGGAATATACTTCATCACCTTTTGAGAGCAACAATTGAAATCAGAAACGAAACCATAGATTTTTGTAATCAAGACTGGGCCGATAATTGCTCGCACAACTTTGTTGAGCCAGGTTTGATTCTTGCAGACCTAAAAGATGCACTTTCTTTTTATTTGCAAACAGGCTGTTTTATATCTGTGACTAAATTGCTTTTACTTTCACAACGGATCAAGTTTCGATATAACAATGTATTTGCCTTGAATGCAATGGAGTTAGCTGAATACTTAATTGCTTTGAAAAAGCCTAAAGAAGCACTTCATCATTTATTCCGTGAATCTATGCCGTTAGTTTCAACAGAAGACCTTATTTATATTCAGTACAAACTAATTATGGAAAATAACTTTGAAGAAGCTGAATTTATTCATTCGGCTATACATAGTTATTTCATGAGCGAATATGAAAAAGGCTCAATTGCATATGAGGATATGCTAAATTTCTTTACATCAGCTTCTATAAATAATTGTTTGTTGTCAAGCACACCAACTAAAAGTTCTTTAAAGGTAATACAATTACTTCATAAATTTTTAACTAGCTCATCAGAAGGAAGTGAGGAAGAACAAGAGCAGAAGCATAAAATACTCCTTTATATTCTGGGACATAATACTGCCTTGTTATTACTTCATCATAATATTTATACGCCAATAGAAGAGTTGGAAAGAAGAGAAATACCTATTGATAATTCTATTACCATGACTCTAATACAGGCGTATAACCATGTAGATCATTTCTCTGATATTTCAGGAATCCAAGTGGATCTTGGTGATATTATTAAAGATATAGAATACGGTTTAACAAAATATAAACCAGATGAAGAAGATTCTCCCATGATTGTAAGGTTATTGGATGGGGTATCAATCAAATATGACATATTGGAAGGGTTAATTAGTGGGGCTACTTTTAAGGAAATACCTGATTTTAGAGAAAGTAATGGAGTTGACCTAAATCATAACTGGCTTGGCAGTGTACTATCAAACTCTAAATATAAAGGTTTTTTAGATGAACATTACTCGCCCCCTGATTTGGAATTATTCACCGAAACAGAATGGGAAAAGTCGTTAGAAAGTATTGTTTCTTATATTGGTTACCTTTTAGGTTCCGCTTGGAAACTAAAAGTTACTTCCCAAGAATCAGAACAATTGTCTGTAGACATGTTAGAAAAGGTTTTACCTATTCTTAAGTTTGACTTACTAACACGTTCACAATTTGAACGTTCATACATGTTAGTAGAGGAGGCTCTTCCTTTTATTTATAATTCTATCTTAGAATTTTTCTCTTTATATTCAAAACAAAATTTAAGTAAGTATTTAGATTTTATCTATGAACATTCAGATAAACAGTTAGGTGTATATTCTGAAGGTTTTAGAGAAACTATTCACACAATAGCAAAGAACTTGCTCCCCCAAATAGAGCACAAAAAACATATATTCCAGTTACTAAAGAAACTTGAAGACCACGTTTTATTAGGTATTCAAAATCGTTGGGATAGATGTCAAGAATTAGTCTTATTAGCTACGCATTATAGAGCATTAGGTAGTAGTCGCGCTGACGGATGTTTTCAAGAGTTACTAAATTCTTCGATGGGGCCATCATGGTATAAAGAAGATCAGTTAGGATTAATTAATTCTTCTTTAAGTATGCTTAAGCGCCATAACGCTTCATGGTCTCCAAAAGAACTGGCTCCTATTTTAGACTTTGCCGCAGGTGAAATGACTTTCCAGCGTTATATACGGATGGAAAAGGAAGAATTCATTGGTTCTTTATGTTCATCAGGAAAGTTATCTACAGCTATAAAATACTTTCAAAATGAGACCATTCCTCTTGAGCCTAAATTAATTTTGCATAGGGCTGAATCAAATCAAATTGATAGTTTATATAAAGGAGCAAGTTACGATACTGGAGTAAGAAAAATTGATGAACAAAGTGGAATATTAAACATATTAGAAAATACAAAGGGCATACAACTTAGCTTGCAATGGGCTATTAGTGAACTATTCCTTATTGGAGATGATAGGTATATCAGTCGCTTCTCTGAAATTTTTGCCAACACTATTAATAATAGCAACACAATACAATCAAATTTCTACATGAATAGAATTATTCGAATTTTGATTTCTGATATGGAGTTCGCTATAAGAAATCAATTTATTAGTGGGCTTAATAAGCATCTTGAACAGCGTCATTTTGATGAGTTGATAATACAGATCCATAAGAACAAAATTGATGTGGAAGTTCCAACAATACCTGAATCTACTCCTACAGAAGTTGAACATGAAGATGTGACTCTCGTTGACAGGGGAGAAGATGACATTGGTAATTCAATTTACCTACCAGGAACTTTTGGAACATCCCAAGGGTTAAAAGAGTTTGATATTCACTATGGGCTTGCCAAAGAAGCTTCAGATATCGAGGACGAAAAAACAAGTAAGCAAGAATTACTATTATCTTTAAGAGCGATACAGGATTCAGGGTGGGGTGTTTGGTCGAGAAACCTTGGTCAAAATGATCAAGCATTTGCAGAGCTATCTAAATTATGCGATGAAAATGAATTATTAGAAATATTAACGCCTCTTATTATCGATGAACCACATGCAACTGACTGGTTAATAGTAGATAAATTAATTTCAAAGTTTAGCAATGTATTGTCTCCTGAAAAGGTTGAACAGTTACATGAGAGTATTATTGAACATATAAAAATTATGGTATCCCCACCAAACCATATTGTTGAGGATTTTGAGTGGATGGACTTTGAAAATTCAAAAACTATCTTTAATGATCAAGAATTAATGGGCTTTTTACTTAATTTCATCGATCACCCATCTCCAGCCATATATTCGAGAGCACCTAGCATAATTAAATCTATTTCGAGGTTTGAACCAGATATTTATCTACCTATTTTAGCTGAGCACTCATTAACAGGTATACAAGCACTATCACCTGAGATTGCAGTTGGAATAATCTACTCATTAGCGATAGAAGATGTTAGCCAAATCAAATCTCATGTAAATATACAGTCATTATTTAGCAGAATTGAGAGCTGTAAACATTTAGTCATAAAGCATACGTGGTCTCTTATAGTCGCATGTATTAACAATCTTGATAGTTCTTTGTTGGAAGAGGATGTATCACTAGATAACGCAATTTTTAATAGTAAACCAGTAGATATAAATGGGAAAATTGAAAACGAAATAGATATTAGCAGCTTAGGTGATTCACTAACTTATATCTTATCTAGATTAACAAAAATTGGAGTATGGAAGGATTCAGATCTTATTTCGCTAAGTAAGCTATTGGTTCAAAACTCTCCATGCTTAGGGTTCGATGAAATCGTCAGAATCAATGACAAAATTCATAAAGGGTATAACTTAGGAAAAAATAGAAAATTTATAAATGACCAGTTAATGCCCATAATAAATCAGATTATTCAACATAGAGTTACAGAAGAAAATATTAATTCTGTTATCTCTGCATTAAGGCAGTTTAACCCCAATTTTCCAGATGAAAGCATACAGAGTTATAGTCAGAATGGCTTAAATGAAAAAATAATTAAGTTTCTTTCTAGTTCTTCACAAAACCCCATGGATTTCCTTAAGGAGGGTGATAATGAATACTTACATTATTTTGAAGTGGTTGTGCCTCATGATAGTAGCCCTAAGATGATTGAAATATCAGTTCTCTTAAGTAATTCAAAAGTTAGTCTTGAACCTTCAGAGTTTCAAGCTAATCAACACCCTTTTGTTAAAGATATTCATGAGCTTAACAAAAGAAAAAATGAATGTTTCTTGTTTAATTGTGCTCCAGGAATTAATTATACAGGAGGAAGAGTAACACCTTCATTTATTAACTTGGGAGTTCAAGGTTTTGCAGGTAAAGTCAAACTTAATGACATTAGTGAGAGTCATTGGATTGAAGGACGTAGTTGGGATTCAGAACAATTGGGAAGACCTATTCGAGAGGGGAATCGATTGATGATGACAAGTGAAAAATTGGATCTATTATCTCAAAAAGGTTGGGAAATATTTTGGCGTGTAGAATACAATTTTACGACACAATTTTTCATTAACCGTAAAACCCTAGAAGTATCGATGATTAATTAGGAAGTAGAAATGAGTAAAATGACAGACATGAAGACACCTAGAAATAGATTGGAATTTGAGCGTAATTTCAACTTACTTAAAGAACAAGGGTATCAAGGGAAAATGCACTTTATGCAGGGTACATCACATGTGATGGATAGTTTAAACAAAGTAAAAATGCTTCCAAACGGGAGAATTGATCTTTTAACCATTAACGAAAGTGCCAGACTTCAAGCAAATATGATGAACAATTTTCATGACATGATAAATGTTGAATCTTCATCTGAAGATGAAACAAAATAATTAATTGTAATCATAAAGCTCATAGATATATGGATGAAAATGAAAGAACTCATTGAACAACTGCTGTCGGAAAATAGAGAAGGACAGTGGTGGGATTTTAAACAGCAACATCATTCTAATCTAGTAGATCTTCTCCATGATATTTTATGCATGGCTAACGTGCTTTGTGATAGTGATCGTTACTTAATTTTTGGTGTAAATGATAATTGTGAGGTTATTGGTTTAGCGGGGAGCGTGTATCGCCCAACACAAGCAGATATCATTAGTTACCTTCAGACAAAAAGTTTTGCCAAAAATAATATACCAACAATAGAGCTTAAGACCATTAAAGTTAAAGCCTTAGAGTTAGATATTCTTGTGATAAAAAATGAAAGGTTTAAGCCATATTTTTTAACGCGTGATGAAAATAAAAAAGGCAGATGTGTTCGCTCTGGAACTGTTTATTCTAGAGTGGAAGATACTAATACGCCAAAGGATAGTAGTGCCAACCCGTATGAAATTGAAGCTATGTGGCGTGAACAATTTGGATTAGATAAAAAAGCTTCTGAACGGTTTGTAGATTTATTGCTAGATTTTGAAAACTGGAAATATGACGGAATAAACGGAGCTTTTTACGACATAGATCCAGATTATACTATCGAGATTGGAGATGGTGAATCATCAGGTGGAAAATTTTGGTGGCAAGAAATTTTATTTGAAAAACCTAGTAAGTATTATTATCACCTAAAATACAAAAAAGTAGAGTTGCACAAAATACCAGTAATACGCTTTAACAGTGAGAATTTATGTATTCCCTTTCCAAGTATTGAGTTCTTAACATACCCAGAAAAAGATGATGGTTGTATTACCAATTGCTATTGTGACTTATTTTATTATACAAAAGGTACTGTAGAATATAGCCTATTCAAACATATAAGAGCATTGGAAATTGAAACACCTAACGAAAGGTCTTTCTCTACTCCTATTGAAAGTCAAATAAAGCCACCAATTATTCACTTACCATTCTTAATTTTGGATTCAGAGCAATCATTAACGCACGTATGCAAAAAACTAAAAAATGATTTTGATTCATTTATTAAAGAGAATGATGAAATGATTTCTGACGCGATGACCAAAAATAAAACAATTAATCGTCACACATCTGAAAGGCTTTTTTCAGAATGGGCTTATTGGGTTAATTACGGTGAACGTATTTAACTTGTTGTAGCTCAATGTTGAACTGACGCTTTTAAATATCAGAGCTTCACCAAATCTAACCAGAAGTAATAAGCACATTACTTCCGAGTAATAAATATTAAAATAAATTAAATATAGGGAAATTAAATGAACAACTCAGCAGTATTATCAAATTGGAGTATAGACGCATTTGATTGTCTATCAAGCAAACTCTATAAAAAGCTATCTGTAGAGTTAGTCTCTAGAGTAGAGACTTTTATTTCTTCAGTAATCTTATTTGATGAAGTGGTTTTGTCCGAAAATTACAAAAAAAATCGAATCGTAAAGGAGTTAAATCGAAGACACTCAGGAACTATTCGATTTATTGATAAGGAAGAATTATTTCACTCTACAGATATGACGGATCATATTTCTATAGATGCAGATCTACACGCTTTGGCTTTTGAAGAGTTATCAAAAGAAAATAAGATTTGGCAAATACAACACGATCCAGGTATTGGCTTAGATATTATTAAAAGTGCTGAGACAGATCAAACTAGTAAGGAATTGTTGGAGTCAAACTTCTTAACTCAACTTAGAATGTGGCATTGGTGCTATACTAACGAGATGGCAGAACTAACAGACAGTGTGAATATGTTGCCACTTTCGTTAAACTCTGTTTCTGAATTTGCTCTACAAAAGAAAGATAAAAGGGATGCTGTTTTAAAAAACTACTTTGATTATGCGACCCAGCATAACCAAAGGTTTGTAAGATTATCAGAATCTATATCTACTCCTTTTATATCTGAAATTAAATATATTCCACCTTTTATGTCATTGCTATTGAGCCGATGTAAATCAAGTGAGGATATGGTTGGAAAGCTTGCTGATATGCGGGAGGAGTTTAAAGAGTTTAGAACGTTACGCCATAAATTTACAAATAAAGTGCAAATATCCAAAAATATTGGTGAGCAAGAAGAAATTGTTGCAGATTGGAATAGAGCTTGGGAAGCGCTAACTGCTGGAGAGTTTAAGAAGCCTAACTTGCTTAGAAGAAAAATCACATCAACAGACATATCTAGTTCTCTTGTATCTGTTGAGACAGGTGGTTTAAAAACTTTTATCAAACAAGCAATTGATTATCATCAATACAAGAAAGCCCATAAACAATTTCAAGTTTTTTCAAATTTAGGTGAGCATATTAATAATATTAATCAAAACCAGGTGTTATTGGGAAAAGCGTTTGGGGTAGAAAGCATAGTTCCAATAGGCTTTTAAGTTGTAGTGGCTCAGACTTGATCTGACAGTTACCCGTTTTTAGGGTGTCAGTTCAGGTTTAAACTACAACTAATTATTGAGATTCGTCTCATTATCTATCAGAACACAATATTTAAAACGCAATCATGAATCGCTTGACCAATCAAAGAAATTAAAACTTACGCTCTAGTTCTAACTCTTCTTTAAATATGACATTAGGGCAAAATGCTAAGATTAGTTTTTTATAAAAGTCTTTATCTTTAGCTCTACGGCCAAATATGACCTCTTTTATTTCTAATTCTACAAATTTTGAATATTGAACAAATACCCTGTGTTCCTCTTCATAATCCCATATTTCAAGCTTATGTGACAGAACCCTTTTGGCTGCTTCCGCAGGCTCATTTTCGAGCTTATTTGTTAAAGCGCTTAATCCGTCATACATTACCTTTTCTATTTCATATTTATTTGGGCAGACTTCAACTCCAATACAAATCCCAGTATGACCTCCAGCATAATGCGCCCACATTAAGTCATTATTAGCGATTTCTGAAAGAGAACAAATTCCATAACTTGACTTCTCACCCTTCAATGCTGACTTAAATTCTGGATTTAAACTGCCGGACCGATGAAAATAATGTCCTTCCATAGGATCGTTCATTTCAGTGTAATGAGCTGCATAAAGCCTCTGATTCATAAATATGTCTATTAAAAATCTCAAATTTTCCAAATTTCTATATTTGTATAAAATCACTCTAAATCCTTATAAATTATGATGTAGCTTTACTATCAACACCTAATAATTTTTCGTGTTTTTTAATCAGTCTTGCTCTATATTCATGCGACCATTCTTCAGAATCATACATTCTTTCGTGGCTATGATTCTGGTTCATTGTCATCTCAGAAATAAATTGAATGTCCTTTTTGTCTATGTGACCTTCAAAGTGAGTGAGTTCTTCCGAATTTTGCACATCAATTGAACCACGTAAAATCTCGTTGAATACCTTGTCATTGCTGGCATATATACCTTCTTGTTGCGGTTCTCTTTCTGTCCACATTCTGAAATACCTATTTAGGGTATAAAGATCCCAAGTCATATTAAACAAGCTTTTCAATTTTCTTTCAGGTGAATCGTTTAGCTTAACCTTCATCATCCTTCTAAGTGGCTTATCACCAAAATATATAATCGCGAACACGATTACTACCAATGAAAGTCTAAACTCTTTTATCATCCATTCTATTAGTTTCTTCAGCTTGGACTTTTTATTAAGAGCATCTATTAGGGATGTATTTGTGATGTAAAGAATCATTAAATACATCGAGTCCCATTCAATCAATCTACGATACTTAGTTAGCCCTTTCTGGACTTTCTCATGCTCAACATTGTGCCCCTCAGAGGGCGTGAATTTTTCAATGAATCCTAGTGAATACTGAGCTAAAAGCTCATTACTTGTATTGTTTATTCTTTGAAATAATTCTAGATCGGTAGTTAACTCATCAAGGAGTGCCTGATCATTACTATAATTTAATTTTTCATAAACAGCATATGTCGGATCTAGCTCGATTTCTGCAATTTGGCAGAATGCAACTAGTGCTATAGCATCTTTAAACTCTTCTTTAGGTGAATTCTTTTTAATCGAATTTATAATAAACTGATAAATATTTACATCTAGGTAAACAGTGTAAATTACATTGTTGACGAGCTTGTTTTGCCGATAGTTAGCGAAATTATATACATCAGTATTATCTACTTTTGGAAAGTTATGTACGAGCCAGTTTCTCTTTACTAGCCTTTCTACAAGTTCCTCAAGGTATTTCGGGTAAGCAAATGCCATATCCATATTTTCTTGCATTAAGTTGTCCTTGATTTAAAACAAAATTTTACAGAATTAATAAGAGAGTAACTTGTAAGAGAGGAAGAGTCTATTGAAGAGAGGGAGTTCCCTTGCATTAAAGTGAGAGGCTATTTATCTTATATTGATCACTACTCAAAAGAGGTAATATTTTGAATTAATACAAATGCACTTTTTAAATGCAATAAAGTGAGTTTCCATACAATAGAATGCAACCGTGGCTTGTAGCTCATTAGATTACCCTAAAACGATCCTGCTTCATTAGCATGATCTAGCCCTATATCGGATTGATCAAAAGCTTAAAATAAATGCTTGTAAATCTATTTTATATCAGACCGATTGGTCTCTTATATTTGTAAATTTTTATAAACAAAGAAAGCCCTTACTAAAGAAGATACATTTATTGTTTTAAGATGGTAAGTCATGTTGTTGTGAATATGCATACAATTAAAAAAAATTTACTACTTACAAATCGCATAAACATATAATTAAAGTCCATAGCTGATTCACAGGGCTTGCTCAGCTTCATTCTCGCTCTTGGCGGTATTCTCTTTTTAAATGACATTTTACAAATTCAATACGATAATATATAGGTTTAATCTATTTAGCCATCTAAACGTTTAGATGTTGACATATCTAGCAATCTAAGTAGTATTGTAAGTATAGTTTTTCTATACTTTGTTTGCTTTTTCTTCGTCATAGGTGCGTTATGCCAATTAAAATTCCAGATCAATTACCTGCATTATCAGTGTTAGATAAAGAAAATATTTTTGTTATGTCTGAACATAGGGCCATTTCTCAAGAAATACGCCCAATGCAAGTCGCTATTTTGAATTTAATGCCAAATAAAATTGAAACAGAAGTGCAAATACTGCGCATGTTGTCGAATACCCCATTACAAATAAATATAGAGTTTATTCGTATTAATGCCAATGAATCGAAAAATACCCCAACAGAGCATTTAGATACCTTTTACCATTTATTTGATGATGTAAAACATAAACAATATGATGGTTTAATTATTACTGGAGCGCCGTTAGCTTTACTTGATTATTCACAAGTTACTTTTTGGGATAAAATATGTGAAGTCTTTGATTGGGCAGAAAAAAATGTTACTTCAACAATGTTTTCTTGTTGGGCTGCACATGCCGCGCTGTACCATCACTATGGTTTGAATCGCCATTTAAGAAAAAACAAATTATCGGGAATTTTTAATCACAAAGCACTTGATGAAAAAGAACCTTTAACGCGTGGCTTTGATGAAAATTTTAATGTGCCGCATTCTCGCTATGGCTACATTGATAAATCAGATTATGAAAGTATTTCACAAATAAAAGTCTTAGCAGAATCTGAAGAAGCTGGAGTTTATTTAGCTGCGAGTAAAAATAAGCAACAAGTTTATTTAACAGGCCATCCTGAATATGATACCTCTACTTTACACGAAGAATTTTTACGTGATAGCTTAAATGATAGTGGCACGGCGATACCTAAAAATTATTATAAAGACGATAACCAAAATAATCCTCCTATTGGTTCTTGGCGAAGTCATGGTAGTCTATTATTTACTAATTGGCTTAATTATTATGTTTATCAAATTACCCCATATAAATTGGATGCTTCTAATATCAAAGCAATACATCCAGATACCGTCATTTAAGTTTTGTAGATATCCCAAATTTGATTTAAAGATTTATCCATAGGAAACCGATACACCATGAAAAAACATCCTTCATTCGCTTTATTCGAACAGCAATTGGCTAAAAATATTCTAATTCTTGATGGTGCTATGGGAACAATGATCCAAGCCTATAAGTTTGAAGAACAAGATTTTAGAGCAGAGCGATTTGCTGATTGGCATACGGATGTTAAAGGCAATAATGATATGTTAGTGCTTACTCAGCCTGATATCATAAAAGCGATTCACCTTGAATACCTTGAAGCCGGTGCAGATATTCTTGAAACCAATACATTTAACGCCACTACGATTGCTATGGCCGATTATGATATGGAAGAGTACAGCGCTGAAATTAACTTTGCAGCGGCTAAAATTGCCCGTGCAGCAGCAGATGAATACACCAAAAAAAACCCTGAACGTCCTCGTTTTGTTGCCGGTGTTTTAGGTCCAACAAACCGTACCTGTTCAATTTCACCGGATGTGAATGATCCTGCATTTCGTAACGTTACTTTTGATGAATTAAAAGAAGCATACATAGAATCAACTAAAGCCTTAATTGAAGGTGGCAGTGACATTATTCTTATCGAAACCATTTTCGATACCTTAAACGCTAAAGCCGCCATTTTTGCTGTTGAAGTAGTTTTTGAAGAGTTAGGTGTGCGTTTACCGGTAATGATTTCAGGCACAATCACCGATGCCTCTGGTCGTACATTATCCGGTCAAACGACCGAAGCGTTTTATAACTCTTTACGTCACGCTAAGCCGATTTCATTTGGTTTAAATTGTGCTTTAGGACCTGTTGAATTACGTCAATATGTTGCTGAACTAAGCCGAATCTCTGATTTCGCGGTTTCTGCACATCCGAATGCAGGTTTACCTAATGCTTTTGGTGAATACGACTTTAGCGTTGAAGACATGAATACCCATGTTGCTGAATGGGCTGAGGCGGGTTTCTTAAATATTATTGGTGGTTGTTGTGGTACAACACCTGCCCATATTAAAGGTATGGCTGAAGCAGTTGCGAATATTGCACCGCGTAAAATAGAGGCACGTAAAATTGCTTGTCGCTTATCTGGTTTAGAAGCGTTAACCATCGAAAAAGATTCGTTATTTGTTAACGTGGGCGAAAGAGCTAACGTTACTGGCTCTGCCGTGTTTAAACGTTTAATCACCGAAGAAAAATACGATGAAGCCATTGCTGTAGCACTACAACAAGTAGAAAACGGCGCGCAAATTATTGATATCAACATGGATGAAGGCATGTTGGACTCAAAAGCTGCGATGGTACGTTACTTAAACCTCATTGCCGGTGAGCCTGATATTGCCAAAGTACCAATCATGCTTGATTCATCTAAATGGGATATTTTAGAAGAAGGCTTAAAGTGTATACAAGGCAAAGGCATAGTTAACTCTATCAGCTTAAAAGAAGGGGAAGATAACTTCCGCGAGCAAGCTGAATTATTAAGACGTTACGGTGCTGCTGTTATTGTTATGGCGTTTGATGAAGAAGGTCAAGCCGACACGCGCGCACGTAAATACGAAATTTGTCATCGAGCTTATCATATTTTGGTTGATGAAATTGGTTTCCCCGCAGAAGATATTATTTTTGATCCTAATATTTTTGCGGTAGCTACCGGAATTGATGAGCATAACAACTACGCGGTTGATTTCATTGAAGCGGTTAAAGATATTAAAGATAATTTACCTTATGCTATGATTTCAGGTGGTGTATCAAATGTATCGTTTTCATTCCGTGGTAATAACCCTGTTCGCGAAGCTATTCATGCAGTATTTCTTTATTACGCCATTAAAAACGGTATGGATATGGGGATTGTAAATGCAGGCCAACTCGCCATTTATTCTGACCTACCCAAAGATTTAAAAGACGCGGTAGAAGACGTTATCAGCAATAGTGATGATGGTGCCACTGAGCGTTTACTTGATGTTGCTGAAAACTATCGTGGTCAAGCGGGCAGCCAAAACAATAAAGCCGATTTGTCATGGCGTGAATTGCCTGTAGTAAAACGTATTGAGCATTCGCTAGTAAAAGGCATTAATGAATTTATCATTGAAGATACTGAAGAGGCACGATTAGCTGCCGAACGACCTATCGATGTGATTGAAGGTCCGTTAATGGACGGCATGAATGTGGTAGGCGATTTATTTGGTGCCGGCGAAATGTTCTTACCACAAGTGGTTAAGTCTGCTCGTGTAATGAAACAAGCGGTTGCGCATTTGAATCCCTTTATTGAAGCAGAAAAAACCGAGGTTAAGTCAAACGGTAAAGTATTATTAGCTACCGTTAAAGGCGATGTACATGACATCGGTAAAAACATTGTTGGTGTTGTGCTTCAGTGTAATAACTATGACATTATTGACTTAGGCGTGATGGTTTCTTGTGAAGATATTTTACGTGTAGCCAAAGAAGAAAAAGTCGACATTATTGGTTTATCAGGCTTGATCACACCGTCTCTTGATGAAATGGTGCATGTAGCTAAAGAAATGAAACGTCAAGACTTTGAGTTACCATTACTGATTGGTGGTGCAACAACGTCGAAAGCTCATACAGCTGTTAAAATTGAGCCACAATATGAACACCCTGTAGTGTATGTTCCTAATGCTTCACGTTCAGTATCGGTAGTAAGTGCGTTACTTTCTGATGAGCTACGACCTGCCTTTATGCAGCGTCAAAAAGAAGAGTATGTGAAAGTTCGTGAACGTCATTATAAAAAGGGTCCACGCTCAAGTTTAATTTCCCTTGAAGATGCTCGTGCTAATGCAGCGCCAATCTCATTTGAAAATTACACGCCGACTAAACCGAAGAACTTAGGTGTTACTGTACTTGATAATATTGATTTAAATATTGTGCGTAACTACATTGATTGGACGCCATTTTTTATGACTTGGCAGTTATCAGGTAAATACCCACTTATTTTAAAACATGAAGTTGTCGGTCATGAAGCTACTAAATTATTTAATGATGCTAATGCATTACTTGATGACGTTATTAACAATAAAAAGTTAACGGCAAAAGCGGTATTTGGTTTATTCCCGGCTTATCGTGAAAAAGATGATGTTGTGTTATTTGCTGATGAAGCACGTGAAACGCCAATTACTAAGTTTCATCAATTACGTCAACAAAGTAAAAAACCAGCAGGACAGTTTAACCGTTGTTTATCTGACTATATTGCCACTAAAGAGTCTGGCATTAATGATTACATAGGCGGTTTTGCTGTTTCATCTGGTTTTGGCTGTGACGAATTGGTGAAAGCATTTGACGCAGAAAATGATGACTACAACAGCATACTCATTAAAGCGGTAGCCGATAGGTTAGCAGAAGCAACTGCCGAATATTTACATGAGCAAGTACGTAAAGAATATTGGGGTTATGCGCCAGACGAAAATTTGGAAAATGACGATCTAATTCGTGAAAAATATCAAGGTATTCGCCCAGCGCCAGGTTACCCTGCATGTCCTGAACATACTGAAAAAGGCTTGTTATGGGAACTACTTGATGTTGAAAATAACATTGGCATGGAACTAACCTCAAGCTTTGCCATGTGGCCAGGTGCAGCGGTAAGTGGTTTCTATTTTGCTCATCCAGATGCCAAATACTTTGCTGTAGCTAAAGTAGCTAAAGACCAAGTTGAAAACTATGCCTCGCGCAAAGAAATGACCATGCCACAAGCTGAACGTTGGCTATCAGCCAATTTAGACTACGAGCCAGAGTAATAAGTTAAATAAACGAGCATGCTATTAATCTTGAATGTTAAACTTTGTTGCACTCTTGTGAAGTATATGTGCTTTATACCAATCTCACTAACTATGTGATCATTTCTACTTGCTAAAATCACCAACTACATCGTTATTTATTTAATAATTAGAACAACTAGTTATTGAAATAAATGCCTTGTATTTGGCAATTTTT
>Ga0193951_1000740_pt1 | contig 14598 bp, 11 predicted proteins | sample BB_2_MG_FD_140370 | JGI IMG/M metagenome (GOLD analysis project Ga0193951, IMG submission 140370) | Microbial mat bacterial communities from the Broadkill River, Lewes, Delaware, United States - BB_2_MG | ecosystem: Environmental > Aquatic > Freshwater > River > Microbial mats | place: USA... | reverse complement strand
GATCTCGCTTTTAGTGGAATGCATATAGTTGAACAGCACTTACTTCAGCAAATGGGTGCGGTAAGGCCTTTTTCAATTATAAAAGCCTACTTAGATTTGGCCAAATCGAATGTAATTAAGGGTTATAAAGTGGCCGATAGCGAAACTTGGTTTGATGTAGGAACCATCGATAAACTAAGGGACGCAGAATTAAAATATTAATCAGGGAAATAACTAACTAATGAGTGAAATTCAAAGTGGAACAGGGAGGGGACGCCTGGGCGACCCGCTTCAGCAATTTATTAAATTCTTTTCAAGTGGTAGTGTTTTATTAATGATTGCAACAGTTATTGCTGTTGTATGGGCTAACTTAGATCAGGATACCTATCATCACTTTTGGCACAATCCTTTTGGTATAACGTCAAAATTATTTAGTGTAGAAATGGGACTATTGCACTGGATTAATGACGGCTTAATGGCTGTTTTTTTCTTTGTGGTAGGTTTGGAGATTAAGCGCGAGTTTTTGGCGGGCGAACTGAGCTCTTTTAAGCAAGCCTCATTACCTATTTTTGCTGCCGTTGGCGGTATGCTAATCCCAATTGCCATCTATATCGTGTTTGGTTTTGAAGGTACAGGTTCTAAAGGGTGGGGCATTCCAATGGCTACCGATATTGCCTTTTCGCTTGGTATATTATCGTTGCTAGGTAAGCGCGTGCCATTAGCTCTTAAAGTTTTTTTAACGGCCCTAGCTATTGTCGATGACTTGGGAGCGGTATTGGTAATTGCTTTGTTTTATGGTGGTGACCTTAATTGGACCTACCTCTTAATTGCAGGTTTGTTATTAATTTTATTGGCCTTTGCTAACTTGCGCAATATTCAGAACCTAAAAATTTACACATTCTTAGGCTTCGTAATCTGGTATTTATTTTTGCAGTCAGGGGTTAATGGCCCGGGATCAGGCTTACACGCCACCATAGCAGGCGTGCTAATTGCATTTACCATCCCAGCGCGTCCAAAGGTTCATGTTAATGAGTTTTTATCGCGTATTAAAACCGGGTCGACGCGCTTTGATTCTGTGCCTAAGAGTGATGATGAGCGCGTGTTAACAAATGACCAGTTATACGCCATTAATGATATTGAATACAGTGCTAAGAAGGTGCAAAGTCCTTTACAGTTAATAGAGCATCAGTTCCATGGTTTTATAAGTCTGTTTGTTTTACCAGTATTTGCCTTAGCCAATGCGGGAGTCACCATATTTAGTGATGGCGATGGCGAAGTGTTCACTTCATTATCCTTAGCCATAGCGTTTAGTTTAGTTGTGGGTAAAGGTATTGGTATTACTATCTTCGCTTGGTTAGCCGTTAGGCTTGGAGTAGCAATTAAACCCAAGAAATCATCATGGTTATCCTTTTTAGGGTTGGCACTATTGGGTGGTATAGGTTTTACCATGTCTATTTTTATCGCCAGTTTAGGTTTTAAAGAAAGTGCCGAATTACTAAATCAAGCCAAAATTGGCATTTTTATAGGTTCAATAGTGGCTGGTTTATTTGGCTTCTATGTGCTTAAGTATTCCTTAAAAAAGGATGAAGACAGCCGGCCAATAACATCTAAATAAAAAAATGAATTATAAAGGAGTACTTAAGGGTGCTCCTTTTTTTATGTGTCCATCATTTTGCTTGGTGATAAACAGTTTATCTAAAAGTTAAGGGGGAATAAATGGAGTACTTCATAACATCACACAAAGGCGAATTGGCCGCCATTATCACTGCCATTTGTTGGACATTTACGTCCTTATCGTTTGAAGCTGCTGGTAAGAAGGTGGGCTCTATGCCCGTTAATATCATTCGTTTAGTTATAGCTATAGTATTGCTGGGTACCTTGCAATTTTTTCGTTTCGGCTATTTTTTTCCTCAAGGAGCAGATGCCTTTCAATGGCTTTGGTTAAGCATTAGTGGATTAGTAGGGTTTGTTATTGGTGATATGCTATTGTTTCAGGCCTTTGTTGTTATTGGGGCACGCATATCTATGTTGGTAATGGCATTATCACCTCCTTTAGCGGCACTGTTTGGCTGGGTTATACTAGGCGAAGAGCTCACGTTGGCGCATGTAATTGGTATGCTTATTACCATGCTCGGCATATCCATCGTTATACTCGGCAAGCCAATTAAAGGTAAACGAATAGAGATGAAGTACCCGGTTAAGGGTGTGCTGTTGGCTTTTGGAGGCGCTACAGGCCAGGGCCTAGGTTTAGTATTAAGCAAATATGGAATGGGAGATTATGACCCAGCCTCTGCCACAATGATTCGCGTAATTGCTGGTACTATTGGGTTTGCTCTGTTATTTATTTTTACGGGGCATTGGCCGAAAGTAATTGGTGCCCTTAAGCATGGTATCGCCTTGGTATTCATTTCAATTGGAGCGTTTTTTGGTCCATTCTTAGGTGTTTCATTTTCGCTGTTTGCTGTTCAAAATACAACTACTGGTGTAGCCTCAACCATCATGGCAATTGTTCCGGTTCTTATTATTCCACCTGCTGTACTTCTTTTCAAAGAGAAAGTAACGGGCAAGGAAGTAATTGGTGCTACACTAGCAGTTTTAGGCGTATTTGTGCTATTTTGGTTTTAACCTGTAATTTTTAACATGACCTTTGCTGCTGTTAGCAAAGTACCTACCATTATAATAATAGCAAACCAGATTACTTTTGAGTCGGTGCCAAAGGATTCTGCAAGACTTGATTTAAAGAGGCGTTTGTTATGATTTGTAACGGCAATTAGTCTTGGTATCAATTTGATGTATAATGAGTAAACCAGTTGTCCTAACAATAAACCTAATAGTAAGCCGCCAATAATATCACCTGGGTAATGAACTCCCATGTACATTCTGGAATATGCATTGATAGCAGCCCAAGCAAAAATAAAAATAGTATAGGTGCGTTTTCTAAATAGCAAGGATGTGAACATGGCCAAACCAAACGAATTGGTTGAATGCGATGATACAAAACCAAACATGCCACCCCTTTTACCATTTATAAGGTGTACTAAGTATTGTAGGTCAGGATCTCTGGATGGTCTTAAACGTTCAAAACCTTCTTTAAAAACATTAGTTGAAATCTGATCACATAGTGTTATGAGTAGTCCAATGGCCAGCACCGTTCCAAGACCGCGTAAGCCCTGGTTCTTAAAAATTATGTAGGCAATTGTTAAATATAATGGTACCCAAACTTCCTTGCTAGTAAACATCCAGAAGAAATTATCCCAATAGCCATTGTGGAAGCTGTTTATAAATAAAAGAAGTTCTTGATCAAATTCGATTAGTGATTGAATAAATGCCATGGTGCCAAATTTTTTTCGAAAATAGCTTTTTCTTCCGTATTATACACCGTTTTGCGACGTTTCATACTTGATTTTCTATGTTTGGTTGACTTTTTTGTATTTGTCATAAATGTTATGATTACATTTGATCTAGACTTTAACTTTAATGATCCTAACGGAAATGATTAAATCTTCACAATGGTTTTGCCTAGCGGCTTGTTTGCTGTTTTCACTATCTGTTATTGAAGCTCAGCAAGTTGTAGTGTCGGGAGTGGTGTGTGATGCAAATAACAACGAAGGGATACCCATGGTAAGTGTATATTTTAAAGGTACAACCATTGGTACAGTCTCAGCTAACGATGGTAGCTTTAAGATTTCCTCTCAAAGTAAAATGGATACCATTGTCTTTTCTTCAGTTGGTTATGTTAGATACGAATTGCCAATTTATAGCCTTCAAATCCCAATCAGAATTCAATTAATATCTGATGACGTTAATTTGAATGAGGTTGATGTCAAACCCGATGATTCAAGAGTAAGGTGGCTGCTCAAGCAGCTGATGGCGAATAAGCAAAGAAATAATCCAGATAAACACCATCGCTATTCATACGAGAAATATACAAAATGGGAATACAATATTTGTAATGTTGATAGCTCATTGATGAATATGAACGCATTTAAAGATCATCAGTCCCTTTTTAAATTCAAGGGTGATGGTAGTCAATATCTACCAGTGTACTTGTCAGAGCAAGTGGTACATAACCAAGTACAAGATAAACCGCAACGGCAAAAGTCAACCATTGTAGCAGATAAAACGGTAGGTCTCGGCGTGCTAGGTGATTACGAGATCAGTGGATATACATCGGGCCTAGATATTCAATATAATTTTTACACTAATTATGTAAAGGTGTTTGAAGAAAACTTTGTTAGTCCTGCAGCTACCAATGGTTGGTTTTACTACAATTACTATTTAGAAGATAGCGTAAACATTGACAAACAAAAGCATTATACCATTCTGTTTGTACCGAAACGTAAACATGATAAAGTGTTTAGGGGTAGGATGATACTTGAAGATAAGAATTTCTCAATAGTAAATATTAAGGCTGCTCTATCATCAAAAACAAATGTCAATTTTTTGAAAAATATGGAGCTTTTCATGAGCTACCAGTTGATTGATGGAAAGTACCCTTTCTATCAGCACCAAAGAATTGATGCTAGTTTCGATTATCTACCTTTTGATATTGGTAGTAAAAAGCGTGAGATGGGCTTAGATTTTAAACAATATGCTTCATTTACAGATGTACAAATTAATTCGCAAAAAGAGGTGAAATTAAGTGCTCGAAGCTTGAGCTACGAGTCCATTAAACTACATAACGCTGCTACTCGCGATGAGGACTATTGGAATAAGGCAAGGCATATCCCTCTTGAAAGAACAGATGAAGAGACCTATACTGTTATCGATTCCATTAATAATATTCCGCTTATTAAGGTCTTAGACAATTCGGCTCGTATGATGATGACCGGCTATTATGACGTGGGAAAAGTGGAACTTGGGCCTTATATGGATTTTGTACAGGCCAATAAAATTGAAGGCTGGCGTATGTTTATGGGCGGGCGTACAAGTAGTGAGATCAGTACCAACTGGATGGTATGGGGCGGATTAGGTTATGGAACGCGTACCAAAAAAGTGACTGGATCACTTGGTGCCGGCTATAAGCTAAAAACACCAAAGCGTAAAGTATTTAAGTTGTCGTACGATGACCGATACATTAGAATGGGGGAGAATAGAAAAATTCTATACCTCTACGAAAATATGCTGACGCCGTCAGAAAACAACTTAGTTTCCGCTTTTTTTGTTCGTGATGAATTTAATGAATTGCAACGCCAACAGAAGATTAATTTTAATTATGAGCACGAATGGCGAACGGGTGTTTCTTCATCTTTAAATGTTGACTACAGAAAACAATATTCACCAGAGTATTATCCATTTATTAGTCAAGCATCTCCTGTAAATGCTCTTGATATTTATGAAGCGACTGTTGATTTTAGGTTTTCGTTTAAGGAAAAAGTGATAGATGATGATTTTATGCGTTTATACGTATCTACTGATTATCCGATCTTTAATGTGTCTTTTACCGCTGGTCAAGCAGCCTTTGACTCAGAGACTCTTAATTATACAAAAGCCCATGCTACCATTAAACACCGTGTTAATTTAGGTCAAACTTACTTTAGGTATGCTTTAGAGGCCGGTGCTATTTTCGGTAAAGTACCTTTTACTTTGTTAGAAATTCCGCGAGGTAATGAGACATATGGCTATTACATTTATGATTTTAATATGGTAGATTATTTAGAGTTTGCACATGATCGTTACCTACATCTTTATACCGATTATCATTTGAATGGTTTTGTTTTTAATCGGATGCCACTTCTGAAAAACTTAGGCTTACGAGAGGTGTTCTCTGCAAAAGCCATGATTGGTAGTTTGAGCGATAAGCAATACGAAACGATTGATATGCCTTCTTCTGTTGCAAGCTTAGAAGGACCATATGTTGAAGTGGGTGCAGGGCTTGAGAATATTATTCGTTTATTTCGTGTAGAAGCGGTGTGGCGAGTAACACCACAATCTATCACAGGGGCCCCAAACTTTGGTATTCGTGCCAAGTTTGAATTAAGTTTGTAATCATTTTAGCGAGTATAATATGTTAATTGTTTCACAATAAAGTTATTCTTCATTTTTTTTTTGTAATCTTGTGGTGATGATCAATATGAGGGAAAAAATAGCATATTTACTTTTGGCCATATACGGAATTGTATTTGCCCATAATGTCATTCCCCATCATCATCACAATGATTTGCTTTTTAACTTGACACAAGTATTTGAAGGTGAAGACGTACATGGGCATATGCACATATGTAAAGCGCATGATTCGCAAAATGTCTTGAATACAGTAAAGGAACATATTAGGCATGAGCATAACCATGAGGATCATGAGGCTTGTCATTTTGATGTTCGACCCGTTGTTAGTAAAACGCTAACGGTTTATTTTATTTTATCTTTAGTTAATAGTTTTAAGTCTAAAATACCTGTGAAGGAGCTACCTAAACAGGATTACATTTATTACCCCCAAAAGCTATTAGAAAGTTATAATTTCGCGGTTCCTCTCCGCGCGCCACCTTTTTTTTTGTGATTCAATAAAGACATTATCCAACACTAATATCTAAGGTATAGAATTGTTCGTGTTGGTATTATCATTTATTAACTAATTCAATCTTTGAATCATGAAAAAATTATTAACTGTATTGGCTATATCAGCCTTGGTTTTATCATCTTGCGGTACTAAAAAAGCAGAAAATAAGGAAGGTACACATGTACATGAAGATGGTGCTGTGCACGAATCCCATGAGCATGAAGCTCCAGTGCAAGAGGCGTATGAAGTCGAGGAAGAGCACGCTGTTAAAGACAGTAGTAATAGAACTGAACACGAAGAAGAGCATAAGCACGACCATGACCATAGTCACGAGTAATTGCTTATGAAAATACTGAGGATGTCTATTTAGGAGCAGACCGTTTCGTCTTTTTTTATTTACCCGAAATATTTGCAGCTTACAGGTATGGCGAAATTGAAAATTCCTGCTTGACATCCTCAATCTTTTTCAATCCTTCTTTATTCAAAGATTGGCTTTAAGCTTATAATTATGACATTTTATAAAAGTGTTGCCTTGCTAGTAGGTGTTTTTACATTTATTGCATGTAAGCAATCTAATACAGCGCACAGTTTACATGCGCACGATACTGTAACCATTCCTTATACTGGCTATTCAAAACAAATTGAGGTTTTTGCCGATGTACAGCCTTTTGCAGTAGGCACTAATTCAGAACTAGTTGTTCATTTTACCGATTTAAAAACTTTTAAACCCATTGATGCCGAGCAAGTAACTGCCATGCTTATCGTTGGAAAAAAAGGCTTGCGTCAAACGACTAATGAGGCTGATAAAACAGGTATTTATAGGTTTGTTTTTCAGCCTAATGAGGCAGGTATTGGTCATTTAAAATTTAAACTGGAGGTTAACGGTAATGAGCAAACGGTTAGTATACCGAATGTTGAAGTTTATGCTGATACGCATAATGCGGTGCATCTTGCCGAAGAACTCATTCCTACTTCTCCTAATGCCATTACTTTCACGAAGGAGCAATCGTGGAAGGTTGATTTTCAAACTCAATTACCAAGCTATAATAATATTGGAAATAGTATAAAAACAGTGGCAAAAGTTAGCGCTTCGCCGCTTAGCAGACATATAGTTGCTGCGAAGTCAAATGGTTTTGCTCAATTTACATCTGGAATTATATCAGAAGGAAGAGCCGTAAAAAATAACGAATGGCTAATGACTATTTTGGGTGATGGTTTAACTGAGAATAATGCCATAGTACGGCTGCAAGATGCTAAAGTGGAGTTAGAGATTGCAAAGGCTGGTTTCGATCGTGATAAGCGTTTGATAGAGCAGAGTATTGTATCTGAAAGTCAGCTCTTGGAGTCTAAATCGCGCTATGATAAGGCTAACACGCAATGGAGTAGCTTACAAAAAACTATGGACCAATCAGGTGAAAAGGTAATGGTTAAGCATAGTGGCTTTATCCACGAGTTATTAGTGCAAAATGGTGAGTTTGTTAAAGCAGGCGCCTCTTTGTTTACTGTAATTAGCCCTAATAGAATGGTGTTAAAAGCGATGGTGCCAACATCTCATCTCATAGATTTACAATCGCTATATGATGCTACAATTGAATTAGATAATGGTAAGGTAATCGCTTTAGAAAAGCTAAATGGGAGAATAGTATCCGTTGCTCAATCTGTTAGTGAAGGAACTTATTTGTTACCCGTGATCCTAGAAGTTGACTATCATCAGGCATTAGTAAGCGGAGGTTTTGCGAATGTTTACCTTATAACAAAAAGCGAAGTGCCTGTTGTTGTAGTGCCAGAAACGGCTATTGCTGAGACTCAAGGCCTGTATTTTGTGTATACCCAACTTACGCCAGAGCTTTTTGAACGCCGTCAAGTAATGATTGGTGTGACCGATGGGCAAAGCAGAGTGATTACTTCTGGCCTAAAAAGTACTGAACGTATTGTATCACGCGGTGCTACTTTGGTAAAATTAGCAGCTATTTCTAATACAATTGACCCACATGCTGGTCATGTTCATTAAGGAGGATTCATTATGTTGAATAAAATAATATATTTCTCGCTCCATAATAAACTACTGGTATTATTGGGGGCGACATTATTGATGATGGTGGGTATTTATACCGCTAATGATATGGATGTAGATGTGTTTCCAGATTTGACAGCCCCAACGGTGGTTGTGATGACGGACGCACACGGTATGGCAACAGAAGAGGTTGAGCGCCTCGTAACGTTTCCTATTGAAACCGCTGTTAATGGTGCTACAGATGTGCGTAGGGTACGTTCGGCGAGTTCACAGGGCTTTTCATTCGTTTGGGTTGAGTTTGATTGGGGAACTGATGTATTTAAAGCACGACAGATTGTGAGTGAAAAGTTGGTGACTCTCGCAGGTACGATGCCTTTGGGTATTTCTCAACCTATTCTGGCTCCACAATCAAGTGTGATGGGAGAGGTTTTATTTATTGGGCTGCAATCGGATAGTACCGATATGATGAAATTACGTACTATTGCCGATTGGCAAGTTAAACCGCTGCTACTGGCAACAGGTGGTGTGTCTCAAGTCACTATTATTGGCGGTGATTATAAACAGTACAAAGTTTTGGCCAACCCACATAAAATGATGCACTATAACGTGACGCTTGATCAACTGGCTGAGGTATGTAAAGGGATTAGTCAGAATAGTACTGGTGGTGTTGTACGTCAATATGATAATGAATATGTTGTGCGCGGTTTAGGACGTAGCGCAGATCTTAAAGTGCTTGGCAATTCACTTGTGCGGCAAAATAATGGTTGGCCTATTTTTGTTAAAGATGTTGCAGATGTAGTGGTAGAGCCAGCTGTTAAAATGGGCTATGCCTCTCAGAATGCCTCACCTGCTATAATTATCTCGATTTCTAAGCAGCCATCAACTAATACATTGGATTTAACACGGCGTATAGAAGCTAATTTGGATGAGTTACGTGAAACTTTACCACCTGATATAGTTTTAGATACCACGATTTTTAGACAGGCCGATTTTATTGAAACCTCAGTAACTAACGTGCAACGTGCCCTTTTAGAAGGTGGTTTATTTGTAGTTATAATTCTGTTTTTGTTTTTAGGGAGTTTTCGCACTACAGTTATCTCTTTGTTGGCTATTCCATTGTCCTTGTTAGGTGCCATCATCACCTTAAAATACATGGATTTAAATATTAATACCATGAGTTTGGGTGGTATGGCCATTGCCATTGGTTCTTTAGTTGATGATGCTATTATTGACGTAGAGAATGTTTATAAACGCTTACGTCAGAATTACCAGAAGCCGCAAATATTGCGCGAGTCGGCTATTAATATTGTTTATGAGGCGTCGAAAGAAATTAGGGCATCTATATTAAACGCCACTTTAATAATTATCGTGGCATTTATTCCTTTGTTCTTTTTATCTGGTATGGAGGGGCGTATGCTTCGTCCGTTGGGTATTGCTTACATTGTATCTCTCTTTATGTCATTAATTATCGCAATGACAATAACACCATTGCTCTGTTACTTATTGCTTTCAAATGACAAGTATTTAAGTAAAAAAGAAAAGGAAGGGAGATTAACCCGCTTTTTGCAGAATACTTACAAACGAAGCTTACAATGGGCTTTAGAGCACAAAACGGGATTCTTAATTGGTTCATCGTTGATGTTTTTTATTGCACTGGGGCTTGTTAGTACGATGGGACGTAGTTTTTTGCCAGCCTTTAATGAAGGAGCATTGACCATATCGGCTGTGAGCAAACCAGGTGTTTCGTTGGAAGTAAGTAATGGTTTGGGGAATTTAATAGAATCAGAGCTACACTCTATTCCTGAAGTAACAAGTACAGCACGAAGAACGGGACGTGGAGAATTAGATGAGCATTCGCAAACCACTAATAGTGCAGAGATAGATGTGAACTTTACGATAGATAAGAGAAGCCAAGAGGCTTTTATGGCAGAAGTAAGACAAAAGTTGGCTGCCGTGCCCGGCGTTGCAACAACAGTTGGTCAACCATTGGGACACCGTATTGATCACATGCTATCGGGTACAAGGGCTAATATTGCAATTAAGATATTTGGGCATGACCTTAATCAACTCTTTACTTTGGGTAATCAGTTAAAAGCTTCAATTAGTGGGGTGGAAGGTCTCGTTGATGTAAATGTAGAGCAGCAAACAGAAGTGCCGCAGATACAGATTAAGGCAGACCGAGTTAAACTTGCTATGTATGGTATTAGTATGAATGCTTTTAATGAGTTTGTTGATGTTGCCTTTGCAGGAGAAAAACTAGCTGATATATATGAAGGTCAACGTAGTTTTGATTTGGTGTTGCGTTTTAACCACGATTATACTAATTCGATCGACGGTCTTAAAAAAGCTTTGATTGATACCGGTGATGGCAAGAAAATACCACTAGAGCAAGTGGCTACCATTACTTCGGCAGCAGGTCCAGGTATGATATCTCGTGAGAATGTGCAGCGTAAATTAGTTGTATCAGCTAATGTTGCAGAGCGCGACTTACGAAGTGTAGTTCATGATATTAAAGCAGCCGTTAAATCAGATATTAGTTTACCAGACGGATATAGAATAGAGTATGGTGGTCAGTTTGAGAGTGAGGCAAAAGCTTCACAAACCTTAATGGTAACTTCCATTTTAGCAATCTGTGTCATTTTCTTATTACTCTATCAGGAGTTTAAGAACTCGAAGCTAGCAGGTATTATTCTATTGAATCTACCATTGGCATTGATAGGTGGCGTATTTGCCATTAAGCTTACGTCAGGTATTATTAGTATTCCTGCTATTATAGGGTTTATAACGCTTTTTGGTATTGCCACGCGTAATGGCATCTTATTGGTATCTAACTATCAGCAAATGGAAAAGGATGGGGTTACACTAAAGCAGCTTATCATTCATGGTTCAATAGATCGTTTAAACCCTATACTGATGACAGCATTAACGGCAGCATTGGCATTAATACCACTGGCCCTAAATGGTGATCAGCCGGGTAATGAAATACAGAGCCCTATGGCTAAGGTTATACTAGGTGGATTGTTGACATCCACAGTGTTGAATATGTATGTCATTCCAATCGTGTATTATTTATTACAGAAAAAAAGTGAAACATCGCTTAAGGAAGGAGGCGTATTATGAGATATTTAATGATAATTGGATTCGCCCTAATAAGTGTTCTAACAAAAAGTCAAAAGTCAATGCCTGATTTGCTACAGGCCATTGAGCTTAACAATAAAACACTAAAGGCCATAAGGGCCCAAACAGATGCGTTTAAACTTGGGAATGAAACGGGCTTAAACCCAGCTAATCCTGAAATAGAATACATTTATCAATGGGGTAATACGGATCAATTAGGTCATAAGCAGGAGTTTCATATTAGGCAGAGTTTTGATTTCCCTACAGCTTATCGTTATCGTAAAAGGATGACAGAAAGCCTGAACGAAAAAGCGGAACGCGATTATTTACGTGCCTATAATATCGTAATGTTAGAAGCTCAGAAAATGGCTTATCAGGTGATATACCAGAGCGCATTATTAACTGAGTACCAGACACGGCTGGATCATGCCGAACAAATAGCTAAAGCCTATCATCTTAAGTTTGAAGAGGGTGATGCTAATATTATGGAACGCAATAAAGCTGATATTAATTTACTTAATGTGCGCAATGCCCTAGCCAAAATTAAAGCTGACCAGCAAAATGCAACGGAACAGTTGATAAGTATTAATGGAGGTGCGGCACTTAATATCGAAATAGCTGACTGGCCTTTGGTGCAATTGCCTTTGGATTATGATGAGTGGTTTAATGCGAATGCTGATATCATGCCAGAATTGCAAAGTTTGCAACAGGGCATGGAAGCGAACCGCTACAATGAAAAGCTAAATAAAGCAATGGCACTGCCTAAGTTAACTGGTGGATATAGTGCTGAAAAAGGTGCTGTAGATCAATTTAAAGGCGTGAACCTTGGGTTAACCATTCCTTTATGGGAAAGTAAGAATACCGTTAAGCAAGTTAAGTTAAATGCCATTGCATTTGAACATCAAATAGCCGATACTAGGTTACAGCTGTATCATGGCTTGAAGGCATTGTATACCAAGGCCGTTAATATGAAAGCTGTTTCAGACGACTATAATGAATCCTTATCGGTATTAAGTAATACAGCCTTGTTACGAATTGCGCTTGAAAGCGGCGAGATAAGTATTCTGGAGTATATGATGGAACTGAGTATTTACTATGAAGCGATTGAAAATGGACTCAATGCCGAGCTAGACTACCGATTAAGCGTTGCTCAAATGAAGGCTTTCCAGATTAATTAGACCATATGAAAAGAGCTGTTTTTAAATGCCTCTTATCAATAAAGAACCGTTACTTATTTACACAGCGTAAATAAGAAACGGTTCTCTATAGGTCTAATGATCAATCACTACTAATTGTTCATTTACCAATCCAGGTCAATTTCTTCCAAAGGTATTCCATTGGCCCTTGTTTATGATGTTTTAGCCACCATATGCTGAAGGCAAGTTGGATCAAGAAAACTATGATCGCCGTTATAAAGCTAAAAAATATGTTCATAGTCGTATTTAGACCTAGACCATAACCGTAATACACAAATGAGCCTATCATGGCCATTGTAATATAATTGGTCAAACTCATTTTGCCGTACGGAATAAGGCCGCGTTGCAATCTGGTTAAAACAGCATTGTGCCACAGCAGAATGTATCCAGCTACTAATACAGCGCTAAAAAAGAGGTTTTTAATTGATGGGATAATTATGGCAGAAATGGTTTTTACTGATATGTTAGAATGGTGTTCTGATAGGTAGGATTGTAGCGTGTAAAAGCTGGCAAAACCAACGATTCCAACGGTTAAAGCTATTTTCCAAAACCTAATGTTATCAGTTGATTTATGAAAAATGCCTTTTCTGCCAGATAGCATACCTAGTAAAAATAAAGAAGCCGTTTGAAATAGTCTCCCATTCTCAATTTGCCAAAGGTTAGAGAATAATTGCCCTTCCCACAGATTAGTCCTCAATACTGATAATAGCTTGCCCTCAGCCAATACCGGACTCACCTTGGTAAAGTAGTTCCAGTTAATTTTTTGGTATGCCACATAGTCGATATCTATTACTGAAGCAGCAAACCTATACCATTCTACCGGTTGTAACATGAGTATAATTGCGGTACACAACACCAACTTGTTGCTGGCTTTACTCATGGCAATAAGAATAAAACCAACAATGGCATAAAGCACTAATATATCGCCAGGGTAGAACATGGCATGTAGCTGGGCGAAGAACAGAAGAAGAATTAAACGCCAGGCATAGCGCAGTCTGAAATCATAGCCCAATTTACTTTGATTATCAATTTGAATAAAGAAGCTAAAGCCAAAGAGAAAGGAAAAGATGATATAGGCCTTTCCCGAAAAGATAAAAAACACAGTCTCCCAAATACCCAAATTGATGTCTTTATATGGCTCAAGGGGAGGCGATTGGAAATAATACAGATTAAAGTGTTCGATGAAGTGGATTAAAAGAATGCCCAATAAAGAGAAGCCGCGTAAAGAATCAACGACGTCAATGCGTTTAGTCTTAGAAGTATTCATACACTTTGGATAGTTAGATACGTACTGTTTAAGTATACAAAGGAATAAATACTGATTATTATGGTCTTATTTTGGCTATGTAAAATAGAGGGCTAAGGTTCTAATGGGTGGAATATTGCTAAAGTTGGTGCAATTTCATGTTGCTAATGAGTGATATACATCGCTTCATTCTGAAGCGATGGGACTAAAGAACCAGTCCTTATACGTATTAATCTGAAAAGAAATGGTTCTTTATATTATGCGTAAAAGGTTTAACCGCCAGCTTTCTTCACTTTATAGTTAGCGCCTTTTAATAAGTCCACAATCTTATCGCGAAAGTCTCCCTGAATCAGGATCTCACCTTCTTTGACAGAGCCTCCAACACCACACTTACTTTTTAGCATTTTACCTAAGTCTTTAAGGTCGCCATCTGCACCCACAAAACCAGTAACTAAAGTAACTTTTTTACCACCACGTTGCTTTTTATCAAGCATTACTCGTAGGTCTTGATGTTTAGGTTCTAAGGTATCTTGCTCTTCGTCTTCGTTAT
>Ga0193951_1000735_pt1 | contig 14670 bp, 10 predicted proteins | sample BB_2_MG_FD_140370 | JGI IMG/M metagenome (GOLD analysis project Ga0193951, IMG submission 140370) | Microbial mat bacterial communities from the Broadkill River, Lewes, Delaware, United States - BB_2_MG | ecosystem: Environmental > Aquatic > Freshwater > River > Microbial mats | place: USA... | reverse complement strand
TCACATGTATCAACTAGCCTTTGGTTATGTTTTTGATAATGTAGATTTAGTTATTCTGTTTTCTTGTTCTTTTGTCATCATTTCACAATTAAAAATTAATGTCGCTAATGCTTATGCCGGCTCGTTAGCTTGGTCTAATTTTTTCTCCCGTGTCACACATAACCACCCTGGTCGTGTTGTATGGATGGTTTTTAATGTTGCTATTGCCTTATTACTGATGGAGTTAGGTATTTACCAAACCATTGAAAGTATGCTGTCAGTGTATTCAGTATTAGTCTTGGCTTGGCTCAATTCTGTGGTAGCAGACTTAGTTATTAATAAACCTTTAGGCATAAGCCCCAAACATATCGAATTTAAACGCTCACATTTATACGACATTAATCCTGTTGGCGTTGGTTCAATGTTAATAGCGTCGGTAGTTGGTTTTACTGCACATTTTGGCTGGTATGGTGAAACAGTAAAAGCACTCGCTTCGTTTATTGCTTGTGGCTTACCTTTTATCACAGTGCCATTGATAGGCTGGTTAACTAAAGGTAAGTTCTATTTAATTGATGAGAACAGAGACGAAATAACCAGTATTACCCAATGCCATATTTGTGAAAATAGTTTTGATCAAGAAGACATGACCTTTTGTCCTGCCTACGGCAAAGCCATTTGTTCTTTATGTTGCTCTTTAGATGTACGCTGTGGCGACCAATGCCGCACAGAAGCAACATTATCTAAACAGTCTTATCGTTTATTTAAGCGTTTTTTTAGTGATGCCTTATTAAGTAAACTGTCGACTCCATTAGTACACTTTATTGCCGTCACCATTGCCCTGAGTTGTATTGGCGCAGCTATTATTTTTCTTATTTATGTCCAACTGCCAATGGAAAATAATGAAATTAGAGCTGTTTTTGCCAATACCCTGATTAAAATATTTTTTGTGCTCGTTATTATTATCGGCGTAGTCAGTTGGCTATTTATATTAGCCCGTAGCAGTAATGTTTTAGCGATGCGAGAATTACGCTCGCAAACCAAAGCATTAGCTGACGAATCGAACGCCCATGAAAAAACAGCATTAGCACTGCAAGACGCCAAAGAAATAGCTGAAGCCGCCAACAATGCTAAAAGTCGTTATCTTGCTGGCTTAAGCCATGAATTAAGAACGCCATTAAATGTATTATTAGGTTATGCACAATTATTAAGTCAAGATCAAGAGCTTCCTGCAAGGCAGCGTGAAACATTAGCGATTGTAAAGCGTAATGGGGAACATTTAGCGGATTTAATTGAAGGATTATTAGAGATATCTAAAATTGAAGCGGGTCGAGTCACTCTGCAACGAGATGAATTTAACTTGAAGGCTATTTTGCAACAATTAGTTGATATGTTTCAAATGCAAGCAAACCAAAAAGGCATCAAATTTCATTACATTACCCAAGAGTCTGTACCTGATTATGTTGCAGCAGATAAACAACGTTTTCGCCAAATTCTGATTAATTTAATTTCTAATGCCATTAAGTATACCGCCCAAGGTTCAATAATATTTGAAGTGAGTTATCGTAGCCAAGTAGCCAGTTTTAGTATCACTGACACCGGCGTAGGTATCTCTCAAGAGAACCAAGAGTTGATATTCAAGCCGTTTGAGCAGGTACGAAATTCTCATTCACAAGCCGTTGGCGGTACAGGATTAGGCTTAACCATTTCCCGCTCACTTGCGGAGTTAATGGGCGGGGAAATAACCTTAGCGAGCACTTTAGGTCAAGGCTCAACCTTCACATTTCGCTTAATGCTATCATCAATTAGTCGAAAACAAAGTGAACCTGAATATGCTAAAACCAAGGCTATTGGCTATGATGGCAGCCGACAACATATTTTAGTAGTTGATGACGATGAAAATCAACGACGTTTAATGCACGATTTACTATCTCCTTTAGGCTTTACCTTTTTTAGTGCTGCAGATGCCAATGAAGGTTTTGATATACTGGAAAAAAATCATATTGATTTAATTTTACTTGATGTGCAAATGCCAGTAATGAATGGCTGGGCAATGTTAAAACAGTTACGCGAAAGCAGGTATTTAATGCCAATTATTATGGTATCAGCTAATGCCAGAGACGCCGAGTTCAATTTACAGGCTGAAGGTTACCACAATGATTACATTGCCAAACCAGTAAACCTTGATACTTTATTAGGAAAAATAGGTACCTTTTTAGAGTTAAATTGGCAATACCAAGATATACAGCCAACTGATAAATCGACTGAAAATGTTAAATATGGCACTAAGCCTTTAGCAAAAGAGTCAGAGTATCAAGCATTAATCGCTATGGCCGAAATTGGATATTTATCAGGCTTTAAAGAAAAACTGTTAGAATTAAAAGAACACTATTATTTACCTGCCGTGGTCGACATACAATTAAAAGAGTATATTGAGCTGTGTAATTTCCCTGCAATTATTCAATATTTAAATGAGTTAAAACATGAGTAGTAAAATTAGCGATATTGTTCTGGTAGTTGATGATTCACCTGAATCGTTAGGTATGCTAAATGCTGCCTTAAATACCCAGGGCTATACCGCGTTAGTGGCATTAAACGGTGTTCAGGCATTAGCTATTATTGATAAAGTAGAGCCCGACGTTATTCTATTAGATGCGGTAATGCCCGAAATGGATGGTTTCGAAACCTGTAAAAGGCTAAAAAAATTACTGCCTCATACACCTATTATTTTTATGACTGGCCTTACAGATATTGAAGATGTTGTTAAAGGGTTTGAAGCTGGCGGTATTGATTATGTGACTAAGCCGATATCTCCCGACGAAGTAATTGCCCGCATAAAAACACATGTACAAACAGCAAAACAAGCATTAAGCGCGCAAAACGCTTTAGATCATGCAGGTAAAAATGTTTTTTGTGTGAGTAAACAAGGTAGATTATCTTGGGCTACTCCCTATGTTCATGAGTTTATTGACCAAATATCAACTATTGATAACAGCCCGTGGGCAACATTAGCCCCTATAATTGAAGCATGGTTATCTAGTGATCATCAAAAAAACTTAGTTATCAAAGATTTTAGTGAAGCGGTAACTATTTTTTATGAACGTCAACAGGAAGATATGCACTTATTAAGTATAGTTAAAACCAAACAAGATAAGTCCCCCGTCGATTTACAACAAGCACTCCCTGTTACTAAACGTGAATCTGAAGTTTTATATTGGGTTTCTTACGGTAAAACTAGCTGGGAAATATCTCAAATTTTAACAATGAGCCCTAGGACAGTAAACAAACACCTAGAGCAAATTTATAAGAAATTAGGCGTTGAAAACCGCACATCTGCAGCAGCAATATCTATTCGTATTCTAGAAGCAGAATAAATACTCCAACGACTAACATCTTCACTAAATTGATAGCTAAATCGATAGTTAAATCGATAGCTAAATCGACAGTTAATGAACTCCGTTATCACTTAACGTTTCATGGTGATGTGTTTTTTTATTTGTACTTTGTGCGTCTTTGGCTAGATCCTCAACATGAATAATTGGTTGATTTCTAACACACATAAGAACTTCATTAAATAACTGACATGTACCTTTAAACAAGTCACCATCACCATTAGTATAAGAACATTGTTCTGTTTTGTGCATATTTTCACAGGCCTGCCAAGGTGCCGTATGAGTATGAGAGTCATGAGCATTTGCAAGCTTGCTGCTACATAGCGTAATAATAAACAGGCTTAGACATAAGTTAATCAATTTGATCACAGTGCTGTCTCCCCGTTGAAACAACCAATAAATAAGTTTTCTCCAGGACCGGCAGCGTGATAATGATAACCACGAACATCATCGCTATGTCCGCGACAAGAGTCTAAATCACTCTCTTCTTCATTATTTTCATCTAACATTGTATGGATTGCGTAACCATCAAGTGCATAACCAAAAGCACCACCATGACCGTCAGCTTCAAAGGCAACCGCAGGGCAAGAGCCTTCACCATGATTAGCACCATGGTAATGGTAACCCGCAAATGGATTTACATGACCAACGCAATCGTCAAATGCAGCAATAGTATAAGCCCCCAAAATAGCTTCCGTCGGCGCAGCAGCATCCAAGGTTACGCCATTAAATGCCACACCAATGCTATCTCGACCAACTGACGCAGGACTATCTCGTGGCACAGGTGTTGTTGGAATTAAAAAGGTCGACGAAATACCTTCACCATCATCACCGCTGTAATAACTAATTTCACATTGCACACAAAAGTTATTATATTCTTCAGCGACATCTGGTCTTGCTGCCGCTTCGCATGCAATTTGTGTATCGGTAATGTTAACTTCACCGGTGGCTTCATTGTATAACTGCCAAGTACTATCACCGTAAAAGGTATCTAAATTAGTAATAAACTCGCCAGTAAGATCATATAACACACCATCATCAAACCATTTGCCAGCATCGGCTGCTTCAGTGGAAGTCGTTTCTGGACAAAATGGCCCTAGCACCGTTCTATCTGAAGGAAAGCCACTCACCGTAATAGAGTAACAAGTCGATTCCTCACCGTTTGATAACGTACAAGCGACTTCGGTTACCGATTCAGTTAACGAGGCTTCAAATCTGGTAGTATCAACTAAATAATTGCCTGACTCATTATCATCTTCAACAACAACTTGCGTTAATTCTTCAGTTTCATTTTGTGAATCACTACTACCGCAGCTAAAAAGCAATAAACTACTAACGACAGGAACACACAAGGTAACTGCTTTTTTTGCAAAAGATTGGGGGATATAAATTTTACGCATAAGGACGCTCTCATTATTTGTTTAAATAATGATATCTAATGATTGTGCAAAGAATATGCAAAACAAGAAAAATAATAAAATTAACTATTTTTTTATTAACGAACTATGCTTTGTATAGCACCACAATTGGCCTGTAGTAATATTTATGCCCGTAACATTATGCTTTTATCTTACTTATAAATCATTGACAGCACTGCAATCAAAATCCCCCTATCTGCTCACTATCTATACATTTGTTTATTGTTATAAGACTAATGTTTATTTTTACTTTATAGTATTAGCGAACAATAGTGGCAGCATTTAGAAAGTAATTACTCCTGAATTTTTAAGGTACTGCTCGCGTTAAGCTGCTACGCGATAAAGTTACTATGCTAACTGTCATAATCAGCCAGCTATCCTAATTCGTCAGCTGCCATTTTTAAAAGTCATCATGTCACAATAGGAATATTATGTTTAAAAAGAAAATATTACTAACCATAACGGCCTTACTGCTAAGTAACACCACTTATGCAAAACAATTAACAGTTGAAGAATTACGTATTGAAAATGCAACAATTAAAATGCCCGAGGTAATGAAGACTTTTACCACTAATATTGATGATTTTAAACACGCATGGCAAGAAGCTGATAGTTATCAAAAGGCTAAGAACATAACAATATTACACGCTCAAAAGCTCTGGTTAGACGCAAAAAACAAAGTACAATCGGCAGCAACACTCGACGATCGTCCTTTATACTGGGCTCGACTGCTTGCAAGTAAAGTTATTCGCTCAAATTCGCCATCATTCGAGCTTTCTATGCAGCAAACACAGGCTTTATTAACCTTGTTTGAACAAGGCTCCAGAGGACAAATGGATCTTGAGTATACGCAAGCCACTCATAAAAAAATATTATTAACCGGGTTCGACCCATTCTTGCTTGATAAAAATATTAACCAAAGTAACCCTTCAGGTATTGCTGCTTTAAAACTTGATGGCCAAGTAATAACCTATCAAGGTATTACAGCTGAAATTAACACCGTTATGATCCCTGTTCGCTATAAAGATTTTGATGAAGGGCTCATCGAATCATTGCTTGCGCCCTATTACGCACTAAATAATGTAGATATGATTGTAACCGTGAGTATGGGGCGTAAAGAATTTGATTTAGAGCGTTTTCCTGGCAAACGCCGAAGTGTAACAGCACCCGATAATTTAAATATTCTTTCCGGTGGTACTAAAGAAGCCCCCATCATTTCCAAACTTCATAATAAACCATTACCTGGTGAAGAATTTGTGCTTTTTAGCCTTCCTATAAAGCAAATGCAGCTTGCTAAAGGCCCTTATAAAGTCATTGATAATCATAAAGTCACCAGTATTGATGAGTCACTCAAGCCAAAAGATATTGAGCCTCATACCCTGTCACAACTTAATGGTCATATCGCGGTTAACGGCTCAGGTGGTGGTTATTTATCAAATGAAATTTCATATCGTAGTATAAGATTAAGAGATCAACTCAACTCCAATATCCCAACAGGTCATATACATACGCCTAGAATTCAACAATTTGAACCAGAGATTGAAGCGAAAATAGTGCAGCAAATTCGCACCATGCTCGAGCTATCATTAGAAGCGATTTAACCTTTCTGCATAAAGTTATGATGTAAAAGGCGAATAAATTCGCCCCTACGGTGAGGATTTTCAAATTGTTCATTTGTTATTTGCTGTAGAGACGTTTGTAAGGGCGTTTGTAGGGGCGACTTCAGTCGCCTATTTACAATAAACGCCAATAACACCGTATTATGTTATACCTCATTAATGGGCGAATAAATTCGCCCCTACAATGATGATATTCAAATTGTTCATATGTAATTTGCTGTAAGGGAGTTTGTAGTAGGGGCGACTTCAGTCGCCTGAACACAATACACACCAATAACACCGTATTATGTTACCTTTCATTATTAGGCGAATAAATTCGCCTCTACGGTGATAATAATCAACCCTTTTGTAGGGGCGACTTCTGTCGCCTGAACACAATACACACCAATAACGCCGTATTATGTTACCTTTCATTATTAGGCGAATAAATTCGCCTCTACGGTGATAATAATCAACCCTTTTGTAGGGGCGACTTCAGTCGCCTGAACACAATACACACCGATAACGCTGTATTATGTTATACCTCATTAATTGGCGAATAAATTCGCCCCTACAATGATGATATTCAAATTGTTCATTTGTTATTTGCTGTAGAGGCGTTTGTAAGGACGTTTGTAGGGGCGACTTCAGTCGCCTGAACACAATACACACCAATAACACTGTATTATGTTACCTTTCATTAATTGGCGAATAAATTCGCCCCTACGGTGAGGATTTTCAACGCCTTTGTAGGGCACTTTCTTTATCGGGCGAATAAATTCGCCCCTACGGTGATGAAAATCAATTTATTCTTGGTGCGATATTTGAAGAAGAAAAAACCGACATAAAAGTCGGTTTTTTTATAAGCTTATTATGGGTTTTATATAAAAATATAGCGCCTCATACCATAAACCTAAAACGGCATTTTCATCCCTGGTGGTAATTGCATACCGCCAGTTAATGCGCCCATTTTTTCTTTATTTTGTTCCTCTACACGACGCACAGCATCATTTACTGCAGCAGCAAGTAGATCTTCAATAAGATCTTTGTCATCTTCCATTAAGCTATCATCAAGCTCAACTTTACGTACACTATGGCTACCAGTCATAGTCACTTTAACCATACCTGCACCAGACTCACCTACCACTTCCATTCTTGCAAGTTCTTCTTGAGCCTTTTGCATTTTTTCTTGCATTTGTTGGGCTTGCTTCATCAAATTGCCCATACCGCCTTTCATCATTACTATCTCCGATAAGTTATTTTAAAAATGGTTAAAAATATTTGTTACTCGTATTATACCAATATGGTGGCAAAGCAACATTTTAAAAGGTGTTATTAACAAAAAAATCAAATTGGCGTAATACTATCTTCATCCAAGGTCGCTTGAAAGTGTTGCACTAAGCCTTGTACCACTTCATCTTTTTTTAGTAAATCTTTTGCATAATCATAACGTTTATCATTTATATGTGATTGAATTTGATAAGGATCTGCGACTGTTTGCTCTACAATATTAATAGTCACTTGTATATCACGTGATAAAAACTGACTGATACTTTGCTGTAGTTGCTGCTGTGCAATATCAGTGTATAAATGTTTTGTCGCTTGATTTAAACATAAAATTAAATTGTTATCTGTCGAATTCTCATCAATAGTCGCATGAATTGCTAACTGCCTTAATCGGGCTGTAAGCTCCATGGAGTCAATCATATGCGCCCATTGATCAACTTGATTCGCTTTGCGAATAGTTGAAGGATCAATACTTTCCGCTTGGTAAGGTTGTGCTGGTTTCGGGAGCGCTACTTTTTCAATATCCGTTTTAATGGCTGTATTAGTTGAATCAGCACTGTCTAAGTCTGTATTATTGTCGGTATCAACTTGACGCGCTATGGCGCCATCAGACTTTTTTCCTTGCTTATCCAATTGCTTTTTGCGGCTTCGTAGCATATTACGAGTCGCTAACACTGAACTTACCGGACTATCAAATACTGGTGTATCAGCTGTTTTTATTGGCGCAGTTGCTGTGTTCACAGGATCTACGTGCATAGGTTGTTCATTGAGAGTTTGTGCTTGAACCACGGGTTCCTGATATTGGTTTTCTTGTTCATGTACTTGCACAGGAATATGACTCTCTGGTGTTGGCACTATTCCTTCTTCAATACTTTGTGGAACAAAATTTTGCGTGGCTAAACCTTGTGACATATCATCTTGCGGAACATAGCTATTATTTTCAACAACATTAGCTACCGCAACAGGTGGTACTTCAGCTTGCATTGGTTCAGTAATCACTTCATTTGCTTGCTGCGAGAATGGTACTGTCCCAGCTTGCTGAATATCAACGGCCTGCTGCTCTATTTCATGCATTTGTTGCGCTAAAGCTTGTTCATCATTTGATGGTGTTTCCGTAAGCACGTCGTCTAAATCTTTAATATCAGATAAAGGAGCTGTTTGGTTAAGCGAACTCGCTTCTATTGGCTGTAACGACGACTTTTGCATAGGTTTAAACGCAAATAAACGCAATAATGTCATATCAAACGCTGCTTGTTCATCTGATGCATAAGGCAAATCTTTACGGCCATTCACACAAATTTGATAAAAAAGTTGCACATCTTCGGCTGACATTGCCTGGCTAAACTTTTTCAGTAATTGTGCGTGCTCAGCAGGTAAATCAAAATGTTGGTCAACAATTTGTAATATCGCTATTTGATGAAAAAGCTGTATAAGCTCAGCATATAAACGGCTATAGCTAGGCGCATAACTTGCTATTTCTTGGGATAATGCCATTAAACTTACCCCGTCTTGTTTTAATAACGCGATAACAATTTTATACACCCAGTTTTGATCTAAACCACCTAACATTTCTTGAATATTAGGCAAGGTTATATTGCCCTGCCCTTGTGCTATTGCTTGATCAGTTAAACTTAAAGAATCGCGCATGCTGCCACGAGCTGCTTTAGCCAATAAGGTTAAGGTACCACTAGCATGAGTAACATTTTCATAACCTAAGATTTCGGTAAGTTTACCTTCAATTTGTTTAACGGTAAGTGCTTTTAAATGAAACTGTAAACAACGCGATAGCACTGTAACCGGTAATTTTTGCGGATCGGTAGTCGCAAGAATAAACTTGACATGCTCAGGTGGCTCTTCCAACGTTTTTAATAGCGCATTAAAGCTATTACGCGACAGCATATGCACTTCATCAATAAGGTAAACTTTATAACGGCCACGTGTTGGTGCATATTGTACGTTATCTAGAATTTCTCTAGTGTCATCTACTTTGGTTTTCGAGGCAGCATCAATTTCAAGTAAATCAACAAATCTACCTTGATCTATTTCCAAACAGGTATCACATTTTCCACATGGCGTTGCTGTAATACCCGTTTCACAGTTCAAGCTTTTAGCAAAAATTCTGGCAATTGTGGTTTTACCTACACCTCGTGTTCCCGTAAATAAATACGCATGATGTAAACGTTGTTGCAGTAAAGCATTAACAAGTACAGTCACTACATGTTCTTGCCCTACAAGCTCCTCAAAACACTTAGGACGCCATTTTCTTGCTAAAACTTGATAACTCATATAATTTTATTCACCAGCATATTGCACAAGAGATGACGTAGTAAGGCCGATTGCTGCCAATCGTTTTTCACCTCCTAAGTCAGGTAAAGAAATAACAAAACCTGCATCTTTCACTTCAGCACCAATGCGACGTATTAATTTCGTGGTCGCCTCTATAGTGCCACCGGTGGCAAGTAAGTCATCAATAATTAATACTTTATCGTCGACACTTAACGCATCACGATGAATTTCTAAGACATCTTCACCATATTCAAGTTGATAAGCTTGAGCAAAGGTTTGTCTTGGAAGCTTGCCAGGTTTACGAACAGGAATAAAACCTACACCTAGTGCTAGCGCTAAAGGCGCACCAAATAAGAACCCTCTAGCCTCAGTGCCAACAACCTTGGTAAATCCTTGGTCTTTATATTTTTCAGTGAGTAGATCTATGGTTAATGCAAAGGCTTCTGCATTTTCTAGTAAACTAGTAACGTCGCGGAATAAAACACCTTCCACAGGGTAATCAGGGATTGCTTTAATAGCAGATTTTAATTGTGCTAATTGTTGTTCAGTCATTACTGTTCTTATACCAAGTAAAAATTTAATAATGACAAAGAATAAAACAATTCAGGCAATATTTATAGTGATGATATTGTTTACACCATTATTTATCACACTATTAAAACGCTATCGCAGCTTCAATCGAGCATTATTACAATGCTATTTGGGTGCGAACGTTCCCCAGTAAACACTTTACCGTTGAGATAAATTTAGTTTCATTTAAAGGTTTAGTAATAACATCATTAAATAAAGTAAACTCAGGTAGGCTTTCCACACTTTGCTTATTTTGTGTGGTCATAAACAAAACAGGTGTTGATGCACAAAAAGGTGTTTGCTTAAGATTTTTAGTTAAGTTAGCCCCATTCATTAATGGCATAAGGTGATCAATAATATAAAGATGAAATGATTCTTTTTGCGCTTTTTCAAAGCCATCTAGACCGTTAACTGCGGTAGTAATAGTGTACCCAACTGATGTTAATAGTTTACTAATATTTTCTCGTACACTTTTGTTGTCATCGACTACTAAAATATTCATAAAAAACTTCACGCCTATATATCAATTAGTCATTATTTCGGACTACGCTACAAAGATATAGCTTCCTTTCACAAAGCGTATTTTACCTTAAATAAAGATAATAACAAAGCCTAGTATTATGACAGTTTTATTCTAGTGTAACTATTCGGTTACAAGATGTTGTTTTATTTATTTTGGGTTATATTAAACGTTATGTTGGTTTAATTAGAGCCATGTTTACTCGGCTCTATAGCCCTCTTACTGGTTTACAAAGAGCAAGCTACTTATCGTGTTTATTTATTTTTATCTAGAAAAAGTGTGATTAACTTAAGACTTGATGATGACATACTATTATCTATGCCCTCCTCTACGTTCTCAAGTTCAACTCCACCTTCCATGTAAGTGAGTACCCGCTTACTTAATTGTTTTCCTAATTCAACACCCCATTGGTCATAAGAATTAACTTGCCATAACATCCCTTGTACAAAAATTTTATGTTCATACAAAGCGAGTATCGCACCAAAACATTTTGGGGTTAATGACTTCATTAACAAAGTACTACTCGGTGTATTTCCTTTCATGGTTTTATGTGGTGCTAAAGCAGTAATTTCTGCTTCATTCATACCACTATTAGCTAACTCAGCTTTTACTTGCTCGATATTTTTACCTTGCATTAATGCTTCGCTTTGTGCAAAACAGTTAGCAACGAGCACTTTATGATGTTCCGCTAACAAACTTGTGCCTTGTAAAGCAACAATAAAGTCTGTCGGGATAATTTCATCACTTTGATGCATCAATTGCATAAACGCATGTTGCCCATTAGTCCCTTCCTGTCCAAAAACTATAGGTGCCGTTTTCCAAGTCAGCTTTTCTCCTTGGTTAGAAACTGATTTACCGTTACTTTCCATATCAGTCTGTTGCAGATATCCAGGTAAGGCTCTTAACGCATGATCATAGGGTAAAACCGCTAAACTCGGATAATCCAAGCCATTACGATTCCATAAACCCAGTAATGCCATTAGTACCGGCATATTTTCACAGAAGTCACTTTCTTGAAAATGCTTATCCATTTGATAAGCTCCTTCTTTAAAGGCATTAAAGTGCTCAATACCAATAGCTAACGCTAAAGGTAAGCCAACCGCAGACCAAACAGAGAATCGTCCACCAACCCAATCCCACATAGGCAGTACATGGCTAGACTCTAAACCAAACGCTTGGGCTTTTTCAACATTACTACTTATTGCAAACCATTGTTTTGCAATTGCACTATCATCACCTAGTTGCGTTAGCATCCAGGTTTTAATCGCTTTCGCATTTAACAAGGTTTCTTGTGTGGTAAAGGTTTTAGAAATAATAACAACGAGCGTTGTCGCAGCATTGAGAGAGTTAAGTTTTTCAGTAACAGCACTGCCATCAACATTAGCGATAACATGCACCTTTAAGCCAGTACAGTGATAAGGCTGCAAAGCACTTAAACCAACTTTAATACCATAATAAGAGCCACCAATACCAATAGCTAATACATCAGTGAACTTTTCTCCACTAGCACTTAAGCGTTGTCCGTTTTGTACTTCATCAACAATCTCAGCCACACGCTGCTCAGTCGCTTCTACCTGCTTAGCTGCTTCACCTAAAACTTGCTTCTTTTCCTGTTCAGGTGCGCGCAATGCGGTATGTAAAACAGCTCGTTGCTCCGTATTATTTATTTTTTCGCCACTGAACATTAATTGCATTTTCTGTCTTAACCCTTGGGCTTCAGCCCAGGAAATCAACTGCTCTAACTCTGCTTTAGTAATGTTTTGTTTAGCATAATCGAGATAAAGATCAGCCGCACTCACTGAAAATTCATCAGCTCGATTTGGCAAACTAGCTGATGAATCAAGTGCAGCGTCGATAGGTAAGTCGAATAATGAAAAAATCGAACGTTTTTTCGCTCGCTCTGCATTTTGTTGAATAGTTTTATTGAAAAGTTCCATATGACGTCACCGTGCTCCCTGAATTAGCTAACGTTAAAATTAAAGCTAGAGTTGATGTCGAAATATCTAACCAATAACGACATCAATAACTATTTCGCATTTAATAATTTCAGCGCGAACTATAACGACAAGCTTTTCAAGTAATCAGTAAACTCAACACCTAACTCGTTATGTCGTAATGCATATTCAACATTCGCTTTCATATAACCTAGTTTAGAACCACAATCATGTGATTTACCAGTCATATGGAAAGCTTCAACCGTTTCTTTTTCCATTAACATCGCAATGGCATCAGTTAATTGAATTTCATCCCCGGCACCAGGAGGAGTAATTCTTAATAATTCCCATATTTTTTCAGATAACACATAACGGCCAACAACCGCCAAATTAGAGGGCGCATCTTCAACTGCAGGTTTTTCAACAACCGCGGTCATAGGTTGTGATTCACCAGGTGCTAAATCAACGCCACCGCAATCAACCACACCATAACTACTAACTTGCTCCATAGGTACAGGTTCAACCATAATTTGACTATAACCGCCAACGTCTTTATAACGGTTAAGCATTGCAGCTAAATTCTCTGTTTTTAAATTAGCAGAAGCATCATCTAAAATAACATCAGGTAACACAACCACAAATGGCTCTTCGCCAATAATAGGACGTGCTTTTAATACCGCGTGCCCAAGCCCTTTTGCTTCCCCTTGGCGAACATGCAAGATAGTGACATCTTTAGGGCAGATCGCTTGAATCTCTTTAAGTAATTGACGTTTAACACGCTTTTCTAATGTTGTTTCAAGCTCAAATGATTTATCAAAATGATTTTCAATGGCATTTTTAGATGAGTGAGTAACCAATACTATTTCTTTAATTCCTGCTGCAACACATTCATCAACAATATATTGAATTAATGGTTTATCAACGATAGGCAACATTTCTTTTGGAATAGCTTTTGTCGCAGGTAACATACGTGTACCTAACCCTGCGACAGGAATTACGGCTTTGGTTATTTTCTTGTTCATTCTAATCCTTCATTTTTATTTAATACAAAAAAAATTATATCCTATGCTACACCTGCCTTATGTAAATAGTAAATACGTAACTTACCTTATTTACAATTATGCTGGTTATTAGTTAAGATTTGAGTAATTAAGTCAAAACTTAGTATCAAGAGAGTATTAAAGTAAGCGTTAATGTAACAATTTATCATGCAAAAAAGCCGAAAAACAGAGCATAGTCCCTAATCACTGACTTTACCGTATCCTTTTAACCGACGAATTAAATTGTAAAATAAAGTTACATCCCTTGTTGCTATCATCTAGGTCAAGTATCATTACCGTTCGACATTTATCTAATTTGTTTGTAATCACTTTTTACATTCATGGCTTACTCAATGGTTTTATCCGATAACTTCATATTTATTAACAATTTAATCGCCAAATTACCTCAGAAAAAAATAGCACAAGCTATCTGCCTCTGTTTGTTAATTTATATCGCTTTTATCTTGGCCAAGATCACGTGGCTGGTCATGCCAACGGCGGGACAAAACATTGGTAATAAAAATGTGGGCAACCTAACGGCAGCTCAACGACAAGCACAAAGCCAATTACAAGGTGGTCAGGTTGATTTATCACAGCTACAATCGTTACATTTGTTTGGTGAATATAATCAAGCAGCCAAAACAGAAAC